>Ga0315534_1000088_pt1 | contig 48901 bp, 51 predicted proteins | sample SalMarSW160240MG_FD_203094 | JGI IMG/M metagenome (GOLD analysis project Ga0315534, IMG submission 203094) | Salt marsh sediment microbial communities from the Plum Island Ecosystem LTER, Massachusetts, United States - Salt Marsh Sediment SW1602-40 ... | reverse complement strand
GACCTTGACTCCGATCGGCATGCCCTCGCGGAGCTTGAACGTCGCGATCGACTTCCGCGCTTTGGTGATCACCGGCTTCTGCCCGGCAATCAGACCAAGGTCGGCGGCCGCAGCCTGCACCTTTTTGGAATCGCTGATCCCTTCGCCCACGCCCATATTGAGGACCACCTTGTCGAGGCGCGGCACCTCCATCGCGTTGGCGTAGCCGAATTCCTTGACCAGCGCGTCCTTGAGCACTTCGTTGTAGTGCTGCTTGAGGCGGGGGATATACGCCGTCTCAGCCATCGATAACCTCTCCCGAGCGCCGGGCGAATCGTACCTTTCGCCCGTCCTTGAGGAATTTGTATCCGACGCGCGTCGGCTTCCCGTCTTTGGGGTCCTCGACCGCGAGATTGGAAATGTCGATCGGAGCCTCCTTGGCGATGATGCCGCCCTCTTGCGATGCGGTCTGGCGCTGGTGGCGCCGAACCATGGCCACGCCCTTGACAATGGCGCGATTGTCCTCGGGCAGGACCTTCAGGACCTCGCCTGTCTTGCCCTTTTCCTTGCCGGTGATGACCACGACGTGGTCACCCTTCTTGATCTTGAGCCCCGCCATCACAACACCTCCGGCGCGAGCGACACGATCTTCATGTGCTTCTTGGCTCTCAGTTCGCGGGTGACCGGGCCGAAGATGCGTGTGCCGATCGGCTCGCCTTGCGGGTTGACCAACACCGCGGCATTCCGGTCGAACCGGATGATCGACCCGTCGGGCCGGCGCACGCCTTTGGCGGTACGCACCACCACGGCTTTCATCATCTGACCCTTCTTCACGCGGCCGCGCGGGATCGCCTCTTTGACCGAGACCATGATCGTGTCGCCGACCGAGGCGTATTTCCGCTTCGAGCCGCCGAGCACCTTGATGCACTGGACGCGACGGGCGCCTGAATTGTCGGCGACGTCGAGATTGGTCTGCATCTGAATCATGGCACTTCGCCTTCAACCTTAATCGCTGTTACTGCGTTGCTTGCTCGCGCGGCAGCACTGTCCATCGTTTCTGCTTTGAGATCGGAGAACACTCCTCGATCCAAACCTTCTCGCCGATCTTGAACTCGTTCTTCTCGTCATGGGCGTGATAGTTCTTGCTCCGCCGCACGGTCTTTTCCAGCAGAGGATGCGTGAAGCGCCGCTCGACGCGGACCACCACGGTCTTGTCGTTCTTGTCGCTCACGACCACTCCTTGAAGAACGCGTTTTGGCATTGTCGGGTCCTAACTCTTTGCCTTCGCTTTTGTCTTTGCCTTTGTCTTTGCTTTCGCCTTGGTCGCAGCCGGAGCTTTGGCCTTGGGCGCCGCTGGCGCAGGGGCATCGGCCCCGTTTTGCTGCCGTGCGATCGTCTTGATACGTGCGACGTCGCGCCTGATCTGTCTTACCCGCGCCGTGTTCTCAAGCTGGCCTGAGGCGGCCTGGAAGCGCAGATTGAACTGCTCCTTCTTCAGCTTCACCAGCTCGTCGCTGAGCTGATCGGGTGTCATGCTACGGACTTCATGCGCTTTCATGGCTCAGCCCTCGATGCGCGCCACGACGCGCGTCTTGATCGGAAGCTTTGCCGCTGCAAGCCTCAGCGACTCCCGGGCAACCGGGTCGGTTACACCGTCAATCTCGAAGATGATGCGGCCGGGCTTCACCCGTGCCACCCAGAATTCCGGCGTTCCCTTGCCCTTACCCATGCGAACTTCGGTCGGCTTCTTCGAAACCGGCACGTCCGGAAAAAGCCTGATCCATACGCGCCCCGCGCGTTTCATTTGCCGCGTCATGGCGCGGCGCGCGGCCTCGATCTGCCGCGCCGTGATGCGCGCAGGCTCCTGGGCCTTGAGGCCGAACGTGCCGAAATTGAGCGTGGCCGCGCTCGAAGCGGCGCCTTTGATGCGTCCCTTATGAGCCTTGCGGTATTTTGTCCGCTTCGGTTGCAGCATTGTTCGAGCCTAACCTTGTGCCTGAGCCGGTTCGCGGCGACCGGTCGACCGTCCGCCTTCTTGCGCCTCGAGCGCCTTGTTCTCCTGGGCCATGGGATCGTGTTCCATGATCTCGCCCTTGAAGATCCACACCTTGACGCCGATCACGCCATAAGCGGTGCGCCCAAGCGCCGTGCCGTAATCGATATTGGCGCGCAGCGTGTGCAACGGCACGCGGCCCTCGCGATACCACTCCATGCGCGCGATTTCCGAGCCGCCAAGCCGCCCGCCGCAATTGATGCGGATGCCCAGCGCGCCCATGCGCATTGCCGACTGCACGGCCCGCTTCATGGCGCGGCGGAACGCCACGCGCCGCTCAAGCTGCTGCGCGATGCCTTCGGCCACCAGCGTGGCGTCGATCTCCGGCTTGCGCACCTCCACGATATTGAGATGCACCTCGGAGTCCGTCATGTTGGCAAGCTCGCGCCTGAGCTTTTCGATATCGGCGCCTTTCTTGCCGATAAGGATGCCCGGCCGCGCCGTGTGCACGGTCACGCGGCATTTCTTATGCGGGCGCTCGATCACCACTTTGGAGATGCCGGCCTGCTTGCGCGATTTCAGAATATGCTCACGCATCTTCAGATCTTCGTGGAGCAGGCGCGCATATTCTCCGCGCGACGCGAACCAACGCGAATCCCAGGTGCGGTTGACGCCGAGCCGTAGCCCGATCGGGTTGACCTTCTGTCCCATTAGGCGGGCTCCTCGACTTGACGCAGCACTACGGTGATCTGCGCAAACGGTTTATCGATGCGGGCGGCACGGCCTCTGGCCCGTGCGCGAAGGCGCTTCATCACCATGTTCTTGCCGACATAGGCCTCGGCCACGACGAGGGAGTCGACATCGAGATCGTGATTGTTCTCGGCATTGGCGATGGCCGATTGCAATGTCTTCTTTACATCCTTGGCCACGCGTTTGCGTGAGAAGGTGAGATCGGCAAGCGCACGATCGACCTTCTTGCCGCGGATCAGCTGAGCAAGCAGGTTGAGCTTCTGGGGGCTCACGCGTAACAGCCGCCTCACCGCCCTCGCCTCGTTGTCCTTAAGCGCGCGCTCGCGCTTCGGCTTGCCCATTACGCCGTCGTCCTTTTCGCCTTGCGGTCCGCGGTGTGGCCATGAAAGGTCCGCGTCGGCGCAAACTCTCCGAATTTGTGGCCAACCATGTCCTCGGTCACGAGCACCGGAATGTGCTTATGACCATTATGCACGCCAAAGGTCAGCCCAACGAATTGCGGCAGAATGGTCGAGCGCCGCGACCAAATCTTGATGACGGCATTCGACCCACGCGCCTTCTCCGCCTTCTTGAGCAGATATCCGTCGACAAACGGGCCTTTCCAGATCGAGCGTCCCACGTAACTATCCCTTCTTCTTCTGGTGGCGGCTGCGCAGGATGAATTTGTTGCTCGCCTTGTTGGAGCGCGTTCTCTTACCCTTGGTGGACACGCCCCACGGCGTCACCGGGTGGCGGCCGCCCGAGGCACGGCCTTCGCCGCCGCCATGAGGATGGTCGATCGGGTTCATCGCCACGCCACGCACAACGGGCTTGCGGCCCTTCCACCGCATGCGGCCGGCCTTGCCGAACGAGACGTTGGAATTGTCGGGATTGGACACGGCACCCACGGTCGCCATGCACTCAGCCGGCACCATGCGGGTCTCACCGGAATTCAGCTTCAAAATCGCATACCCTGCGTCGCGGCCGACGAGCTGGACATAGGTGCCGGCGGCGCGCGCAAGCTGGCCGCCCTTACCCTGCTTCATTTCCACATTGTGGACGATGGTGCCGATCGGCATGTTGGCGAGCGGCATGGCGTTGCCGGGTTTCACATCGACACGGGCGTCGGCAATGACGGTGTCACCCACGGCAAGCCGCTGCGGTGCGAGGATATAGGACAGCTCGCCGTCATCGTATTTGATCAGCGCGATGAAAGCCGTGCGATTGGGGTCGTATTCCAGCCGCTCGACCGTGGCTGACACGCCGAGCTTGCCGCGTTTGAAATCCACTTTGCGATAGGTGCGCTTATGCCCGCCGCCCCGATGCCAGATCGAAATCCGGCCCGTATTGTTGCGGCCGCCGGACTTGCTAAGTCCTTCGGTGAGAGCCTTGACCGGCTGGCCCTTCCAGAGCTGGCTGCGGTCAATAAGCACGAGCTGCCGCTGCGACGGCGTCGTAGGCTTATATTTCTTGAGCGCCATCTCGGTCAGATCCTCGTGGTCACGTCGATTCTGTCGCCTTCGGCGAGCCTGACGATCGCTTTCTTGACGTCTTGCTGCGTGCCCTTGATCCCGCGGAAAATCTTGGTCTTGCCCTTTCGGGTCAGCGTGTTGACCGAAAGAACCTTGACCTTGAACAGCTCTTCCACGGCGGCTTTGATCTGCGGCTTGGTCGCGTCACGGCGCACCTTGAAGACGACCTGATTGGACTCCGAAACGGCAGTCGACTTCTCGGTGATCACCGGCGCAAGGATCACGTCATAGGCGGAGAACGCGCTCATTTGAACCGCGCCTCCAGCGCCTCAATCGCGGCCTTGGTCAGCACCAGCGTGTCATGCCGCAGGATGTCGTAGACGTTGATGCCCTGCACCGGGAGCACATCGACCTTGGGAAGATTGCGCGCGGCTTTGGCGAAAGCCTCCTGGACGGACGCGCCGTCGATGATCAGGGCCGAGCCGAAGCCGAGTTTCTCGAGGCGCGACTTAAGCTCCTTGGTCTTGGGCTCTTTCAACTCGCACTTGTCGAGGACGATCAGAGCCTCGGACTTGGCTTTCGCCGACAGCGCATGCCTGAGCGCGAGCGCCCTCACCTTTTTCGGCAGGCCGATGGCGAAATCCCTTGGCCTCGGCCCGAACGCCTTGCCGCCGCCTCTGAAGATCGGTGCTTTGCTGCTGCCGTGACGGGCCCGGCCCGTTCCCTTCTGACGATAAACTTTGGCCGTCGAGGCCGTAATCTCCGAGCGAACCTTGACGTGCGCCGTGCCGCTGCGGCGCTTGGCGAGCTGGTAGCGCACCATCCGCTGGAGGATGTCGGGACGCGGATCGAGCCCGAACACATGGTCCGAAAGCTCGACCGTGCCGGCCTTCTTGGCATCGAGGGTGGTGACGTCGGCCTTCATCACTCTTGGCTCCCACCTTCGGCCGCCTCTGGCGCGGCGTTATCCGCACTTTCGGTGTTCTCTGTCTCTTCGGTCTTCTCGGGCTTGGCCTGCTTTGCTTGGCCGGATTGATCGCCTGTGCGGAAAGCGCCCGGTTTTGGCGCCGCATCCGGCAAGGCGCGCTTAACGGCATCGCGCAGCAGCACCCAACCGCCCTTGGCGCCCGGCACCGCACCGCCGATCATGATCAGCCCGCGTTCGGCGTCGGTCTTGACCACGCGGAGGTTCTGCGTGGTGACGTTCACGTTGCCCAGCTGGCCGGCCATCTTCTTGCCTTTGAACACCTTGCCAGGGTCTTGGCGCTGCCCGGTCGAGCCGTGACTACGGTGACTCACGGACACGCCATGGCTCGCGCGCAAACCGGCGAAGCCGTGGCGCTTCATCGCGCCGGCAAAGCCCTTGCCGATCGAGGTGCCGGACACATCGACGAATTGCCCCTCGACAAAGTGATCGGCTGTAAACTCGGCGCCCACCTCGATCAAATTGTCAGGGCTGACACGAAACTCGGCCAGCTTGCGTTTGGGCTCGACATTGGCGACGGCGAAATGCCCGCGCGCCGCCCGGGTCAGGCGTTTGACCTTGGGGCGCCCGGCACCGAGCTGAAGCGCGGTATAGCCGTTCTTTTCCGAGGTCCGGTGCCCCAGCACCTGGCAACGTTCGAGGCGCAGCACCGTCACCGGAATGTGCTCTCCGGCATCGGTGAAGATCCTGGTCATGCCGACCTTTTGGGCGATGACACCTGATCGCATTGCTCTTCAGTCCTCGTCTCGTGCCCGCGGTTACAACTTGATCTCGACATCGACGCCTGCGGCGAGGTCGAGCTTCATCAGCGCGTCCACTGTCTGCGGTGTCGGATCGACGATATCGAGCAACCGCTTATGGGTGCGCATTTCGAACTGCTCGCGGCTTTTCTTGTCGATATGCGGCGAGCGGTTCACGGTGAATTTTTCGATACGGGTCGGCAGCGGTATGGGCCCGCGCACTTCCGCGCCGGTCCGCTTCGCCGTATTGACGATCTCTTTGGTCGACGCATCGAGGATGCGATGGTCGAAGGCTTTGAGCCTAATTCTTATGTTCTGACTTTGCATCCCGACGGCCTCAAATTAAGAAGCGCGCCGCTTTTGAGGCGGCGCGCTTGACTTTCTCCTTACTCGATAATCGATGCCACGACGCCCGCGCCTACGGTGCGGCCGCCCTCACGAATGGCGAAACGGAGCTTCTCCTCCATCGCGATCGGCACGATCAACTCGACCGTCATGGCGATATTGTCGCCCGGCATCACCATTTCCGTGCCTTCCGGCAGCTCGACCACGCCGGTCACGTCCGTGGTGCGGAAGTAAAACTGCGGGCGATAATTGCCGAAGAACGGCGTATGGCGTCCGCCTTCCTCCTTGGTGAGAATATAAGCCTCGGCCTTGAACTTGGTGTGCGGCGTCACCGAGCCGGGTTTGGCCAACACCTGGCCGCGCTCCACGGCTTCGCGATCGACGCCACGCAGGAGACACCCGACATTGTCGCCGGCTTCGCCCTGGTCGAGCAGCTTGCGGAACATTTCAACACCGGTGACGACGGTCTTGGTGGTCGGTTTGATCCCGACAATTTCCACTTCTTCACCGACCTTGACGACGCCGCGCTCGATCCGCCCGGTCACCACCGTGCCGCGGCCCGAGATCGAGAACACGTCCTCGATCGGCATGAGGAACGGCTTATCCTTGGGACGGTCGGGCTGTGGAATGTACTCGTCGACGGCCTTCATCAGCTCGATAATCGAGTTCTTGCCCATCTCATCGTCCTTGCCTTCCAGCGCCGCCAGCGCCGAACCCTTGACGATGGGGATCTCGTCGCCGGGGAACTCGTATTTGGAGAGGAGCTCGCGCACCTCGAGTTCGACCAGATCGAGCAATTCCGGATCGTCGACCATGTCGACCTTGTTCAGATAGACCACCAGCGCCGGCACACCCACCTGCCGCGCCAGAAGGATATGCTCGCGGGTCTGCGGCATCGGTCCATCGGCGGCTGAAACCACCAGAATGGCGCCGTCCATCTGGGCGGCACCGGTGATCATGTTCTTGACGTAGTCGGCATGGCCCGGGCAATCGACATGGGCGTAGTGCCGCTTGTCGGTCTCATATTCCACGTGCGCGGTCGAAATCGTGATACCGCGCGCCTTCTCTTCCGGCGCCTTGTCAATCTCGTCATAGGCGGTGAACGAGGCACCACCTCCTTCGGCCAAAATCTTGGTGATCGCGGCCGTCAAGGTCGTCTTGCCGTGATCGACATGACCGATGGTTCCGATGTTGCAATGCGGCTTGCTCCGCTCGAATTTTGCCTTAGCCATGCTGGCTCTCCATCCTTCAATACAAAATCAAACTCATCGGGAGCGGTCGGCCGCCCCAGATCCGTTAGGCGAATTTCGCCTTGACCTCCTCGGCAACGCCCTGCGGCGCTTGCGCATAGTGATCGAACTGCATGGTGAACTGCGCCCGCCCCTGGCTCATCGAGCGCAAATTGTTCACGTAACCGAACATATTGGCGAGCGGCACCATGGCATTGATCACAGAGGCGTTGCCTCGTGACTCCTGGCCGCGCACCTGCCCGCGCCGGCTGGTAAGATCGCCGATGATGCCGCCGACATAGTCCTCCGGCGTCACCACCTCAACCTTCATGATCGGCTCGAGCAGCTTCGGCCCGGCTTTGAGAGCGCCTTCGCGGAATGCCGCCCGAGAGGCGATCTCGAACGCCATTACGCTCGAATCGACGTCATGCGAGGCGCCATCGGTCAGCGTGACTTTGACGTCGAGCATGGGGAAACCGGCAAGCACACCGGAGTCGATGACACTCCGTACGCCCTTCTCCACGCCAGGGATGAATTCCCTCGGCACGTTGCCGCCGACCACCTTGTTCTCGAACTCGAAGCCCTTGCCCTGCTCGTTCGGCTCGATCGTCATCTTGACGCGCGCAAACTGTCCCGAACCGCCGGTCTGCTTCTTGTGGGTGTAATCGACATCGGCGCGCTTAGACACCGTCTCGCGGAACGCGACTTGCGGGGCGCCGACATTGGCCTCGACCTTAAACTCGCGCTTCATGCGGTCGACGATAATGTCAAGATGAAGCTCGCCCATGCCCTTGATGATGGTCTGGCCCGATTCATGGTCCACCGACACGCGGAACGAAGGATCTTCCTGAGCCAGCCGATTGAGCGCCACGCCGAGCTTTTCCTGATCGCCCTTGGTCTTCGGTTCGACCGCGACCTCAATGACGGGATCGGGGAACTCCATGCGCTCCAGGATCACGGGGTGGGCGGGATCGCTCAGCGTATCACCGGTGGTCACGTCCTTGAGCCCCGCAATGGCGACGATATCGCCGGTGAAGGCCTCTTTGATATCCTCACGGTGATTGGCATGCATCAGCAACATCCGGCCGATGCGTTCCTTCTTGTCCTTCACCGTGTTGAGAAGCGTCGAGCCGGACTCGACCCGTCCCGAATAGATGCGAGCAAAGGTAAGCGAACCGACGAATGGGTCGTTCATGATCTTGAACGCAAGCAATGACAGCGGGGCATCGTCGCGCGGCTCGCGCGTGATCTCCTCGCCAGTCTTGACGTCGATGCCCTTGACCGGAGGCACCTCGCTCGGCGACGGCAGATAATCAACCACCGCATCGAGCAGCGGCTGCACGCCTTTGTTCTTAAACGCCGAACCGCAAAGGATTGGCACGAATTCGTTGGTTACCGTGCCTTTGCGGATCAACGCCTTGAGCTCCGCCTCGGAGGGTTCTTTGCCTTCGAGATAGGCCTCGGTGGCAGCCTCGTCGACCTCGACGGCCTGCTCCACCAGTAACTCATGATATTTCTTGGCTTGGTCGAGAAGGTCGGTGGGAATGTCTTCGTCGTGGAAGCTTGCGCCTAATGTCTCGTCATCCCAGACCACCGCCTTCATGCGGACGAGGTCGACAATCCCAGTGAAATTCGACTCCGCGCCAATCGGAAGCTGAATTACAACCGGCTTGGCCCCGAGCCGATCCTTAATCATCTGCACCGACGTAAAGAAATCGGCGCCGATCTTGTCCATCTTGTTGACGAAGATCAGGCGCGGGACGCCGTATTTGTCGGCCTGACGCCAGACTGTTTCGGTTTGCGGCTCTACGCCTTGGTTGGCGTCGAGCAAAGCGACCGCCCCGTCGAGCACGCGCAAAGACCGCTCGACCTCGATGGTAAAATCGACATGCCCAGGCGTGTCGATGATGTTGATGCGCTTGTCTTTCCAATACGCAGTCGTGGCCGCCGAGGTAATGGTGATGCCCCGCTCCTGCTCCTGCTCCATCCAGTCCATGGTGGCAGCGCCGTCATGCACCTCGCCGATCTTATGGCTCTTGCCGGTATAGTAGAGCACACGCTCGGTGGTCGTGGTCTTGCCGGCGTCGATATGCGCCATGATCCCGATATTGCGGTAGTCTTTGAGGGGGGTAACTCGCGGCATTGTCGATTCCTAATTCCGTTACCAGCGGTAATGCGAGAAGGCGCGGTTGGCATCGGCCATGCGATGGGTGTCCTCGCGCTTCTTCACCGCGGTTCCGCGATTGTTGGCGGCATCGAGCAGCTCTCCGGAGAGGCGCTCGACCATGGTGTTCTCGTTGCGTGCGCGCGCGGCGGAGATAATCCAGCGAATGGCCAAGGCCTGCCGGCGATCCGTGCGAACCTCGACCGGCACCTGATAGGTGGCACCGCCAACGCGCCGCGATCTCACTTCAAGCGCCGGCATCACGTTGCGAAGCGCTTCGTGGAACAGCTCGATCGGATTCTGCTTGGCCTTCTGTTCCATTTGGTCGAGCGCGCCGTAGACGATCCGCTCGGCCGCGGATTTCTTGCCTTGTTTCATGATGCTGTTCATGAATTTGGTAAGCACAAGGTCCCCGAACTTGGGATCAGGGATCACCTCGCGCTTATCTGCTCTATGCCGCCTCGACATCTGTCCGGTCCGTTTTCCTAACGCAAAACGACCCAATTACTTGGGTCGCTTAGCTCCATATTTCGAACGCCGCTGCCGGCGGTCGGTTACGCCCTGGGTATCGAGCACGCCACGAATAATATGGTAGCGCACGCCCGGAAGGTCTTTGACGCGCCCGCCCCTGATCAACACCACCGAGTGCTCCTGAAGATTGTGGCCCTCACCAGGGATGTAGCTCGTCACTTCGAGCTGATTGGTCAGGCGCACGCGCGCCACTTTCCGAAGTGCCGAGTTCGGCTTCTTCGGGGTCGTGGTGTACACGCGCGTACAGACCCCCCGCTTCTGCGGACAGGCCTGGATGGCCGGCACTTTATTCCGCTTAACCGGCTTTTGCCGTGGCTTGCGGATCAGCTGTTGTATCGTCGGCATATCTGCCCTTACGTCCAATCGTCATCGTGGGCAAAAGCCCACATTATTTAAGAGCCGAAGTACGGGATAAGTCCCTTGCCTTCGGCCTGTCAGCGCAGAGGACCTTGGAGAGCTCAAGTCTCCAAGATCATGACCCCGATTTGATCCCGGTTAGTCCGGCAGCGTCTAACCCGAACGCACCCTGTAGCTGGGCTACCGCCTGCCGCGAAAGTGGCCGCGTTGTAACAGGCCGATTCTTCCATCGTCAATAGTCAGCAGCCAGAAATAACGCCGGAAATGAGGGTGCTACCCCCAATTCCCCTTCCAGTTGCGATCCTTGGCTCTTTCGTCTCCTAGCTCGAGGCTTCCTCCTCGACTGCCTCCTCCGCCTCCTCCGCGCCAAGGCGTTCCGCGGCGGCCCGTTCCCGCTCCTCGAGGATCAGCTCATCACGATGGGTGGCAATCCGGTTCAACCGGCTGAGCGTGCCGCCCGTTCCGGCCGGGATAAGCCGCCCCACGATCACGTTCTCCTTGAGGCCTTCCAGCGAATCCACCTTGCCGTTGACGGCGGCATCGGTGAGCACGCGGGTGGTCTCCTGGAACGACGCCGCTGAGATAAACGAGCGGGTCTGCAGCGAGGCCTTGGTGATACCGAGCAGCACGGGCTGTCCGGTGGCCGCCTTGCCCCCTTCCGCCTCGACAGCCGCATTGGCGTCCTCGAAGTCGATCCGGTCGACCTGCTCGCCCCTGAGGAACTCGGTCGTGCCGGGATCGTCCACTTCGGTCTTCTGCAGCATCTGCCTGACGATGACCTCAATATGCTTGTCGTTGATGGTCACGCCTTGGAGCCGGTAGACCTCCTGAATTTCATTCACGAGGTAGTTGGCCAGTTCCTCGACACCCTTGATGGCAAGAATGTCATGAGGCGCTGGGTGGCCGTCGAGCAGGTATTCGCCCTTCTCGATGCGATCGCCCTCCTGCACCGCCAGATGCCGGCCTTTGGGGATCAGATACTCGACTGGATCTTGGCGGTCGTCCTCCGGCACGATGCTGATGCGCCGCTTGTTCTTATAATCCCTGCCGAGTTGCACGATCCCTGTCGCCTCGGCGATGATCGCGTGGTCCTTAGGCCGCCGCGCCTCGAACAGCTCGGCAACCCGCGGCAGACCGCCGGTGATGTCACGGGTCTTGGCGCTTTCCATAGGAATACGAGCGAGCACGTCACCGGCCATAACCTCGTGATTCGGCTCGACTGAAAGGATGGCGTCGACCGGGAGGAGGTAGCGGGCTTCCACGCCACGCGTCAGCTTCGCGACTTTGCCTTTCTTGTCCTTGATCACCATGGCGGGCCTGAGATCGGCACCACGCGGCGAAGCGCGCCAATCGATGATCACGCTATTGGTGATGCCGGTTGACTCATCGCGCCGCTCGCTGACCGAAACGCCCTCGACCAGATCCTCGAAGTCGACGGTACCCGGGATTTCGGTGAGCACGGGACGCGTATAAGGATCCCACTCGGCGAGCCGGTCGCCGCGCTTGACCCTTTGGCCGTCCTCGACCCTCAGATGCGTGCCGTAAGGAAGACGGTGCACAGCGCGCTCGGTGCCGTCGTCGTCGAGCAGGACTACGGTCGTATTGCGTCCCATCACAATGAGACGACCTTGCGAGTCCTGAACGACATTGGGCTGCTTGATCTTGACCAAGGCGTCGAAATTCGACTCAAGCGACGACTGATCGACCACCTTGGCCGACGCAACGCCGCCAAGATGGAACGTGCGCATGGTGAGCTGCGTGCCCGGTTCACCGATCGACTGCGCCGCGATAACACCCACGGCCTCGCCGAGATTGACCGGCGTGCCGCGCGCAAGATCGCGCCCATAGCATTTGCCACAGATCCCGTTCCGGGTTTCGCAGGTCAGCGCCGAGCGGATGCGGATCTCTTGTACCCGCGCCTCTTCGAGGGCCTCGATTTGCTCTTCCTCGAGTAGCTGGCCGGCCTTGATCAGGGCCTTGCCGGTCGCCGGATTCTTGACGGTCTCGGCGGTCGTGCGGCCGAGCACGCGCTGCCCGAGCGACACGGTGACCTCACCCGCCTCGACAATGGCGCGCGCGGTGATGCCTTGCTTCGTGCCGCAATCCTCTTCGGTCACGATGCAGTCCTGAGCGACGTCGACCAGACGCCTGGTGAGATAACCGGAATTGGCGGTCTTCAGAGCGGTATCGGCAAGACCTTTACGGGCGCCATGGGTCGAGTTGAAGTATTCGAGCACCGACAAACCCTCCTTAAAATTGGAGATAATCGGCGTCTCGATGATCTCGCCCGACGGCTTGGTCATGAGACCGCGCATGCCGGCGAGCTGCTTCATTTGGGCGGGCGAACCGCGCGCACCCGAATGAGACATCATATAGATGGAGTTGATGGGCTTCTCCCGGCCGGTCTTTGGATCGCGCTCGACCGCGGAGATGCGCTTCATCATCTCCTTGGCGACCTGTTCGGTGCACTCGGTCCAGGTGTCGACCACCTTGTTGTACTTCTCGCCGCGGGTGATCAGCCCGTCGTTATACTGCTGCTCGTATTCGCGCACGAGATCAGACGTCTTGTGCACGATGGCATCCTTGCTCTCGGGAATCACCATGTCGTCCTTGCCGAAAGAAATTCCGGCAGTGCAGGCATAGGCGAAACCCAGTCCCATGATCCGGTCGCAGAAGATGACGGTCTCCTTCTGACCGCAGTGGCGATAGACCACGTCGATCGTGTTGGAGATGTCCTTCTTGGTGAGCAGCCGGTTGACGAGATCGAAGCTCACCTCCGGGCTCCGGGGCAGAAGCTCGCCGAGCAGCATCCGGCCCGGGGTCGTATCGTAGATTGCCGATACCAGATTGCCTTTGGCGTCGACGGTGGTGAAACGGCCCTTGATCTTGGCATGCAACGTCACGACCTTGGCGTCGAGCGCATGATGGATCTCGGCCACGTTGCCGAACAACATGCCTTCGCCCGGCTCCGCATCCATGGCGATCGACAGGTAATAAAGGCCGAGCACGATGTCCTGGCTCGGCACGATGATCGGCGAGCCATTGGCCGGGTGCAGGATGTTGTTGGTCGACATCATCAAGACGCGCGCCTCGAGCTGAGCCTCGAGCGAAAGCGGCACGTGCACCGCCATCTGGTCGCCGTCAAAATCGGCGTTGAAAGCGGCACAGACCAGGGGATGAAGCTGGATCGCCTTACCTTCGATCAGCACCGGCTCGAAAGCCTGGATGCCCAGCCGGTGGAGCGTCGGTGCGCGGTTGAGCAGCACGGGATGCTCGCGGATCACCTCATCGAGGATGTCCCAGACCTCCGGCTTCTCCTTTTCGACCAGCTTCTTTGCCTGCTTCACCGTCGCGGCCTGGCCTTTGGCATCGAGCCGGGAATAAATGAAGGGCTTAAACAGTTCGAGCGCCATCTTCTTGGGCAAGCCGCATTGATGCAGCTTGAGTTCGGGTCCCACCACGATCACCGACCGGCCCGAATAGTCGACGCGCTTGCCGAGCAGGTTCTGGCGGAAGCGCCCCTGCTTACCCTTCAGCATGTCGGCTAGCGACTTCAGCGGCCGCTTGTTGGCGCCGGTGATGACGCGTCCGCGCCGCCCATTGTCGAACAACGCGTCCACTGCCTCTTGCAGCATGCGCTTTTCGTTGCGGATAATAATGTCGGGCGCGCGCAGCTCCATCAGCCGCTTCAGCCGGTTGTTGCGGTTGATCACACGGCGATAGAGGTCGTTCAGATCCGACGTGGCGAAGCGTCCGCCGTCGAGCGGAACGAGCGGCCTGAGCTCCGGCGGAATGACCGGCACAACGGTCAGGATCATCCACTCCGGCCGATTGCCAGACTGAATAAAGGCTTCGACCACCTTCAAGCGCTTGGCCAGCTTTTTCGGCTTTAGCTCCGAGGTCGACTCGGCGATCTCGACACGGAGATCCGCCGCGATCTTCTCGAGATCGAGACCCTTGAGGAGCTCACGGATGGCTTCGGCACCGATTCCGGCGGTGAACGAGTCCTCGCCGAATTCGTCCTGGGCCCTAATATAATCCTCTTCGCTCAAGAGCTGCAGCGGCTTCAGCGACGTCAGGCCCGGCTCGAGCACGATGTAATTCTCGAAATAGAGCACCCGCTCCAGGTCCTTGAGCGTCATGTCGAGCAGAAGCCCGATACGCGACGGCAGCGATTTCAAGAACCAGATATGCGCCACCGGGGCCGCGAGCTCGATATGGCCCATGCGCTCGCGCCGGACCTTGGCCAGCGTCACCTCGACACCGCATTTCTCGCAGATGACGCCCTTATACTTCATGCGCTTGTACTTGCCGCACAAACACTCATAGTCCTTCACCGGACCGAAGATGCGCGCGCAGAACAAGCCATCGCGCTCCGGCTTGAAGGTGCGATAGTTGATCGTCTCAGGCTTCTTAATCTCCCCATACGACCAGGACAGAATTTTCTCCGGGCTGGCGATGCCGATCCGGATTCGATCGAAATTCTGCTGTTGCGTCTGGGGACTGAAGAGGTTGACGATTTCTTGGTTCATTCTCTTTTCTCCAAACGGCAGGCTTTGCCGCCTTTCGGTAGGTCGTCTTCGCTAATCGTATCGCCCAAATGGGCCAAGCTTATTCGGCCGTTGGGCCCGTCAGTCTTGCCCGAGGCGGCTGTTCTTCGGGCCGCGGCTGCACAAGTTCCACGTTCAGGCCGAGCGCCCGCATTTCTTTGACAAGAACATTGAACGACTCAGGGATACCGGCCTCGAACGTATCGTCGCCGCGCACGATGGCCTCATAGACCTTGGTGCGGCCCGCGACGTCGTCGGATTTGACCGTGAGCATCTCCTGTAGCGTATAGGCTGCTCCATAGGCTTCGAGCGCCCACACCTCCATCTCGCCGAAACGCTGACCGCCGAACTGCGCCTTGCCGCCCAGCGGCTGTTGGGTCACGAGACTGTACGGTCCGATCGAACGGGCATGGATCTTGTCGTCGACAAGGTGGTGCAGCTTCAACATATAGATGTAGCCCACCGTGACCTTCCGTTCGAATTCCGCACCGGTCCGGCCGTCATAGAGGGTGACCTGGCCTGAGCCTTCCAACCCGGCCGCTTCGAGCAACTGGGTGACATCGCCCTCGTGGGCTCCGTCGAACACGGGCGTTGCAACCGGAATCCCGGTCTTCAAGCTCTCGCTCAACTCGACAACCCGGTCCTCCCTAAGCGCCGAGATGGCCTTGTCGTCGTCATAGATTGTCTTGAGCATCTCCTTGAGCGGCTTTGCCTTACGGTCTTGCTCATAGGCTTCGAGCGCCTCGCCGATCTTGCGGCCGAGTCCCCGGCACGCCCAACCGAGATGGGTCTCCAGGATCTGGCCCACATTCATGCGGCTCGGCACGCCGAGCGGATTAAGCACAATGTCGATCGGGGTGCCGTCCTCGAGATAAGGCATGTCCTCGATCGGCACGATCTGACTGATCACGCCCTTATTGCCGTGGCGGCCGGCCATCTTGTCGCCGGGCTGGATCTTGCGCTTCACCGCAACGAAGACCTTGACCATCTTCATGACGCCGGGCGGCAGCTCGTCGCCGCGCTGAAGCTTGTCGACTTTGTCGACAAAGCGCTGCTCCAGTCGCCTCTTGGCCTCTTCGTATTGGCGGCCAATCGCTTCGACTTCGGCCATCGCCTTATCGTTCTTCAACGCGATGTCCCACCAATGGCTGCGCGCCATGCTGTCAAGCAGAGCCTCGGTGATCTTGGCGTCCTTCTTGATGCCCTTGGGACCCTTGGCCACGACCTTGTGCATGAGCACGTCTCTCAGACGGCCATAGACGTTGCGGTCGAGGATGGCGAGTTCGTCGTCTCTGTCCTTGGCAAGGCGTTCGATTTCCTCGCGCTCGATGGCCATGGCGCGCTCGTCCTTCTCGACGCCGTGGCGGTTGAACACGCGCACTTCGACGACGGTCCCGGTCACGCCGGGCGGCAATTTGAGCGAGGTATCGCGCACGTCGGAGGCCTTCTCGCCGAAAATGGCGCGAAGCAGCTTCTCCTCGGGCGTCATCGGGCTTTCGCCTTTCGGCGTGATCTTCCCGACCAGGATGTCGCCCGGATTAACCTCGGCACCGATATAGACGATGCCCGCTTCATCGAGATTCTTGAGCGCCTCTTCCGAGACGTTGGGAATATCGCGGGTGATCTCCTCCGGACCAAGTTTGGTGTCGCGCGCCATCACTTCGAATTCCTCGATGTGGATCGAAGTGAAGACGTCGTCGCGGACGACGCGTTCGGAGATGAGGATGGAGTCCTCGAAGTTGTAACCCATCCACGGCATGAACGCGACGAGCACGTTGCGGCCGAGCGCAAGCTCACCGAGATCGGTCGAGGGACCGTCGGCGATGATCTCGCCCGCTTGAACGGAATCGCCCACGCGCACCAGCGGCCGCTGGTTGATGCAGGTGTTCTGGTTCGAACGCTGGAACTTACGCAAATTGTAGATATCCACGCCTGACTTGGAGGGATCGGTCTCCTCGGTGGCGCGAATAACGATACGGGTGGCATCCACTTGGTCGACAATGCCGGTGCGGCGAGCGCCAATCGCGGCACCCGAGTCGCGCGCCACGACCTCTTCCATGCCGGTGCCGACCAACGGCGCTTCGGCGGTAATCAGCGGCACCGCCTGACGCTGCATGTTGGAGCCCATCAAGGCGCGGTTGGCGTCGTCATTCTCGAGAAACGGAATGAGCGCGGCCGCCACCGACACAAGCTGCTTCGGCGACACGTCGATGAGATCGACCTTCTCCGGCGGCTCAAGCTCGACATCGCCAGCGTGACGGCAAACGATCAGATCCTCGGTAAAGGTACCGTTTGGAGCAAGCGTGGCGTTGGCCTGGGCGATGACGTAACGCGCCTCCTCCATGGCCGAAAGGTAGACCACCTCGTCGGTCACCTTGCCTTTGACCACACGGCGATAAGGGCTTTCGATGAAGCCGTATTTGTTCACCCGCGCATAGGTCGCGAGCGAGTTGATAAGGCCGATATTCGGCCCTTCGGGCGTCTCGATCGGGCAGATGCGTCCGTAATGAGTCGGATGCACGTCGCGCACCTCAAAGCCCGCGCGCTCACGCGTCAGCCCGCCAGGTCCAAGCGCGGAAAGGCGCCGCTTGTGCGTAATCTCCGACAACGGATTGGTCTGGTCCATGAACTGCGAAAGCTGCGACGAGCCGAAGAACTCGCGCACCGCAGCGGCGGCCGGCTTGGCGTTGATCAAGTCCTGCGGCATGACCGTGTCGATATCGACCGAACTCATCCGCTCCTTGATCGCGCGCTCCATGCGAAGCAGGCCCACGCGATACTGATTTTCCATGAGCTCGCCCACCGAGCGCACCCGGCGATTGCCGAGATGGTCGATGTCGTCGATCTCGCCCTTGCCGTCGCGCAAACCGACCAGGGTCTTGATCACGGCGAGAATGTCTTCTTTGCGCAAAGTGCGCATCGTGTCCGGAGCATCGAGCTCGAGACGCATATTCATCTTGACGCGGCCGACCGCGGAAAGATCGTAGCGCTCCGAATCGAAGAAGATTGAGTTGAACAGAGTCTGCGCGGCTTCCGGAGTCGGCGGCTCGCCCGGCCGCATCACCCGGTAGATATCGAGCAGCGCCTCCTCAGGATTCGAATTCTTGTCGACGGCAAGCGTGTTGCGGATAAACGCGCCGATATTGACGTGATCGATATCAAGGATCGGAATCTCCTTGAGTCCGAGCTCCCGAAACGTGCCAACCAGCTTTTCGTCGAGCTCCTCTCCGGCCTCGCCGTAGATCTCGCCCGTCTCCATGTTGAGGATATCTTGGGCAAGGTAGCGGCCATAGAGATCCTCGTCGCTCACCAGAAGCTCCTTCAGGCCTTCATCGGCGAGCTTGTTGGCGAGACGTGCGGTGACTTTGCGTCCCGCTTCAATGGCGACCTTGCCGGTCTTGGCATTGATCAGATCGCTGGTCGGCTTGATCCCGCGCATGCGATCGGGCCGGAACGGCATACGCCAGCCTTCCTTGGCCGCTTTGAGAACGATCGTGTCGTAGAACGTCGACAGAATCTGCTCGTCCTCGAGGCCGAGCGCGTAAAGCAGCGTCGTCACCGGGAGTTTGCGGCGCCGGTCGATACGGACATAAACAATGTCTTTGGCATCGAACTCGAAGTCGAGCCACGAGCCCCGATAGGGAATGATCCGCGCTGCGAACAGCAATTTGCCCGAGGAATGAGTCTTGCCGCGGTCGTGATCGAAGAACACGCCGGGTGAGCGGTGCATCTGGGAAACGATCACGCGCTCGGTGCCGTTGATGACGAAGGTGCCGTTCGACGTCATGAGCGGCATGTCGCCCATATAGACGTCCTGCTCCTTGATGTCCTTGACCGAGCGGGCGCCAGTCTCCTCGTTGACGTCGAACACAATCAACCTGAGCGTCACCTTGAGCGGCGCGGCATAGGTCATGCCCCGCTGCTGGCACTCGTCGACGTCGTATTTCGGCGGCTCGAACGCGTAGCGCACGAATTCCAGCTGGGAGCGCTCGCCGAAATCCTTGATCGGGAAGACGGAACGGAACACAGCCTGAAGCCCCTCATCGGGACGGCCCCCCTCGGGCTCGGCCACCATGAGGAATTGATCGTAGGACTGCTTTTGAACTTCGATGAGGTTCGGCATCTCCGCCACTTCGTGGATCTTGCCGAACATTTTCCGCAAACGCTTATGACCAAGGGAAGTCTGCTGCGCCATGTGCTCCTCTTAGGCTGATCACGACGGTTCGCCGGATTTCCCCGCCTTGGTGAAGGCGGAAAATCTGGCGAAACGTCACGTCACGCACTGTTTGGTGGGTTTTGGCCCGGGCGAACACCTATATGTTGGGTCCGCCCGGGCAAGTTTCAACCCACCGGCTATTTGAGCTCGACGGTCGCGCCGGCGTCCTCGAGCTGCTTTTTGATCTTGTCGGCCTCGTCCTTGGGAACGCCTTCCTTCACAGGCTTCGGCGCACCTTCGACCAGGTCTTTGGCCTCTTTCAGGCCGAGACTCGTAATCGCCCGCACCTCTTTGATAACATTGATCTTCTGAGCTCCGACCGCGGTCAGAACGACGGTGAAATCGGTCTTCTCCTCGGCCGGCGCCTCGGCTGCGGCCCCTCCGGCTGCCATCATGGCGACCGGTGCTGCGGCCGAAACGCCCCATTTCTCTTCGAGCAATTTCGCTAGCTCTGCGGCTTCGAGCACCGTCAGGCCCGAAAGCTCGTCCACGATCTTTTGCAAATCTGCCATCGACTTATCCTCGTAGGTTTGACTCTCGTAATAGGTTTCAAGCCGCCGTCACGCCGCCTGCTTATTGCCGTAAGCGCCGAACACGCGCGCAAGCTGGGCACCCGGCTCGTTCAGCGTCCGCGCGATCTTGCTCGCGGGCGCCTCAAGGAGACCGATCAGCTTGCCTCTGAGCTCGTCGAGCGAAGGCAAGTCAGCAAGCGAACTCACGCCCTTGGCATCGAGCACCTCCGCGCCCATCGTTCCGCCCAGGATCACGAATTTCTCGTTCGCCTTGGCGAATTTGACGGCAATCTTTGGCGCAGTAATCGGGTCATCGGAAAATGCGAGGCAGGTTGGCCCTTTGAGCAAATCCGCAATGCCCTTTGCGTCGGTGCCTTCGAGCGCGAGCTTGGCGAGCCTGTTCTTCGCCACTTTGACCTTGCCGCCAGCGCTTCTCATTTCGCTGCGCAGTTTGGTCATCTGGGCGACGCTCAGGCCCGCATAGTGAGCGACGACGACCACGCCGGTGTTGGCGAAGACGTCATGAAGCGCCGTCACGACTTCGCGCTTCTCTGCTCTTTCCAATGCTCACTCCGTCTGTTTCGGGTCTGAAAAAGTTCAAGACCCTTCGGCTACACCGTGCCGCGAGAGCGACTGGGCTAAGCATCAAGCCGGCCCGCATCGTCACGCGGCGCTTCGTTAGCCTGTCCCGCCCACGCGCCAACTCGCGCAAGAGCCAGTTACGAGGTTCAAACCAATCTCCAGGTCGCGGCGCCAAGCCGCAATCTGAGAACCGGTCATCTCCCGTCTCATGCAGGCCCAGAAGGCTTAAGCGGTCGCCCGCACCTGCAATCTCGGACAGGTTTGGACCGTTTGCTTTAGCAAACGATCCTTCGGAGGCCAGTCGCCCGGCACCCGAAACTCTTCGTCAGCTCGCAGCACCTCCAGTGAGGCTTGCAAGCTCGAGCTTCACACCCGGGCCCATGGTCGACGTGACCGCGGCCCGTTTCAAAAATGTCCCTTTGGCGCCTGAAGGCTTCGCCTTCATCACCGCATCGGCGAAGGCGCGGATATTGTCCACCAACGCTTGTTCGGTGAAGCTCGCTTTGCCGACGCCGGCATGGATCACGCCGGCCTTCTCAACCCGGAACTCAACCGCACCGCCTTTTGCTGCCTTCACGGCCGGGCCGATATCGGCGGTGACCGTGCCGACTTTCGGATTGGGCATCAGCCCGCGGGGCCCAAGCACCTTACCCAGCCGTCCAACCAGCGGCATCATGTCAGGCGTGGCGATGCAGCGATCGAAATCGATCACGCCCTTCTGCACCTGTTCGACCAAATCCTCCGCGCCCACCACGTCGGCGCCCGCTTGCTTGGCGTCCTCGGCTTTGGCACCTTTGGCGAACACAGCGACCCTGAGCTTGCGGCCCGAACCGTGCGGCAATTGGCAAACACCCCTCACCATCTGGTCGGCATGGCGTGGATCGACGCCGAGATTCATGGCGACTTCGATCGTCTCGTCGAATTTTGCCTTGGCGCCGCCTTTGACCAACTTCACCGCATCCTCAAGCCCATACAGCTTGTCGTGGTCGTAGTTTCCCGCCGCCTCGCGGAACCGTTTGCCCGGCTTGCTCATCGTCTACTCCTGCACCTGTAGGCCCATCGAGCGCGCGGACCCGGCAATGATCTTCATCGCCTGCTCGACCGAGTTGGCGTTCAGATCCTGCATCTTGACCTCGGCGATCTCACGCAGCTGATCCTGCGTGACGCTGCCGACGCCTGTGCGCCCGGCCTCGGCCGATCCTTTGCCGATCTTGGCCGCCTTCTTGAGGAGATAAGACGCCGGCGGCGTCTTCATCTCGAATGAGAAGGAACGGTCGGCATAGACCGTGATCAAGGTCGGAATCGGAGAACCCTGCTCAAGATTTTGCGTGGCCGCGTTAAACTGCTTGCAGAATTCCGGAATGTTTACGCCGCGCTGGCCGAGCGCAGGCCCGATCGGCGGCGAGGGATTGGCCTGGCCTGCCGGTACTTGGAGTTTGATATAGCCGTCGATCTTCTTCGCCATTCCGTGACTCTTCCTGCGTCGTTTCTCTTAGAGCTTCTCGACCTGCGCATATTCGAGTTCGACGGGCGTCGCCCGGCCGAAAATCGACACGGCCACCTTGAGCCGCGCCCGTTCCTCGTCCACCTCCTCGACCAGGCCGTTGAACGAAGCGAACGGGCCATCGGCCACGCGCACCTGCTCGCCGATCTCAAACGTGACCGACGGTTTCGGACGCTCGACGCCTTCTTGGACTTGCTGAAGGATGCGTCCTGCCTCTTCCTCACTAATCGGGATAGGCTTTTTTTCCGTCCCGAGAAAGCCGGTGACCTTGGGTGTCGATTTAATCAGGTGATAGGTCTCGTCATTGAGATCCATTTTGACCAGCACATAACCCGGAAAGAACTTGCGTTCGGACGCAATCTTGCGGCCGCGGCGCATCTCCACGACCTCTTCCATCGGCACCAGAACCTCGTCGAACATATCGGACAGCCCTGCCGCGGTTGCGCGCTCCTTAATGGAGTCGGCAACCTTGCGCTCGAAATTCGAGTAGGCGTGAACGATGTACCAGCGCTTTGCCATCGGACGAACTTTGATCCTTAGCGGCCTATGCCCAAAATGAAGGTCACGACCGTGCTCAACATCCAATCGGCGGCGAGAAAGAACAACGCAGCGGCAACCGACATTAAGAGGACCATGACCGTGGTGATGACCGTCTCGCGGCGCGTTGGCCACGTGACCTTGGCGACCTCGGTCCGCACCTGCTGCATAAACTCAAAAGGATTTGTCCTTGCCATTTCTGTCCTTGCTGCAAAGCCCTCGCCTCGCCTCGTGCCTCCTGCTCGCGCCTCGATCGTGGCAGGAGTGGAGGGACTCGAACCCCCAACCCCCGGTTTTGGAGACCGGTGCTCTAGCCAGTTGAGCTACACTCCTATCGCCTGCTCCACCCTCGATCTAAACCGCAAGTTTCTACTTTCATGTCATCGCCTTGAGCGGCCTAACCTGCTGGAGCGGGTGAAGGGAATCGAACCCTCGTCCTCAGCTTGGAAGGCTGCTGCTCTACCATTGAGCTACACCCGCATTCCATCCGGAATTTCCAAAGAGTGGTGGTGGAGGGGGTAGGATTCGAACCTACGTAGGCATAGCCAACGGGTTTACAGCCCGTCCCCTTTAGCCACTCGGGCACCCCTCCTTGTGCGAAGATGGATTGACTGGTGAATTGTGACCAAGCAAAAACGCCCCGCCGTCGGCCGGCAGGGTCCGCCATTTGAATGGTTTATGGGAAGCGCCTCGGGCGCTGTCAACCAAAAATCAGGGGTTTCGGGCGAATTTCGTATCCCGACCCCGGGATTTCCAACCCGGGCCCCAGGTGAGCGAGACGTCATGGCTTCGATGAGGCGGCAAAAATCACGCCCCGGTAAAGCTGCCAAGCCTCGCGGGCGGGGACGGTCCAAAGAGGCACGCGCGCCCGACGGCGCCGAGCAAACCAGATTATTCGGGCTCCATACCGCCGAAGCGGCCCTGGCAAATCCGCGGCGGACCATCGTGAGGGCCTTCGCCACCGAGAACGCCGCTCATAGGCTCCGCCCGCTCCTTGCCAAACGGGGGCTTGTGCCCGAGCGCGCCAGCCCCAAGGAGCTGGACCGGATGTTGGGGGCCGACGCGGTCCATCAGGGAATCGTCCTGGATGTCGAGCCCCTGCCCCCGCTCGCCCTCGACCAAGTCGAGACCGGTGGGCTCCTGCTCGTGCTCGATCAGGTGACCGACCCGCAGAATGTCGGCGCCGCCTTGCGCTCCGCCGCAGCCTTCGGCGCATCGGGCCTGATCCTGACCGAGCGCCATAGTCCGCCGCTGACCGGCGCGCTGGCCAAAGCCGCAAGCGGCGCCCTCGATATCGTGCCGGTCATCCTCGTTAAGAACCTGGCGCAAACCCTGGCGGAACTTGGAGGACGTGGCTTTCTCAGAGTCGGTCTCGCCGAAGACGCGGAGATGGCTCTGGAAAAAGTGACACTCACGCGCCCTCTTGCGCTTGTGCTGGGCGCGGAAGGCAAAGGCTTGCGGCGCCTTACGCGGGAGCGCTGCGACCTTATCTGCCGCATCTCGACGCAAAGCGCGCTTGCCAGCCTAAACGTATCGAATGCAGCCGCCGTCGCGCTGCACTGGGCGAACCGCAACGCACGCTAACGCACGTCGCATTGTCAGAATTCTTGCGTGACCTATTTGACGGGCCGCTCGCCGCCGCCTCGATACGGCTCGAGATAATGGAAATAGGGCATGCAGCGGGGATGGCCGTGGAGAGCCGTCGTATAGGGCCGGTAGAACCACCAATGAGTCCGCTCATAGCAGTAGAAGGAGCGCTTTTTCCGGGAATGCACCACAGGGAGCGGCCCGGACGCAGCGGCAGCCTCTAACTCGAGCGCGGTGAGCGCTTGCGGGGCCGCAGCTTTTGCCGGCAATGTAGCGATGAGAAGGCAGATTGCGGCGGCGAAGCTCAGCCTAGCGTTAACCATGCTCATCCCCCTTGAGCGCCCCTTGAGCGATCCATCGAAAGTCTAAGAGCCGTCCCCTGTGAAGGCAAGCTTTCCAAGGCCAGCCTTCGGCAACCATGAACTGTCATAGAGCGCATTGCCCCCGTGACAGCCCTTGACAGCGACCGCCTCTGCCCGGTCAAGTCGAGGGGCCGGGCTATTCTCGCGATTGGAGCAATCCATTGACGCGCGCTTCGCCCGCAAAGGAATGGCCTATGTTCCCCTGTTGAGAAGGAGCGTCCCCATGTCACCAGCCGACAGCAATCGCACCCGCGATACCGAAGAACTTGCCGCGCAGATCGATGCCATTCGCAACGACATCCAGAATCTGACCTCGACCGTCGGCCGCGTCGCGGGCAAGCAGCTCAACCGGGCACAAGACAAGGCGCTTGAGACCGCAAGCGATGCCGAGGACGCGATCAGGCGGAACCCGCTTCAGGCCGTTGCCATTGCCGCCGGTCTCGGTCTTCTGCTTGGCATCCTAACCCGCCGTTAGGTCCATGCTCCGCTCGGTGCTCGCGCTCTTCTCCACGCTCCAGGTCGGCGCGCGCATCCGCGAGTCGATCGAGCGCTCGCTTCGGCGGGCGGCTCTCATTGCCGTCGCCGTGGTTCTGTTGCTCGGAGCCGCTTGCTTCGGCCTGTTCGCAGGCTATCAGGCACTGGTTCTCTCTTACGGTTTCACCCCGCCCGAGGCCGCAGGCATCATCGCCGCGGCACTTGCCGCGCTCGCCTTAATCGTCGTGATCGTCTTTCTTATTGTGACGCGGAAGCGGGCAGCACCCGTGCCAGGACCGATCGAGGCGGTTGGCGAAGGTGCGGGCCTGCTCGATCAGAGCGTCAACAAGGCGATGCAGCAGGTCAATCCGGTGACGTTGCTCGCCATCGCCTTCATTGCCGGACTTCTCGTGAGCCGCCGCAAATAGCGCCAGGCGAGATCGCTCTCCTCGCGGGGAGAGTGGAAATGCGTCCCCAACGGGTCTAAGACTTCCGAACGCGCGCGGACGCTCGCAAAAGCCGGCTTAGCTCAGCAGGTAGAGCGGCTGATTTGTAATCAGTAGGTCGGGGGTTCGAATCCTCCAGCCGGCACCAATAGGATACGCGTGGGGAGATTTGACCTCGTTCAGCGGGCACCCTTCTGCTATTTTGGGGTTAGTGTGGGGACTATGGCCGGAAGGCTCAAGGGGTACATGATGAAGATCCTAGCCGCCACGGTAGCCGCGATCCTGACATTGGCCTTCGCTGAGCCGTCCTTGGGTGTGAGCGATGTGGAGGCGGCGTCGAGTTTTTGCAAATATCGCTACAACGCCTGTGCCTCCCGTTGCCAGCAGCGGGCCCGGGGGCGGAACTGCTTCGACCGGTGCCGGCACAGTTATCATACGTGCACGCCTCCGTTCCCGTCGCTTGGGAGCGTGCTGTTTTAGACCAGGGCACCCAATCCGAGGGAACCGGCCCGATGAGACCATCGCTTCGGACGGTCTTTGTCTCCATCCTATCCCTGGTAGCCACATTCGAAGCGGCCGCAGCGCAAACGAGCTCAGACGCGACCGACCGCGCCGCTGCGGACATCGTTGCCACGCAACTCCGAAGCCAGGGCTATGCTTGCGGCGAACCGTCGAGTGCGAAGCCCGATCAAAAGGCTTCCAGGCCGGACGAAACGGCCTGGATCGTGACCTGCAACAACGCGACCTATCGGGTCAGGCTGGTGCCGGACATGGCAGCCCAGGTGGAGCAATTGGATTCAGATCGGGGAGATGACCCCTCCCCCTGACCTTATGCTCGTTAGGCGCGTTTGAACCAAAGCTGCCCTCGCACCGTCCAAGGGAAAGATCGGCGCTTTTGCCGATGGCCCTAAGGAGGTGCGGAGGATGGAGTCTCAATCTTCAATAACCGGCGTGCTGATCGCCATGTTGATGTTTGCCGTCACCGTGGCCATGCATGAGGCTGCAAGGCCGGACGTCCTCACGCTGTACACCCAATTTCAGTGAGTTTGAAGCTAGTCAACGCTGCGGGAAGTTCGGCCGATCTTCGTTATAGTTGGCTTCGAGGTAATCGAGAATGATCGAGCGGTCCGGTTCGGGAATCTCGGCCATGCCCTGCTCTTTCATCATCCACTCGAAATTGTCCTCCCAACGCTTTCGGGTCTTGCCCTGCTGCACGATGATCATTTCGGAGTGACAGGGCGTGCAATAGGCATGTGTCTTCTCCACCCCGGGCGCATCCACGAGTAAACCGAAATCCCTCTTTTTCTTTGTGTCTGCGGCGGGCGATCCACCAGGGGCCACACCGATGGGCAACGGGTTCGGGCCGTTCTGATTGAGATAGGCAATAAGGTTGGCCCGATCGAAGCGGTCCTCGACACCGCCAACAGCCATGGGGGTTCCGGGAGCAATGTTCGCAGGATTGGCTAGAAACTCATCGAGCCTGCCGAGCTCCCACTTTCCGCCGAAATCTTTCAGAGCATCGCTGTAGGCGTAGCCGTCGACACTCGCAACGGGACGGCCGATGACGCCAAAGAGATTGGGGCCAAGCAGCGTTGGACCGCCCTCCTCGACACTGTGACAACCACGGCAGCTATCGAAAACCGTCATACCTTTGGCCGGATCGGCAGAAGCGAGACGGTCGTCCAACGACTCTCCGGCCGCAGCGCCAACACCAAACAGCAAGGCGGCGAGCGCGATCCCAACTAAACGCAGCGGAGTTTGCAGCTTCGGGACAACGTTATGCCACATTGACCGAAACCCGGTGCATTGCGTTGTACAGATAGCCCTTTGGGTTCCAAGCAGCCTCGAGGGGTTGCGAAACACCTTCGCTGTCCGTCGCGCGGGACCAGATCTCATAGTATCCCGCTGCAGGGAACGTGACGGTCCGCTTCCAATTCTGCCAGGCACCGAAATTGACAGGGGGCGACAACTCCGTGGTGATCCAGCTCGCTCCGAAGTCGATGGAAAGGTCCACACTCTTGATCGTGCGATCACCGGCCCATGCATGCCCGCGAACTTCGACCGAATTACCGGAAAGGTCCGTCTTCGTTGCAGGATTGGTGATGATTGATTTAACGGGCAACTGCTCAATGATCTCGAAATCCTTTTTCGGTACCTCCTGCCCGGGCGCAACAGAGCAGCGGGGCACGCGGTAGGACGTGCCCGTCATCTTCGGCCCGTCATGGACCACATCACGCAGCCAGATGCGCGTCAGCCATTTCTGCGAGCACGAGCCTGACCAGCCGCCCACAGCGAGGCGCAGCGGCCGGCCGTTCAGCACCGGCAACGCCGTGTCGTTCATCTCAAAAGCGATCAGCACATCCTCGGCCATGGCCTTTTCAATCGGTAGACCACGGGAAATCGGAAATCTGCTTGGATCGCCGGATAGATGAGGGTCGGCGCCTTCATGCGCCGTATAGACAACACCGCTTTTGACGCCGGCCTTATTCAGAACATCACGGAGTCTAACGCCTGTGAAATACGCGCATCCGACTGCACCATAGGTCCATTGATTGCCGCTTGGCGGAGGGCTGAAGAAGAAGCGGCCGTTGCCGGCACATTCAATCACGAGCGCCAGCTTAACGACCTCAAACTCGTTCTGGAGATGGGGAATTGTCAGCTTTAATGGGTTCTCGACCAAACCATCAATGGTCAGTTCCCAGCCCTCGGGGCTCGTTTCTTTGGGAACGCCGCCATTGTTGCGCACGAAAAAATGTTCATTCGGCGTGATCGGCGAATCGAGAAGATGCGGCGGTGTTTCGGCGTTGATCGGACGATCGTTGAGGAGCACGAGGCCGTCCTTGCCGACGAGTAACTCGTTCTCGGCGAAGGCGATTGGGATGAAGCCGGCAGGCATGTGGCGATGGAAGGGGATAGCGGCGCCAAGCATGCCCCCCATCGTTGCCAGCCCCGCGCCGCGGAGGAACCCGCGACGGTCCGGATTGGCAACACGGCCGAACACGGCGCGGTCCGCAGCCTCCGGATCCTCTTCGAAATAGGCAAATAGGCCTTTCAACATGGCCGGTGTATTGGACGCCATCGATTCCCTCGGCGGTACGATCCTATTCTTGTCGCGGAACCCTGACAATTCCTGCCGAGAGGCCTGACGGCCGATCGATCGGCTTCAGAGCTCTTCTTCACCGCACGATGAGCTTGATCGGTTCCTCGCTCGGCGGGTCGAAATAGCCGAAGAACGCCTCCGCCACCTTCTGATCGCCCTCGATGGTGAGCTCGCCTTCTTTCAGCGCCGCCGGCACATCGGTCTCGCCCAGCAAGATGCGATCGAGAAGGTCTCTCGTGCCGACGAATGTCGCGTCGGCGCCTTCGGGAATCTCCTCATGGAAGACGGCTACGCCTTTGCGGATCTCGAGCGCGTTGTCCTCGCCGATATCGGTGAACTTGAAGCCGACGATCGACTCGGCGTCGCCCGCCTTTTCAGGATCGAGCTTGACCCGCATCGATTCGATGACCGAGTTGACCGGCAAAGCCTTGATGATATCGGGCGCCGAGAAGTTCCAGATTTGCGAATAGTCGAGCTTGTCCTCAAGCTCGAGCGCACCGCCGAGCGCCAGACCGCGCCAGTAGATATTCGGCTGGAGATAGGCCCATTTGCGCATCGCTTCGGCCTTGAGCTTGCGCGCGTCCATATCGTTGTGATCGATACGGATCGGATGAGTCAGAATTTCCATCGCCCATCCGTAGTCCTTGTTATCGATGGCTTCGCGCGCTTTTTCGAGGATGGCGTCGCGGCCGCCGAGCGACTCGACATAGAGCTCAGCCTTCTCCTTGAAGCCCGGTGTGGCGAGCTCGGTCGGATCGGCCTGGTACCAGCCGAGATAGCCGCCATAGACATTGCGCGTGCTGTGGGGCACCGAGCCGTAATACTGGCCAAGCCACGGATCGTCGGCGAGATGGGGCGGGAGCTTGATCGCGTCAGCCAGTTCCTCGCGGGTAAACCCGCGATTCATCAGCCGCACCGACTGGTCGTGCACATATTGAATGGCGTCGCGATAATTGGTGATGCGGTCGACAATGAACTCGTTGCCGATCCACGGGCGCATATGCGAGCCGGAATAGCTCTCGGCGGTCTTGCCGTATTTCAGGAGATTGTCGACGCCCTTATACCATTCGACAGGATCGCGGTATTTCGTCCCGCGCAGCGTATACATGTTGGGGAAGGTCTCGCCCTGAATGGTCTCGGAGCCATGCAAGTGCTTGAGATCGGGAAACCACACGGCAATCTCGTCCTCGGCGTCGCCATAAGCGTGGAACAGCACCATGCGGACGCCGGCGACCGTGACCTCTAGCTCCTCGTCGAACGTATCGGTAGGCTCGATCAGCGACACCGGCCCAACGTCGAACGTCGGTCCGAGCGCCTGATGCACCCGGCCTTCGGGCCCGACGGGAAGCAGCGTACTCGCCAGAGCCGTGCGCATGGACAGGATCGGACCGACCACGCTCGCGTCATTGGCAAGATATTCCTCGAACGTATCGTGGGCGAAAATCTTGACCTTACCGGACTCGACATCTTCGTCGGTCACGCCGAGCCCTTTGATTCCGAACGGATGATCCGGGTGGCGGTGGGTGTAGACCACCGCCTTGATCGGCTTGTCGGTGATCTTGCGGAACTCCGCCATGACCTCGGCGGCGAATTTATCGTTCTCGCCGGGATCGATGATGATCACGCCATCGTCGCCGACCACCATGGTCGTGCTGGTGATGCCGTACCCCACCGCGACGTAGACCTTGTCCTTGACCGGCATATAGACGCCGCGGCCCATTTGCCGGGCGAAGGCGGTTTGCTCGGGATTGATGGTGTCGGCGGCCTCGGTATAGGCGAGATTGTCGCCGCGATCGATCACCAGCGGCGCGAGGTGGTCCTTCCACTTGTCCCATTTGGCGATCCACTGATCGAGCTCGGCATTGTCTGCTTGCGCGGCGGGGCTTGCCAAAACGGCAATCGCCAAGCCCAACAGAAGAACGGCGACTTTCGCCCAGGACCTCGACAGTTTGACACTTGAAGCAGCCAAACAAGGACTATCAGCTCGAAAGACGCAACGTGTCATGATCAGCCTCGCATGTGTCGGGGCACCGTCGACGCAGGCGCCGGTTGTGGGGAAGCCGCAAAGATGCCATCAGGGCCTCTATGCGGCAAATGACAATGTCTTCAGAAGAGACACAGGGAGAGCGGCACTCTTACGGGCGCACCACTTATGTGCACCGCGAAAAGTTCTGGCTGTCTGATCGACCCCGCTCGTCAATAACGCGCGTCAGTAACCGCTCACTCCGTCCGTGCCGGCACCGAGCACACGGTCGAACTCCCGGCGCCTCTGCTCTTGAACCGCTGCCTGTCGCGCCCGCTCTTCCGCCAAGGTCTTGCGGCAATTTTCATAGGCGGCTTCATCGGCGCCGCTCTTCTCCCGGCAGGTTGTTTCGTCCTCGCTCTCGGACACCGCCTGCTGCTCGGCCAGCGTCTGGCTCCGCGTGGCACAGCCCTGGGCCGTCACGACCGGCACCAGCAGACCGAGGACAACTAATGTGGAGCGCATATTGGAGGCCCTTTCTTCCAGTCGAACCTCGCCTGTCATTTTGGCGGTTTGGTGGTGTGGCATGTCGACCGTGACGGGTGGGGTTGACGGGCTTGGCCATCTGGGGGGACGCTCCGGACCGGAAGCGGCACGGGGGACCATAGAGCGGCATGACCAGATCAGTATTCCTGACCCTCGGACTCGTCTGCTCGCTTGCCCTTGGCAGCGCCCAGGCGCAAACCAACAATCAGGAGCCCCCCTTTCAATCGCTCAGACCGAGCCAGTCGGCTTGCGGCGCCGGCAGCCAAAGCGTCCGCGTCTGCAACGACGATTTTCGGTCCTGCAGCGCCGTGTGCGCCGCCCGGGCTCTCGACGCTTCGAGCGAAATCGCGGGCTGCCGCCTCAAGTGCTGTAGTCTGTTCAATGCATGCCTCAGCATCAGAGGCTGCGCATCGCGCTCGCTCGATTGCTTTTGAGGGGCGCATGCAAAAGACGCGGAGCTACGACCCCTTGACCTCCGCCATGATCTCGGCGAGCTGCCGGTCAAGGAAGGACGGCGACAGGTAGTTAATGAGGGACTTCTCCGTGCCATCCGCCTCGTAGCGGAGTTTGAGCACCAAACCGCCAAAGGTTGACCGCACCTCGTCGGGTGTCATCCCTCCCTCTTCAGGAAAAAGGAAGAACAGCCTGAACTGCGCTTGTGGCGGGAGAACGCCGGGATCGCCTGGCGCGTAAATCCTGGCTTCGCCGTCCGGCATGTTGACCCGCATCGCGAGCTTAAGATCCTTGCCTTGGCGATCCGGCCTGATGGCGCTTGAGACTGCATCGAGCGTTTGGTCAGACGCATTGATGCCGCCGATGGCAAACGCCTTGATCCGCATCCCGTCCGGTGTCGAGGTGAAAGCGAATACCGCACGCTCGTCGAGCACGAGATTATCCTGCTCGAACAGCCAAGCGATCGGCGCCGAGGGCGTGGCCGCCACGACCGGCGAGGACTTGTCCGACCGGAACAAGAGGCCGCTACCCAGCATCAGCGCACCGCATACCAGCAAGAAAGTCCCTGCGATGATGAGCAGCTGGCTCAGATCAAACCTCCCCACGCGCTGAGGCAAAGATAGCGTGTTTCCGGCCTCGCTCAGAGCGGCCTTGGGCCAGGCGAGAAATGCCGTTGCGCGAGGCGTCACATCTTGAAGCTTGGCTCCGGCCGCCCGAGCCGCCCCCGCCACACGCGCCGCGTAGATAGGGCCAAGCACACGTGCCCTGGCGGCAAGGGGTGCAAGCCTCTCGCCCGCCGACCGTCTCAGATTTTCGACCTTGCCCCACATCTTTAGATCGGCCCGAACCCGTTACCTTAACGCATCCGAGGCCTCACCGGTTGCATGGCGATCCGCTCGACCCGGGTCCGGACGCCACATTGACCCTGGTTTCCCGTCCTCCTGGGCCTTACCTATGGCAACGTCCGCCGTTTTCCCTATGGGAGCAGATCGTTGACAGGACCCCTGAGCCGCCTCTTGCGCCTTATTCAGCTCGCAGCCTTCGCTGCCCTACTTCTATTTCCGGCAAGCATACTCGCCGAGACGGCCGATCAACAGCCGCAAACGGAGACGGCCGGACAAACCGACACGGGCGGACAAGCCGACACGGGCGGGAAGAACGCGGAACAGGTTGCAGACCACGAGGCCGTCCCCTACCCCCCCGCCTCGATCACACAACACAGCATCCAACTCGGCGGCGTTGAGATCCCTTACAGCGTCAAGGCCGACACGCTTACGCTCAGTGACGCGCAAGACAAGGCAATCGCGGACATCTTCTACGTCGCCTATACGCGTGAGCCGCAAGATGCAAAACGGCCGGTGACGTTCGTCTTCAATGGCGGACCCGGCGCCGCTTCGGCATATCTTCACCTTGGCACCATCGGTCCCAAACGGGTTGCGGTGAGCGCCAAAGGAGAATTGCTCGGTCCCCCGTCCCATCTCGTCGCCAATGACGCAAGCTGGCTCGACTTTACCGATCTCGTCTTCGTTGATCCCGTGGCAACCGGCTACAGCCGCGCGCGCGACGCAAAAAAGGAACACGATTTCTTCGGCGTCGAAGAGGACACTGAAGCGCTTGCCGATTTCATCCGGCTTTACCTCGCCAATGAAGCGCGGCTCGTCTCGCCGGTGTTTCTGGCCGGAGAGAGTTATGGCGGGTTTCGGTCCGCCAAGATCACGCGCAAGCTGCAAAAGACGGGCAGCGTTTCGCCAAGCGGTATCATCCTTATTTCGCCCGCACTCGAATTCGAGCTTCTTAATGCAGACGATTTTGATCTGCTGCCATGGGCTCTTTCATTGCCTTCCTTCGCTGCCGTCAATCTCGAAAGCAAAGGCGTGACCCGGCGTGAAGCGCTCGGCGACGCACTGAAAGAGGCCGAGCGCTACGCCCTGAGCGACTATCTAGTGGCACTTGCCTCGGGTGCCGAGGAAGGTGGGGATGCGGCAAGCAATACTGTGGCGCGGTTCACTGGGCTTCCGGTCGACATCGTGCGCCGGAATTTCGCCCGCATTCCGTCTTCGGTCTTTATCAAGAACTTCGATCGCGCCAACGGCCAAGTGTTGAGCCGCTATGATGGCTCGGTCGGCGGTCCCGATCCCAACCCGGCAAGCGCCTGGCCGCACGGACCCGATCCCGTGCTCGATTCCACCGTGCCGCTCTGGACCGGCGCCTTTGTTCAATATGCGCAGGAAGAGCTCGGCTATAAGACCGACCTGCCCTACCGCTTGCTTAACCGTAAGGTGCGCGGCAAGTGGGATTTTGGAACGCGGCCCACGCGCCAAGGCTATGCCGGCGTGCTCGACGACATTCAGGAGGCGCGCGCTACCAATCGCAAGCTCGAAGTGTTCATCGCCAGCGGCTATACCGACTTGATCACGCCCTACCTTGCACCCGTTTATCTCGTGAACCATCTTGCCCCGCTCAAAGGCGCAAGACCGATCGAGGTCGAGACCTATACCGGCGGCCATATGCTCTATCTTCGCCCTGAGACACGCCGCGCTCTCAAGAAAGACGTCGAGGCCCTGTATGAGAGGGCGCTGGGATCGCCGCCGCAAGGTTAAGGGGTGAAACCGTCTCCGCGGTGAAGGGAAAAAAAGGATCGGCTAAGATGCCGATTCGAAAAAACACGTGAGGTGAAGAAGCAGTGGCGATCCGCAGGATAACTTTAGGCATGCTCATCTTTGCCGCGGCGATATCCGCCGCTTCTGCCGAAGATCAGCCGGCAGAGAAACCGGAGGCCGAACAGCTGCAATGGACCGAGTTCCAAGCACCAGAGCGGGGCTTTGCCGTGAGCTTTCCGGGCTCGCCCAAGACCATGACCACACCGGTCGAAGGCCAAAATCCGCTGCTGCAATACGCTTTCGAAGTGAACGCAGGTGAAGACACGGTCTATAGCGTGGTCGTGTTCGAATATCCGGCCGGCAAGGGGCCGAAACCGAATAACGACACGTACGTGAAGCTCATGAATGCCTACGCTAAGGGCAGCGAAGCCCGCTTGCGCAAAAGAGGGAAGGCAACAATTGCCGGCTATCAGGGCTTTGAAGGCATCGCCGACGATCGGAAGGGCAAGCAGAGCCATCTGATCGATATCGTGCCGTCCGTCGACCGCCTTTATATGCTGGTCACGGCCGGTCCCAGAGGCCACGCGACCGGCGAAGACGCCGAGCGCTTCCGCGAGTCCTTCCGTCTGCTCGACAACGGCGAGACGCCTTCCCCGAAGTCCGCGGAACCGCCTCAGGCTCAATAGAGCCGCGCCGGTCTCAAGCAACGCCCGGCTTGCGCAGCTCTTCGACGAAGTTCTGAACGTCCCGCGCCGGCGCCGGCGTGAACAGGCTCACCCCGATCATCACCACCAATCCGACCGGCACGGCGAACAGTCCGGCGAAGTCTCTCTTCACACCGCCCCAATTGGCAACGGCGAGCGCCGTCTCTTTCCAGGCCGCGAGGGCCGCGCCGTGCGCCGTTTCATCGGCGAGATAATAGCTTTGTCGCAACTCGTAATATCGCGCGGCCTCACTCGCCGTGGCCTTCGAGAGCCAGCTCGACGTCTCATAAAAGGCGAATGGGATGTAGCGGGGCGCCAGCATGTAATAGAGGCAGACGGCAAGCCCCGCCAACATGCCGGCAAGAGCGCCCTCGCTGCTTGCACGTTTCCACCAGATGCCGAGAAGCAAAGCGGGCAATAACGCGCTTGCCGCAATCGAGAACGCGGCTCCGGTCATGGCGAGCACGGTCTTCGGCGCGGCAAGCGCGGCCCAAGCGGCGAGACATGCGATCAAGACAACGGCTCCCCGCGCGACGACGATGCGGCGCTCGGTCGGCGCAACGGGATCCAGGTACTTGTAATAGAGATCATATGAAAGCGTATTGGCGGCGGTGAGCAGAAGCCCGCTGCCGAGCGCAAGCAGGGCTGCGATGGCGCCGATGGCCGTAAAGCCGAAAAACAGGGTTGCCGTGAGATTGGTGGCACCCGCCGGTTCGCCGTCGAACAGCACGAGGTAGGGCGCGGCGACAAAGCAGAGAGCGGCGGCGAAGGGAAGCGCCCACAGGAACGATATCCGGGCCTCTTCAATCGACGGTGTGACCAGGCCTCTGAGCAGAAGATGCGGCAGCGCGGTCAATCCCGCGGCAAGACAGAACAGCATGGCGTAGCGGTTCAGGCTGTCCTCGGCCGTGAAGGTTTCCAGCTTGATTGCCGCCAGAGCCGCGCCGCGCCAGGCGGTATCAACCGCGGGAAACAGGGCGCCGTGTTGCCACAGCAGCATGACCATCGCGGCCAAGGAAACCGCAAGCAGCACTAAGTATTGGACGATCTGGGTGAGGCTTGCGGAACGCATGCCGGTGGCAAAGCTGCAAGCGAGCAGCATGGCCACGGCAAATGCGAGGGCCGCTCCAAGGCCGATCGGGAAGATATGCGTCGTGACGAGGCCGAGCCCCAGGATCGTCAGGGCAACGGCGGGAAGCGTGCAGAGGACGACCGCGAGGATCGCAAGGAGCCTGATCCCGGGCCAGTTGAACCGCTCGCCGAGAAAATCAGGAACCGAATAACCGCCGAACTTGCGCAAATAGGGTGCGAGCAGGAATGCGATAGCGACCAGGCTCACACCCCCGCCGAGAGCAAGCAGCCAAGCGTCCTCCCCGCCCAGCGCGCCGGCGAGGCCGGCGAAAGCAAGCACGGGGATCAGAGCGAGTGCGATTGACGCGCCGTTGAACAGGGCCGGCACAAGCCGGCCGGCCACGTAAAAGTCGGAGATCGGCCGCCCGAGTGCCATGGCGCCCGCTCTGGCGTAGAGCGCGAGCACGATAAGGACAAGCAATTGGATGGTAAGCGTGGCGGCCTCCCTCTTGGACGCGACTCTCTTACACTGCGCTGCCGTTTATGCGCCAGCGCGCTTCACGAGACCTTACCGCCCTTTCTGCTCCGGCGCGGAGCAACCTCGCGCAAGAATTCGGCGAACTGAAGGAAGTCCCGTTTGCGCGGCGACGTCTTGCGCCAAGCCAGCCCAATCGTCCGCTTCGGCTCCGGCGCGCGGAACGGCAGCAGGCGAATATCGTCCGATACGTGGAGCTCGCTGGCAATGGCCATTTCCGGCAACAAGGTCACACCATAACCGTTGGCAACCATCTGCACGATAGTGGCGAGGCTCGACGCACCGAAGCTCTCGCGCGATTCAGGTGTAAGCAAGCGGCAATGAGACAACGCCTGCTCGCGCAAACAGTGCCCCTCCTCCAACAGAAGCAGGCGATCCCCGGAGAGCATCTCGGCGCTTGCATGGCTGAGCCGCCGGTTGGCCTTCGTTGTCTTGGTGGCGAGAAGGAAACGGTCGTCGAACAGGCCAACTGTTTCAAGCTCGGCATCGTCAATGGGCAGCGCGACGATGATGAGATCGAGATCGCCGGCTACCAGCTCGTGCACGAGATTGGAGGTTAGGGTCTCGCGAAGCTGAAGGCTGAGCGCCGGAAAGCGCTTCTGTAGCTCGGGCAGAACCGCGGGCAACAGATAAGGTGCGATCGAAGGGATGGCACCGAGCTTAAGAACGCCGGCCAGTACCCCTTCTTGATGCTTGGCGTAGTCCAAGAGGTCGCGCACGGCGGCGAGAATGGTGCGAGCCCGCCTGGCAATCTCCTCGCCGGGCTCGGTCAGCTCGATGCCCGATTTCCGGCGCTCGACCAGGCTCACCTTCAGTTCATCCTCGAGCTCCTTGATCTGCATACTGAGCGCCGGCTGGCTAACGGCACAGGCCTCGGCGGCGTGGCCGAAATGGCGCCTTTCCGCCAGGGATTCGAGATAGCGCAACTGCCGAAGGGAGACCATAGTGATAAGGCCTTCTTATGGAGTCCATAACAAAATACGATTGGAAATTATCATGGACCGCAAAGATACTCAAACCGTTGAGCCAAGCAGCCGGCCCAGCCCGCAAAGCGTGTGTGGCTGACTTGGCCTTAAAGCTTGGCCCCAACTTGCGAAGGAGTGCCTTGAATGCGTGAGTGGAGCAAGCCGACGATTGAGGAGACGGAGTCCGGTATGGAAGTTACGAGCTACCTGCCGGCTGAGTTGGATCGCGTATAAATCCGCTCTCATCTCGGAACGAACGCAGACGGCGATCCGGCCAAACCGGGTCGCCGTTTTCGTTTGCGTGGCCGCTGCGCAATAGCCCTAAGCCGTAAGCTCGGCTATCATGGCCTCAAATCGCCTGCGCCGTTCAGATTTTCTTAATGTCATATCCACTTAGCGTTCATGCGCGGATCATGCGGCTGGCAAGGATGCTTCCTATATGAATTGTGGAGATTTGCGTGGACGCTGGCCCGCCGCCATTGACGTGCATCAAGGGCGCGAATCCCAGGGAGGACTACCCGGGCAGCTCTTGCAAAAGGGTAGGAAGAGGTAACAGCCGTGACCAAGATCATGAGCCCCGAGGAACTGGAGCAGGAGCTTCGCGCGATCGGCGCCGAGCGCTATCACGACAAACACCCGTTTCATAAGCTGCTTCATGGCGGCAAGCTCAACAAGGGCCAGGTGCAGGCTTGGGCGCTGAACCGCTATTGCTATCAGTCGGCGGTGCCGCGCAAGGACGCAGCCTTGATGAGCCGGTGTCACGACCGCGAGCTCAGGCGCGACTGGATCCACCGCATCATGGACCATGACGGCTATGGCGAAGAGGAAGGCGGGATCGAGCGTTGGCTCGTGCTGACCGGCGGACTTGGCCTCGACCGGGACTACGTGATCTCCAGGAAAGGCGCCTTGCCCGAGACCGTTTTCGCCGTCGAAGCCTATGTCAATTTCGTACGGGAAAAGACTTTGGTCGAGGCGGTCGCTTCTTCTCTTACCGAGCTGTTTGCGCCCAAGATCCACAAAGAGCGCATCTCGGGCATGCTCGAGAATTACGATTTCATCAGCGACGAGGTGATGGCCTATTTCAAGCGCCGCCTGACCCAGGCGCCGCGCGATGCCGATTTCGCCCTTGAATATGTAAAGCGCAACGCGCGGACGCCGGAGGCACAGACCGGCGTACTCGACGCACTGAAATTCAAATGTAACGTGCTTTGGGCGCAGCTCGATGCGCTCCATTACGCTTATGTCGAGCCCGGGCTGATCCCACCCGGCGCATTCGTACCGGGCAAAGCATGAGCGACACCACGTCCCCTGCTCGCCTCATTGTCGGACGGGAGACACGGCCTCATTTGCCGGCCTATTTGAAGCTCCGCCACGATCCGGGGCGGGACCGGTGGATTTTGTTGGCGCCCGAGCGGGTGCTGACGCCCGATCAAACCGCTGTCGCCGTGCTCAAGCTCTGCGACGGCAAGAGGACCGTTGACGAGATCGTGGCGGCCCTCGCCGAGGAGTATTCGGCTCCGGCTGATGTGATCCGCACCGATGTGCTCGATCTGCTCCAAGGCTTGGCTGACAAGGGATACGTAAAGGGATGAGCGAGGAGCTTAAGGGCAACGGACATTGCGAGACGCTTGTCGTTGACGACGAGCCGACCGAGGGTGTGAGCGGCGACGCTTCGGCTGAACTTTGCGCCCGCGCACCGGTCGGGCTGCTTGCCGAGCTGACCCATCGCTGTCCGCTGCAATGCTCTTATTGCTCAAACCCGATCGAGCTTGAGCGCGTGAACAAGGAGCTCTCCACCGAGATGTGGTGCTCGGTGATGCGCCAAGCCGGCGAGATGGGCATTCTCCAGGTGCATTTGTCGGGCGGCGAGCCCACGGCACGGAAGGATTTGGAGGACGTCGTCTCGGCGGCGTCCGAAGCCGGCCTTTACAGCAATCTGATCACCGCCGCCGTCACGCTCAATCGCGCCCGCCTCGAAGATCTCGTCAAGCGCGGGCTCGACCACGTTCAGATCTCGTTCCAGGACGTCGATCCCGAGAATGCCGAACGGATCGGCGCTTATCCCGGCGCCACGCAGAAGAAGCTCGATGTCGCCCGCTGGGTCACCGAGCTTGGCCTGCCTCTGACCGTCAACGCCCCGATCCACCGCCAGAACATCCATAACGTGCCGCGCTATATCGAGCTTGCGGTCAAGCTCGGGGCTCAGCGTCTCGAAATCGCGCACGTGCAATATTACGGATGGGCCTATCTCAATCGCGCGGCCCTGATCCCGACCTATGAGGAGACGGTAAAGTCGATCGAGTTCGTCGAGCGCGAGCGCGAACGGCTGAAAGGCATCCTGACCATCGACATGGTCGTGCCCGATTACTACGCCAAGCGGCCCAAGCCCTGCATGGGCGGCTGGGCCAAAGGCTTTATGAACATCACGCCGGCCGGCAAGGTGCTCCCCTGCCACGCCGCCGAGACAATCAAGACGCTTCAGTTCGATAACGTCCAGGATCGCCCGCTGCTCGATATCTGGCTCAACTCGGATGCCTTCAACGCCTTCCGCGGCACTGATTGGATGAAAGAGCCGTGCCGGTCTTGCGCCTTCAAAGAAGTCGATTTCGGCGGTTGCCGCTGCCAGGCCATGGCTATTACCGGCGATGCCCGCAATACCGACCCGGCTTGCGCGCTTTCGCCCTATCATGGCGAGATGGTGCGGATTGCGCGCGAGGAAGCCTCGCGGCCGCCTACGCCGTTTATCTACCGCAATCCGCGCAATGCGGCCGAGGCGCTGAAAGCCGAGCGTCCGCTCGAGCCTGCGGAATAGCGGGCGCCCTCTCCTTAAACGTCCTGTGAATTGCCTGGTGCCGCTCGCGTCACGCCGCCACCTTCGCGTCCATCGCCTGGTCTGGCGGCGCACCCGTTGTCCCGGACAAGAAGCGATAGGCATGGGTAATGGCTAGCAATGAGACCGGCCCCGAGACCAACATGCCGACGATGAGAGCAAGAAACCCAAGAAAATTAATAAGGAGCAGAAGAAGAGACAGTCCAAGGAGCCTCCACCGAACACCTTGCGTTATGCGGTAGCTCTCCTTCATAGCCTTGATCGGACCGAGCTCGCGGTCGATCACAAGGAATCCCGAAAAAACAAACATTAGAAAGAGGATCGTGCCCAGCACGAGGACAAGTGGAATACCGATCGCCAGGCCTGTTTCCAGACCGAGGGTGACAACAAGAACGAAACCGAGCACGAGCAGGCCCAACGTTAGAAGAGCAAGTACAATCGAAAGGCCCAGATACTTCCCAAAAGGGTGTGGATGCCACAATGCAGAAAGTTGCACCGTCTCCGGACGATCGTGCCCGGCAAGGCTAAAGGCAGTAATACCCATGCTGACAAGTGTTCCGAGCCCGAAATAGATCGCGAGGTTGATTACGGCGCCGATGAACGACGGATCCTCTTCAGTGCTTGGAAACAAATCTTCGTTCGCTTCCGAGAGCCCTTCGAGCAGACCCTGGGCAATTACAAACAGGAGAAATGCACCGACAAAGAGCCAGGGGCGTTTCTGAAACGTTTCCCAGGCGAAGCGAAGCGTGGATTGGATCGAGAATCCCATCGGTGGCACGCTAGCACGCAGGAGTTGTTTCCAAAACCCTTGCCGCCGCTTCCACGCCGCACTGCACAAATGATCCCTCTACAGAACGTGCGCTTGGTACCAGATTGTCCCGCTCCGGTTTCCACCTTGCAACCGCATTCTTAATCGCTACCATGCAGGCCCCGTGTCCGGTCCTGCCAGCGCAGGGCTCAACGCAACTGAAACTGTCGCAAGGTCCCGCGTCGCTCGGCTCCAACCTCATGCATCTCGTGTCTCAGCTTTTCTGCCGCGCAATCAGGCAGCCATCCCGATTGTTCGCTCCGGCCGCCGCGCTTCTACTCCTCGCCGGCCTCGGTTTAAGCCCGGTCTGGTCCGCCCATGCCGAGGATGCGCCCGCGGCGGCTGCAAAGAATGGCGCGGCTAAAGACGCCAAGGACAAAAAAGGTGGCGTCAAGTTTCAGTTGCCGCAGTCTCCGCCGCTTGCATCGTTGCCGATCGGCTATCTCCACGAGGAGGTCAGGCATCCGCGCCCCGCTTCGCGTCTCGACGTCGAGCCAAGCGACGCAGGGGTTGCCGGGGCCAAGATGGCCATTGAGGAGAATAACGCCGGCGGCCGCTTCACCGGTCATGACTATGTCCTCGATGTCAGTACCGTCGCTTCGCCCGACGAAGCCGTCGAGGCGCTAGAAAAACTTCTGGAGAGCGGGCATCATTATATCGTCGTCGATGCTTCCGCCGACACGCTGCTCAAGCTGTCCGACTGGGCCAAAGACAAGGACATCCTTCTTTTCAACATCAGCGCCACCGACGTGTCGTTGCGGCAAGAAAACTGCCGCGCCAATGTCGTCCACATCGCGCCAGACCGGTACATGCTCGCCGATGCGCTGGCGCAATATCTCGTCGCCATGAAGTGGACCGATTGGCTCCTGGTGCACGGCTCGACCCCTGCCGATCTCGCCTTTGCCGAGGCCATCGAGCGTTCGGCCGGACGCTTCGGGGGCAAAATCGTCGACAAGCGTGAGTACAAGGATATCTCAGGCGGGCGCCGCGACGATGTCGGTACCGTTCCCCCTGGTTCGGACGCCGACTACCAGGTGATCGTGGTTGCCGATGAGAACCAGGTATTTGGCCCTCTCATTCCTTTTCGCGGCGGCGCCGACCCGCGTGTTGTAGCCGGCACGACCGGCCTCATCGCCACGACCTGGAGTCCGGGCCACGAGAAATGGGGTGCGACCCAGGCCAACAATAATTTCGAGAAGGACTTCAACCGCCTGATGTTGCCGCTCGACTATCAGGCCTATGTGGCAACGCGCATCATCGGCGAAGGGGTGACCCGGAACCCGACCGCGGATTTCGCCACGGTCGCGGCCTTCATTCGCGGCCCCGACCTTCAGGTTGCCCCGTTTAAAGGTATCAAACAGCAATTCCGTCCGTGGGACGGACAGTTCCGCCAGCCTCTCATCATCGCCACCGATAAGGTTCCGGTCTCCTTCTCGCCGCAGCGTGGCTTCCCGCATGCGAGCCATCCGGAAATCGAAGTGGACACGCTCGGCATCGACGAGCCTGAGAGCACTTGCAAGATGTAAAGCTCGCGCGTAGGCGCGTTCAGTGTTCAGCGGTGACTGCCGCGATCCGGTTGCCCTTATTGTCGAGCACCGGCACGTTGTAGCTTTGCAGGATCGCGTTGATCTCGCTTTGGTTCGCGGCGATGAAGCTGTTGATTCTGTGCTTCCATTGCGGATCGTCGGGCCTCACGCCCATGGTGATGCCGTAGATCGTGCGCGGTCCGGCATTTTCCTTGACCAGCGGCACCAGCTTGAGCGGCTGGGTCGCGCGCTTGGCGTAATACCCGCCGACCGGCCCCCAAAGAATCCCTGCGTCGAGCCCGCCTGAAGCGATTTCGGCAATCATGGCTTCGGCCGCCTTTGACGCGCTCTTGGCGGTGTGAGTTTCGAAGGGCCTAGCGGTGGCACTCAATCCTTGCACGGCGAGAATGCTTGCCGGCGGCGTCCCGGCGAAGAACCCGATCTTCTTACCCTTGAGACGCGGGTCGGAGAGATTTTTGACACCATCCAGGCTCGCGTCGTCCTGGCGATAAATCAGCACATAGGACGTGTAGTAATAGGGATTGGTATCATCGATCAGTCCGGTCCCTTGAGCGTAACCCATGACAAGATCGCAGGCTCTGCTGCCCATCGTGTTGGGAACGTAACCGCTCGCCTCCACGAACCAGGAATAGTCCAGCCGGACATTGAGTGTCTGGGCAATGAGTTCCGCCAGCTTGTTCTCGAACCCCTCTCCTTCGGCGTTGGAGAACGGCATGTTGTCCGGGTCGGCGCAGACACGCAGCGATCCGCCGGCCACCGGCTCCGCGCCTTCACCGCGCATAGACAAGAACAGGACGGCCAAGCCCGCCAACACGGCTACCATGATCTGGATAACTGAATTTTGCCCTTGTCTTGCCAAGACCATTTGCCTGCTCGCGGCCTTTCTTCACCCTTCGGGCGCAAACTAACTCTAGCATAAGTCCGGCTTAGGGGATGGTCCTTGCCGCGGGCTTCCGGCCGCTTCTGGAATATGGCGATCGGCAGGAAGCACCGCCGGTCCGCCGCAAAGCGCCGTTAAGCATGGGCGCCTGACCGGCACGGGATCACGTCAATCGGCCGCCGCGCAGGCAGCGATATTTTCGGCTCGTTCGAGCCCGGTGGGGTAATAGGCGCCGGTCGGGGCCGATCCGAAATGTTTCATCTCTTCTGCTGCCGATCCGATACCGTCGGTGTCGTTTTTCGATCGCAGAATTTTTATGGCGCAGCAATCGGCCTCGAGCTCCATCTGCTTGAGCTCCGGTGCGAGGTAGAAAAAGGGCTGGGGTCCGACCCGGCCTACGCCCTTCTTCTTCGAGAAGCGGTCCACATGGCCCAGGGAATGGTGGCAGCATTCATGCGCCAGCAAGAACCGGCCATAGGATGGCTTATCAGCCAAGGTGTACCCATTCACCACGATAACCGGCCGCCCCTTCGAATCGTGCATCGACATGGCCTGCTCAGGAACCTCTCGCAGCGCATAGGTGGCAACGTTGCAATAGGGGTTGGCAGTCGCGGGCATCCACAGCCGGCCGGCATCCGCGCTGCCGCAAGACAGCGCAAAAGCTGCCAAAGCCAAGGCTCCCAAAAGCGAGAGACGCATTGCGCGGTCTCCAACTTGAATTGTTCGTCTTGCCGACGTTAGTCGAACCGTGACCGGATCGTCACCGGTGAAATGCCGCTGGACACACGGATTTGAAGAACATTACCGCCAAAGATTGCAGCCAATTGCGGCATTTCGCCTGCCCTCGGCGGGGCGATCGCCCGGCGAACTTGGCACTGGAGAAGCACGGCATCATTGGGTTAGGGTCTGGCCGTTTCGCGCCCTTGGGCGCCCCGCATAGGCAAAATCAAGCACCGGTATGGGTCCGCGCCTCCTCTACATCCTCATCGTGGGGACGGTCATCATTGCTTCGCTCGTCTTGCGCGTCTGGGACCCCGACCCGGTTGCGAGGCTGCGGGCGCTCGTCTTCGACACCTATCAGCGCATAAGCCCGCGCGTCTTCGATCCTGCGCTCCCCGTTCGCATCGTCGATATCGATGAGGACTCTCTGAAAGCCATCGGCCAGTGGCCTTGGCCGCGAACCGTGCTTGCCGATCTTGTCAATAAGCTCGCAGAGGGCGGCGCCGCCGCGATCGGTTTCGACATTGTCTTTCCCGAACCCGACCGCATGTCGCCCGCCAACGCTTTGCGTTTTTGGCTAAAGTCCGACTCTTTGCAGGGCTTAAAAGAAGAGATCGACAGCCTCCCCTCGAACGATCAGGTTTTCGCCGAAGCGATCGGCAAGGCTCCTGTTACGCTCGGCTTCATCGGCACGCCGCAAGGCACATCCATCCCTGAGAGCAAATCAGGTTTTGCGCATAGCGGCGACGATCCAAAACTGTTCGTACCCTATTTCCCGAGCGCGGCGGCAAGCCTCAAGGAAATGCAAGACAACGCGCAAGGGGCGGGATCGCTGAACTGGATCCCCGAGCACGATCAAATCATCCGCCGCATGCCTTTGCTGATGACGGTCGGCGAGACGCTTTATCCCTCCTTCGCGGCCGATCTGCTGAGGCTTGCCCAAGGCGCCTCAACCTTTGTCGTTAAGTCGTCCGGCGCGAGCGGTGAGGAGGCTTTCGGCGAGAAAACCGGCATCGTCAACATCCGCATTGGCGATTTCGAGGTGCCGACCGAGGAGAACGGCCAGATGTGGATCCGGTTTACCCCCGAATCCAAAGAGCGCTACCTGCCGGCCTGGAAGGTGCTGAACGGTGAGATCGGAGCCGATGAGATCGAAGGCCGCATTCTCATCATCGGCACCAGCGCCGCCGGTTTGCTCGATCTCAGAGCGACGCCGCTGGAGGCGTCGGTCCCAGGCGTTTCTCTGCATGCTCAGGCCGTCGAGCAAATGCTGCTCGGAACGTTCCTGGAAAGACCCGACTTCGCCACTGTCGGCGAGCTTCTCTACATTCTCGCGATTGGGTCGCTGATCGCTTTTCTCATTTATCGCCTCGGCGCGCTCGGCAGCGCGATACTGTGCGGTATCGCCATCGCCGCGGTCATCGGCATTTCCTGGTACGCCTTCAAGTCACTCGGCTTACTCGTCGATCCGATCTACCCGGCAGTCGCGCTCGCCGCGATCTACTTGGCCGGCACGGTGGTTATTTTCCTGCGCACCGAACGGGAGCGAAACCGGGTCCGCAACGCTTTTTCCCACTATATGGCCCCTGCCCTGGTCGAACGGCTCGCCGACGACCCGTCGCGCCTAAAGCTCGGCGGGGAGACGCGCGAGATGACGCTTCTGTTCAGCGACGTGCGCGGCTTCACCACGATTTCAGAGGGTCTCAGTGCCGAGGAGCTTACCCGCTTTTTGAACTCGCTGTTCACACCTTTGAGCAACATCATCCTCGAAGAGCAAGGCACCATTGACAAGTTCATGGGCGACGCGGTGATGGCCTTCTGGAACGCGCCGCTCGAAGACAATGCGCATCCGAGCCATGCGTGCAGTGCGGCACTCCGCATAATGGGTGAGATGGACCGCTTGAACGCTATGTGGCATGAGGAGGCCGAAACCAAAGGCCGATCGTTCAAGCCGGTCAAAATCGGTATCGGGTTGAACACCGGGATCTGCTGCGTCGGCAATCTCGGCTCGGAGACACGCTTCGACTACTCAGTGATCGGCGATAACGTGAATCTAGCCTCACGCCTCGAAGGACAATCGAAGACCTATGACGTCGGCACCGTCGTCGGCGAGTCCACGCGCGATCGGGCCCCCGATTTCGCCTTTCTTGAACTTGACCTTCTCAAGGTCAAGGGCAAGACCGAGGCCACCCGGATTTTTGCGCTGCTCGGCGACAATGCGGTCAAAGACTCCCGGGACTTCATTTCGTTGACCGAACGCCATGAGGAGCTTCTCACGCGCTACCGGGCGCGCGACTGGGATGCCGCAGAGAACCTTGCCCGCGAATGCGAGAAAATGAACAGTTCGTCTCTTGAGAAGCTCTACGCGCTCTATCGTGAGCGCATCGCCTACTTCCGGACAAACCCTCCCCCGCCGCAATGGGACGGGACGGCCGAGGCCCTGTCGAAGTAGTGCCAATGCCGGAACTCGCACTCTACATTCTTGCTGCCGTCGCCATTCTGCTGGCCAAGCATGCGGTTGCCGATTTCTACCTGCAGACCCCGTTTCAATATTTGAATAAGGGGGTTTATGGCCATCCCGGCGGTTTCGTTCATGCCGGCATTCATATCGCCCTCACCCCGCTCGTTTATCTGGTGTTGCTTCCAGGTTCGCTGCTGATCGCAGGCGCCATCGCCGCCGGCGAGTTTCTCGTTCATTATCACATCGATTGGCTCAAGGAGCAGGCCACCCACAGCCTGACGCCGCGGGACCGCGGCTTCTGGTACGCGCTTGGCACCGATCAGCTGGTCCACGGCCTGACATATCTGGCGATCGTCGCGACGCTGATTGCGACGGCGTCCTAGAGAAGAGCGGAGATTTCGCGGTTGGCGAATTCGAGCCGATTTGACAAGAGCCTGATGATGAGCTTGTGCAGAGCGACCGCCGCAGCCGGGTCTTCCTCCTGCATCCGGTCGAACGCTGTACGCGTCAGCCGGTAAATCACGGTCGGCTGCTCGGCGACCACGCTCGCCGTGCGCGGCACGCTGCGATAGAAGCCCATCTCGCCGATCACGGTGTGCCCCACCATGCGCCTCAGCCTGATCGGCCGCCCATGCTCATCGAGGATGGTGATGGCAACACAGCCGGAAGCTTGAAGCACGACCGAATCGGCAGGCTCTCCTTGACGGAACAGAAACTCACCATCGTTCAGCTCTTCGCGTTCCATGAAGGACGCAATACGCTCGAAATCGACCGTGCCGCCGAACTCGGATTCCAGCCAGCTTTCAAAGCTATGGGTCGATGCCTCGCCCACCTCGTGGAACATGAGCAGCATGTCTTCGCACCATTCGATCGCTTCGTTGCGGCTGGCGAAAACCTGATGCGGGCGTTCGGCGCCAAAAAACCCGGCTCTATCGAAACTCGTCCGCATACCTTCGTTCAATCCTGAAAATCCGAGCGTGACGCCGTGCTCTTCGCAGTAATTGCGGAGCTTGATGAGGCTGAGCACCGCCGAGGTATCGAAGCCAGGGACCCCGCTGAAATCGAGCACGACATAAGCGACGGGCTTGTCCCGCTGACTTTCGATCACCTGCTTGATCCTCTCGAACAGTCCATTGGACGAACCGAAAAAGATAAAGCCCGAGAGCCAGAAGACGTGGACGCGCTTGCCCTCTTCACTCAACAGTGCCGATTGTTCGGGGGAACGATCGACATTGCTGGAAAACTCCTGACGTGTGAGGTGCCGCCTGATAACGCCGATACGGCTGTAGCTCAGTGCGAACATCAAGCAAGCGCCAATGACACCCAGAACCACGCCCATGAAATAACCGAAATTGATAATGACCAGAGTCATGATCGCGGTGAGTGTCCACTCCATCCATGAGCTGTCAGCCGGCGCGTTCCACAATTCAATGATGATCACGGCGCCGAGATAGATCAGCATCCCGGCAAGAATGGCCTTCGGCACGACGCCGCCGACATCGACACCGGAAAACAGGATCAGGGCGCAGCCCAATCCGACAATGGCGCCGGCCCACCGTGTGGTGGCACCGGTTTCATCGAGCAGCAGGCAGGCGTTCATCGACAAGGACGCGCCAAAGCCTCCAAGAACGGACGACAGAAGATTGGCGAGACCGTTGGAGCGAAATTCCTGATCCAGATCGCCGGCTTTTTGACGCGCCACTTCGAGACTTGACACATCGAGCAACAGCGCGATCGCCATGACGCCGCAGAAGGACCCGATCTCGGCGCTGGTTTGTGCGATGACGCCCCAATCCACCTGATCGCCGACAATGGCAGTCATCGGCCACCACAATCGCAACTCGCCGAGCTTCGGCAGAAACCACGCGCCACGCACGTTTTCGTCGCCCACGACACCGAACAGGCCGCCGTCGAGAACGACAAGGAACGTGAAGAAGGCAATCGGTAGAGCAAGATAGGCTGGCACGAATCGCGCCAATAGCGGGATGCCAAAAGCAAACAGCATCGCGACGATAAGCTGCGGGCCATAGAGCGTCGAATAGAAGGGCTGCCAGCTCTCGGGCGAAAGCGTGAGATTGGTTTGGGTTACGACCTCCATCCCACCGGTGATGAGCAACAGGCCGGACGCGGCAAGGAAGCCGCCGACCACCGGATAGGGGATGAAGCGGAGCCATTGGCCCATGCGCAGCGCCCCGACCCCGTAGAGTAGGACACCTGTGAGCAAAGTGCTGACGGAGAGCGCAACCAGCACATTGATGATGATCAGCTCGGGCGCGGCGCCCTTGGCCGCGAGCGCAGTGGCGATCGAGGCTGCGAGCACGCTCATCACCGCCACGGCCGGCGAGTCAGGTCCGCCGATAACCGGAGAGAAGGTCGAGGTGACCGCGATCACCACGCATGTGACCACGGTCCCCATGATCAGCC
>Ga0315534_1000087_pt1 | contig 49008 bp, 48 predicted proteins | sample SalMarSW160240MG_FD_203094 | JGI IMG/M metagenome (GOLD analysis project Ga0315534, IMG submission 203094) | Salt marsh sediment microbial communities from the Plum Island Ecosystem LTER, Massachusetts, United States - Salt Marsh Sediment SW1602-40 ... | reverse complement strand
CCGCCGTATCGACGTCGCTCAATTTCGCGGCCAGAGCCACGCGTCTTTCTTTGAGATTTGCCAGCGTGTCGGCAAGAGCGTGCGGTCCGGACCAGCGGACGCCGGCAAACGGCGCCAAGGTGCGCGGGGTTCGCTTGAGCCCGACCAGCCAATAGCCTCCGTCAGGCGCCGGTCCGAAGACGGCATCGGCACGGGCGAGCAGCTTGAAAGCCTCGGCGATATGGGCCGGACGGATGGACGGGATGTCGCTGCCGACGATCAGGACCGGGCCCGGGGGCAGGCAATCGAACAGACGCTGCATGCGCGTTCCGAGATCGCCTCTGTCTTGCGGCACAAGCTCGACCTCTCCGAGCACCGGTGCCAAGCACGAAGCGCCCTCTTTGCAACCGTCGAACGCGATCACGGTGCGCCAGCGCGGATCGGACGCAAGCCGCAACACGGTATGGAGGAGGCAGTTGCGATAAAAACGCGTGGCGGCGCCGGAGCCGACCTCACCTGCCAGACGGCGTTTCACCACGCCCCGGGCCGGGGTCTTGGCCATGATGACAAGGCGTCTGGCGAAGTCGCGCTTAACCCCGGCGCATCGCCTAGCCATAGAGGCGGGCGAGCAGGCGCGGCGGCACGCGAAGATAATAGAGCAGGACGCAGCCGAGATTGCGCAGGCTTCGCATCACATAGCCTTCGCTCCGGTAGCGCTCGCCGCTCGTTACCGCGCGCGACTTGAGCATCACCAGCTCGCGCCGTTTCAGTCTGCGCACGAGATCGACGTCTTCCATCAGCGGCAGCGGACGGAAACCGCCCAGCCGGCGGTAAAGGTGCCGCGGGATCAGCAATCCCTGGTCGCCATAGGGAAGACCAATGACGCTGCAGCGCAGTCCCACCAGCCATTCGATGAGACGCGGCATGGTGCCGTCGTCGTCGAGCGCGAACCGGAACGAGGCGGCGGCTTGGCCTCGCCTGCCGCTTTCGACGCGCTCCATGAAGCTTTGCGCTTCCTCGAACCAGCCGTGGTCGAGCACGGTATCGGCATGAAGAAAGAGCAGCCAATCGCCGCGCGCGGTTCCGGCGCCTGCGTCCAGTTGGCTCCCTCGGCCCCGTCCCGCCTCGATCAGATGCACGCCGGCGGCTTCGGCGATGGCGCGCGTGCCGTCGGTCGACCCGCCGTCGACAACGATTGCCTCTTGCACAACGCCTTCGACCACCGCCGGGACGAGGGCGGCAAGGCTGTGCACCAGGCTCCGCTCGGCATTCAGGGTTGGAATGATCACCGAGATCATGGCGCGTACCTATAGCGGCAGGGGCCCGCGCAGCAAATTCCCTATGTTTTCGAAAAGGTTAATGTTCTTGATTTGTTCACATTTGGAGATTATATCGAGCCCATGTCCGTCGCCCTTAGAAAAGCGCGTGAGTCGGAGGGCCTGCCCCACGAGTTGGGAGGAATCGCCGCGGGCCGCAGGCATGGGCGCGGCGCCCAAACCAACCGCTCTGGCCGATACGAGAGTTTCAGCTATGAGCCTGTCGACGACGGCTGGGAGTCTCTTGCCGAGCTTGAAGCGCTGACCACAGAGGTCCAGGAAGTTCCGGCCCGGCGCATCATCACGCAAAACGACTCTCCCGATATCGGTTTCGACCGCTCGATCAATCCTTACCGGGGCTGCGAGCACGGATGCATCTATTGCTTCGCGCGCCCGACCCACGCCTTTCTCGGTCTTTCGCCGGGGCTGGACTTCGAGACCAAGCTGTTCGCCAAGACCAATGCCGCGCAGGCGCTCGAGCGCGAGCTTGCCGACCCGAACTATCGGGTCCGCACCATCGCCATCGGCACCAATACCGATCCTTATCAGCCGATCGAGCGGCGCTATCGCATCATGCGCCGCATCCTCGAAGTGTTGAGTGCCGCGAACCATCCCGTCGGCATCGTGACCAAATCGGCACTCATCTTGCGCGATCTCGACTTGCTTTCGTCGATGGCGGAACGCGGACTGGTCAAGGTGGCGCTGTCGGTGACAACGCTCGACCGCAAACTGTCCCGGGCCATGGAGCCGAGGGCAAGCACGCCTGACAAACGGATCGAGACGCTTCAGCGGCTGGCGGACGCCGGCGTGCCGACGTCTGTCATGGTGGCGCCGGTGATCCCCGGCCTGACCGATATGGAGATGGAGCGCATTCTCGAGCGCGCGTCGGCAGAGGGCGTGAAGGAGGCGGGCTACATCCTGCTTAGGCTTCCGCTAGAGATCGGCGATTTGTTCACCGAATGGCTGAAGGAAAATTGTCCCGACCGGGCCAACCGGGTGCTGTCGCTGATGCGGTCCGCGCGCGGCGGCAGGCTCTACGAAGCGAAATGGGGCAAGCGCATGGTTGGCGATGGGCCGTATGCCTGGATGATCGGGCGCCGATTCGAACTCGCCTCCAAGCGGCTCGGATTGAATGCGGGCAAGATCGAGCTTCGCGCCGATCTCTTCGCGCCGCCTGCTCGCGCGGGACAGCAACTCGCCCTGCTCTAGCGGCTTTTCCACAACAGACGCGGCTTAAGGGCCGAATGAGTTGCCAAGCGCAAGAGCTTTGCGCCACAGTCCCAGCCCATGGGACTTCCCGCCGAACAGCTCCCGCTCCGCCCTGAACCGTCATTCGACTTCGAGGCCGAGCAGATGAGCCAATATTCGGGGCCCGTGGCCGGTATCGACGAGGCCGGACGCGGCCCTTGGGCCGGCCCCGTGGTGGTCGCCGCGGTGGTGCTCAATCCCGAGCGCATTCCCGAAGGCTTGAACGACTCGAAGCTGCTGACGCCAGATGCACGCGAGGACCGTTACGCCGAGATCGTCGCCACCTCGATCGTATCGGTGGTGATAGGCCATGTCAGACGGATCGACCGCGACAACATCCTTCAAGCAAGCCTATGGGGCATGCGGGGCGCCTATCGCGGTCTCGGCTTGCCGGCCGGTTCGGCCCTGATCGACGGCAATATCATTCCCCGCCGCTTCCCCTGCCCGGCGCGCGCCATTGTCGGCGGCGACGGGCTTTCGCTTTCGGTCGCGGCCGCCTCCATCGTCGCCAAGGTCACGCGCGACCGGCTGATGGTGAAGCTGGCGCGCCGCTACCGCCGTTACGGCTGGGAGAACAACAAAGGCTACGGCACGCGCGAACATGCTCTCGCCGTCAAGAAATATGGCCCGTGCACCCATCACCGCCGCTCGTTCAGTCCAATCGAGCGCGCGCTGCGGCTGCTCGACAAAGGCGACGCCGCGTTCGCCGCTCCCGAAGATGACTGAGGTCTAGCCCAGCCAATCGGCGATATAGCGCGCTATCTTCTCGGCGCCAGGCTCGAGCACGAGCATATGGCCGTGACCTTCGAGTTCGAGGAAGGTCGCGCCGTCAAACCCGGCCGCGGTCGCCTGCGCCGTCGCGATGGATACGAGGTTGTCGTCGCGTCCGGCAAGACACAGCACCGGGCAGGTGACAGCTTTAGTGTCGACCACGGTCGCTCCGGTGGAATCTAACATCCAGAACAGCAGCTCGAAGAACGCGCGGCCCGACTCGGGACCAAATTTGTCGAACACCACGCGCTGTTGGTCTTCAGGCACGCGGTTCAGGCTGTAGAAGCAGGCAAGCTCGAAATCGGGATTGATGACCGTCTTCCAGAACGCGCCGAGCCCGATCAAATCTCTTGCGAGCTTCTTCTCGCTCTCGCTCTGCGGCAGGATGCCGGCACGCGGCGCCGGCGCTGCCAGGATCAAAGTCCTGGCAAGACCTTGCGCGGCAAGACGCTGGGCGAGCACTGCCCCCATGGAATGGCCGAGGACAACCGGCTGCGGATCGATCGTCTTTAGAAAGGCCTTGAGTTCCGCCAGGTAGTCGGCCATGCCGACGCCAATCAGAGTCTCGGCGGCATCGGCGGATCTGGTCCCATGCCCGATAAGGTCGGGCGCATGACAGGTCCAGCCCAAGTCCTGGAACACCGTTCTGAACGTGTCGAAGCACCAGGCCCCCGCATTGGCCCCGTGCAGCATCACGATGTCTTTGGCCATGATTTCCGCTCCCAGGGACTTTGTGACACGGGCCAAAGTCCGGGCCAATGCCCGGTTAAGGCCGCCTTTACCGTAACCGGCTAAGGCTTATGCCTGCCCCGCGGCGCGGGGTGCGTTCAGTTCGCGTAACCTTTGAGTAAGAGTCATGCCTGTGGGGGAAAAGCGGGGAATCAAGCGCCCGCTCGACACGATCATCGTCGGCGATTGCATCGAGGAGCTTAAGCTCCTCCCGGAGGCTTCGGTCGATCTGGTCTTCGCCGATCCGCCCTACAACCTTCAGCTCAACAACGAGCTCTACCGGCCTGACAACAGCCGGGTCGACGCCGTCGACGACGACTGGGACAAATTCGGAAGCTTTGCCGCCTACGATGCCTTCACGCGCGAATGGCTTTCGGCCTGCCGCCGCGTGCTCAAGCCATCGGGCTCTTTATGGGTCATCGGCAGCTATCACAATATCTTCCGTGTGGGCGCCACCCTTCAGGATCTCGGCTTCTGGGTGCTCAACGACGTCGTCTGGCGCAAGTCCAATCCGATGCCGAACTTTCGCGGACGCCGCTTCACCAATGCGCATGAGACGCTGATCTGGGCGTCGATGGGACCGAAGGCGCGCTACACCTTCAATTACGAAGCGATGAAGGCGTTGAACGAAGACTTGCAGATGCGCTCGGACTGGCTGTTTCCGATCTGCTCGGGCGCCGAACGCTTGCGTCAGGGTTGCGGGCGCAAGAGCCACCCGACGCAGAAGCCCGAGGCCCTGCTCCAACGCATTGTCCTTGCCTCAAGCGAACCGGGCGATGTTGTGCTCGATCCATTTCTCGGTTCCGGCACGACCGCGGTCGTGGCCAAGAGGCTCGGACGCAATTTTATCGGCATCGAGCGCGAGGAGAGTTATGCCGAAGCGGCAAAGGCTCGGCTCGACGCTGACGCCGCGCTCGATCCCGCCTCGCTTCAAGTCACCAAAGGCAAGCGGGCCGAGCAACGTATCCCGTTCGGCACATTGGTCGAGCTTGGGCTGATCGCGCCCGGCACTGCGCTTTATGACTCCGCGGCACGACACGAGGCGAAGGTGCGGGCCGACGGTTCGATCGTCTCAGCCGGCGCGCAAGGCTCGATCCACAAGATCGGCGCGCAGGTGCAAGGGGCGCTCGCCTGCAACGGCTGGACCTTCTGGCACTATGAAGCCGATGGGGCGCTCAAGCCGATCGACGCTTTGCGCGAGGCCGCGCGGGCGAAGCTTGCCGTCCGGCATTAGCGTTTGCCGCTTCCGCCTCGAAAGCGTGGTCCAGCACTTTCCGCATCACTGACGGCAGTGCCGCCCTGGCGAGATCGCGCCGGGCAACGAAACCGCAACGTTCGGGTTCGGCCGCGCGCTTCGGTCGCGCTTTAAGACCGACCTCTGCACGATAGACGGTCAGTTCGAGATGAAAATGGGTGAAGGTGTGCGTGACAAGCCCCGGCAATTTGCGCCAGCCCGCTTTGAGCGGCGCATAGTCGTCTAATGGTTTCCCGTTTGGACGGCCTTCCGCCCAGGGCGAACCTGGCGTTTCCAGCATGCCGCCGAGCAAGCCCTGCGGCGGCCGTTGGCGAAGCAGCACCGCGCCATCCTCTCGCAGTGCCACGAAGGCCGCACCACGGCGAATTGGGCGCTCCGGTTTTGCTTGGCGGTACGGCAGCGCCTCGGCGAGACCTTCGGCAAACCCGCGGCAATCCTCGCGCACCGGGCAAAGGCCGCAGGCCGGACGCCGCGGCGTGCAGATCGTGGCGCCGAGATCCATCATGGCTTGGGCGAAGTCTCCGGGCCTCGCTTCCGGCGTGAGCCTTTCGGCAAGTGCGGTGATCTCCGCCTTCGCGTCTGGAAGGGGCGTGGTGACGGCAAATAGGCGGGCCACCACCCGTTCGATATTGCCGTCGACCGGGGTGGCGCGCGTGCCGAAGGCAATCGCCGCAATGGCCGCTGCGGTATAGCCCCCAATCCCGGGCAGTTTCCGTAACTCAGCTTCGCTCTCAGGAAACTTGCCGCCATGCTGCTCGGCCACGGCTCGGGCGCAGGCATGCAGATTCCGCGCCCGGGCGTAATAGCCGAGCCCGGCCCAGGCCGCGAGCACTTGGCCAAGCTCGGCGCCAGCAAGCGCCGCGACATCGGGCCATTGGCGCAAGAAGACGGAATAACGCGGAAGAACCGCCTTCACGGTGGTCTGCTGCAGCATGATTTCGCTGAGCCAGACGCGATAAGGATCCGGCCTTTCGCCTGGTGCCGTCCGCCAGGGCAGATCGCGCCGCTCGCGGTCGTACCAGGCAAGCAGCGCCGCGGCGATGTCCCGCGTATTCCGGTCTTGGGCAATTTGTCTCTGCATGAACGGAACTCCGGCCGCGCGTCTGTCGCGATCATGGTGTAAGCTCAGACCGAGTGAAGCAAGTGGAGGACGCTGTCCCTCCACTGTTGGCTTAAGGGTCATGGACAACACCAAGCGAAGAGCCTTCGCCCGCGCGGCTGCCTGGGCGCGGCCGATCGGCGCTTTCACCGCCCCGGCGCTCGACCGCGCCGCGCGCGGCCGTGGATTTGCGACCTCAGCCTTGCTCAGCCAGTGGCAGGCCATCGTGGGCGCCGACCTTGCCCAGTTCACCATGCCCGACCGGGTGGTCTGGCCGAGGCGTAAAGACGACCCGGACGAGACACACCGCGGACGGCGGGACGAGGGCGCGATCTTGGTGCTTCGGGTCGACGGGCCGCGCGCGATCGAAGTGCAGCACCGCTCGGGCCAAATCCTGGAGCGCGTGAACAGTCATTTCGGCTATCGGGCGGTGTCTGAGCTGCGTATCTTGCAGGCGCCGGTCAACAGGAAGCCCCCGCGGGCGCCCGCGCCATCGAGCTCAAACGACCGAACGCCGCTTGCTCCCCCGGCCGGCATCGAGGATCAGGGCCTGGGCGCGGCGCTCGCGCGCCTCGGGTCAGGCGCACGCGATCAGATAACGGATTAGGGGCGCTTTCTCGCTCTTGCCATAGGCGGCCAATTCCAACAAATGTAGGCCCGGAAAACCCCAGCCGGGGCCACAAAACCATCAACTGGAGTGCAAAAGAGTGGCGAAGAACGAAAAATCGGCTGCCAAAGAGCCGGCCGGCGAGGACGCCGGAGCATCCAAGTCCTGGCTCTACATCATCGGCGCCGTTGCGACGGCCGTGCTCATCGGCGGCATCGTCTATTGGCAGACAGGCTCAAAGGCCGGACCAGGTGCAACTCCTGATTCCGCCGAGTTGATGGCGCCCGGCCCATTGCCGGACATTTCCTTGGGCCAGGAAGACGCGCCGAATACGATCATCGAATATGCCTCGATGACCTGCCCCCATTGCGCCGCGTTCCACAAGAACGTGCTGCCGGAACTGAAAACCAAATATATCGACACCGGCAAAGCCCGGCTGATCTTTCGTGAGTTCCCCCTCGACCGGCTCGCCGCCTATGCCAACATGCTGGCGCGCTGCGCCGAGCCCGATCTCTTTTACCCGATGCTCAGCGCGTTGTTTGAAACCCAAGCGACTTGGGCACTTCCCGGCGAGGAAGGGCTGGAGAAGCTCCGCACCGCCGGCAAACAGGCCGGCTTTACCACTGAAAAATTCGACGCGTGCATTAACGATGAGGAGCTCTTCAACAAGATCGCCGAAACCCGCGCGCGCGCGAATGAGACTTTCGGCGTCAATTCCACGCCGACCTTCTTCATCAACGGCGAGAAGCTCACCGGCGAGCAAACGCTGACTTCATTCGAAGCCATGTTCACGGAAGGGACAGTCCCGCCCTCGGACGCGGGAAGCGCTGGAGACGAGCAGGAGTCCAGCCAGCCTGGGGACCAGCCGGGCCAGTAGGTGTCAGAGGTGATGCTGCCCAGCGCGGCCAAAGCGTCGATCCCGATTGTATTTGCGCTCGCGCTTATCGGCTGCGGCGGGGGTGCTGCAGGTCCAACGCCGCCGATCGACAAGGCGACCTATGTGCCGCCTGCGGCCGAGCTGATGGCGCCGGGGCCGCTCGGAGAGCGCGTGCTCGGCAAACCGAACGCCCCGGTCACCGTGATCGAATATGTCTCGCTGACCTGTCCGCACTGCGCGAATTTTCACAAGAACGTCTTTCCGCGGGTGAAGAAAGAATACATCGACACCGGCAAGGTCCGCTTCATCGTGCGGGAATTTCCGATCGGGCGGACCTCCGGAAACGCGGCCATCGCCAACCGATGCGCGCCGGAAAACAAATATTTCTACCTTCTCGGCCAGTTCCTGAGCCGGCAGCGGGAATGGGTCAGTCAAGAAGTGCGCCCCGATGCGATCTATGCAGTCGCCAAATCGAGCGGCCTGACGCGCGAGATGTTTGACAAATGCCTATCGAATCAAAGCATTATCGATGGCTTGAACGAGGTGAAGCAGCGGGGGAGGCGATTTAACGTGATTGGCACGCCGACTTTCTTCATCAACGGCCGTAAGGCGCAAGGAGAGGTCACCTTCGAAGAGATCAAGGCCATGATCGAACAGGCGCCAGCGCCGTCTTCGTCATGACCCTGAAGCAAGGCCCAGCGTGACCCGGGCAGTCCGGCCATTCGGCTCCTGTAGTTGGACGTTGCGCCTCAAGTTGCGGCTTTCCCGCCGTCGCGGGCATGAGCGCCGAAACGCATCGCATTAAGGGCATCTGACACGTGAAGATTACTCGTCTTCGCCTTTTGGGATTCAAATCCTTCGTCGAGCCGACCGAGCTTCTGATCGAGCCCGGCCTGACCGGCGTGGTCGGCCCTAATGGCTGCGGCAAGTCCAACCTGCTTGAGGCGTTGCGCTGGGCCATGGGCGAGACCTCGTATAAGAGCATGCGCGGCACGGCCATGGAGGACGTGATCTTCGCCGGCTCCGAGGACCGTCCGGCCCGTAACACCGCCGAAGTCACCCTGTTCGTCGATAACAGCGCGCGAAAGGCGCCGGCCGAATTCAACGACAGCGACGACCTCGAAGTGATGCGGCGGATCGAGCGCGAAGCGGGGTCGGCCTTCAGGATCAATGGCAGGGACGTGCGTGCGCGCGACGTCCGCCTGTTGTTCGAGGATGCGGCGACCGGTGCGCGGTCGCCGGCGCTCGTACGCCAGGGCCGGATCGGCGAGATCGTCAACGCCGGTCCACAAGAGCGCCGGCGCGTACTCGAAGACGCCGCCGGGATTGCCGGACTCCATAGCAGGCGGCACGAGGCCGAGCTCAGGCTTGCCGCCACCGAATCCAATCTCGTGCGCTTGTCGGACTTGATCGGGCAGTTGAGGTCGCAATTACAGGCGATGAAACGCCAGGCGCGCCAGGCGCAACGCTACCGCGAAATGTCAGGCAAGATTCGTCAGGCCGAAGCCCTTCAGCATCATCTTCATTGGACCGGCGCCTGCGCCCAGGTCGAGCAGGAGGAGAGTTCGCTGCAAGACTCGCTTTCGGCCGTGGCGCAGGAGACCAAGGCCGAGGGCGAGGCGCTTCGCCGGCAGGCGGAGGCCGCCGAGACGCTTCAACCGTTGCGTGACGAGGAAGCTGCGCGTGCGGCTGTGCTGCATCGCCTGAGCGTCGAGCGCGATGCGCTCGACCGCGAAGAGGCCCGCGCCAAGGCCCGGCAAGCCGAGCTTGAGACCCGGCTGGCGCAAGCGTCGCGCGATCTCGCCCGCGAGGAGGAGCATATCGCCGAGGCCGAAGGCATTCTGCGCCGTCTCGGCGAAGAGAAACGCCGGCTCGAAACCGCAAGCTCGCGCGAGCATGAGGAGCCGCAATTGCGCGCCGCCGCCGCTCACGCCAAGGAGGCTCTCGACGCCGCGGAGCAGACCTTGCGCGAGGCGACCAATGCGCTTGCCGAGGCACGCGCCGAGCGGGGCAAGCGCGAAAGTGAAAAGGCCGAGCTGCAAGACCGCATGGCCAGGTTCGAGGCCCAGGCCGGCGAGATCGAGGCCGAGCTCGCCGGGCGCGAGGCCGAGAGCGGGATTGACGCAAGAACGCAAGGGCTGAGCGCCGAACTCGCCTCGCTTTCAGCGGCCGCGCAAGGATTGGACGCCGATCTTCAAGCCGCCGAGGCCGAGGAGGAAGCGGCACGTGAGGCCGAAACCGAGGCGCGCGTCACCGCATCGGCAGCGAGGCTTGCAAGCCAAGAGCTTGAGACCGAACTCGCAACGCTGACCAAGCTGCTCGCACCCAAACACGATTGGTCGCCCATCGTCGAGGAGATCAGAATCACGGCGGGCTACGAACAGGCGCTTGGTGCCGCACTCGGTGACGATCTCGACGCGGCAAGCGACGAGACGGCACCCTCCCATTGGCGGTTGACCGCGCCTGACGGCGCCGATCCCGAATTGCCGCAAGGCGCAACGCCGCTGAGCGAATTTGTCAAAGGCCCCGAAGTTCTCGCCCGCCGGCTTCGTCAGATCGGCGTGATCGATGCCGCAAGAGGGCACCACGTGCAGGCCAAGCTGGCCGTGGGCCAGAGGCTCGTATCAATGGACGGCGATCTGTGGCGCTGGGATGGCTACAGCATCAAGGCCGGCGCCGACAGCGCGGCAGGCGCACGGCTGGCGGAGCGCGGCCGATTGAAGGCGCTTGAGACCAGGCTCGCCGAGGCGCAAGCGCGCACAGTCGAAGCCGGAGCCGAGTTCGAAGCGGCCGCGCACCGGGCCGAGAAAGCAAAGCTTGCCACCAGGGCGCTGCGCCAGGAAGCAAAGGACGCGCATGCTGCGCTCGACCGCACGCGCGATTCAATCGCCGCCACCGAACACGAAGCGCAAGCCACCATCAAGTCGCTCGGCGCACTGACCGAGGCGAAAGCCCGCACCCAGGCAGCCTTGGACGAAGCTCAAGCGCAAGGGGCTCAAATCGCGGCGGCCTTGCTCGAACTCGCATCGCTGTCGTCGCTTGAGGCGGCGCTGGAAGACGCGCAAAGCGGCGCCGCGCAGAGCCGGCAGGCCGCGGCGCGGGCCGATGCCGCGCTCGAAGGCGTCGAGCGCGAGCTCAGCCTCAGGCAGGAACGAATGGAAGCGATCGCCGAGGAGGAAGTGCTCTGGCAGAAGCGCATCGCCAATGCGCGGGAGCAGATTGTCACTCTGCGCGCGCGCGAGGAGGAAACCAGCGCCGATCTTGCCACGCTTGCCAATTTTCCGGCCGAGATCGAGCAGCGCCGGACCAAGCTGTTCGACGGTATTGCCGCTGCCGAGCGTTTGAGGACCAGGGCGGCCGATGAGCTTGCGGTTGCCGAAACCGCCCTGAAGGACTTCGAAAAGGCTTTGCGCGACGTGCAGGAGCGGCTGGCTGAGGTCCGCGAGACCCGTGCCCGGAACGAGGCGCGGCTTGAAGCGGCACGCGAGCGCCGTAGCGACGTGGCGCGGGCCATTCGGGAACAGCTCGACTGCGCGCCTGAGGCTTGTCTTGAGCTCGCCGAGCTAAAGGAGGGCGCCGACATCCCGCCGCTGGCGGAAGTCGAGGCGAAGCTTCTCAAGCTCAAAGGCGATCGCGAGCGATTGGGCGGCGTCAATCTCATGGCCGAAGAAGAAGAGACCCAGCTTGCCGTGCAGCTCGAAGAAATGGAGCGCGAAAAGGCCGACGTGGAGGCGGCCATCGTGCGGCTCAGACAAGGCATCGCCAATTTGAACCGTGAAGGCCGCAAGCGGCTGCTCGAAGCTTTCACCGTGGTCAATGGCCATTTTGGACGGCTGTTCAGGACGCTGTTCGGCGGCGGCTCGGCCGAGCTCAAGCTGGTCGATTCCGACGATCCGCTCGAATCCGGTCTTGAAATCTTCGCCTGTCCTCCGGGCAAACGGCTCCAGGCGCTGACCCTGCTGTCGGGCGGCGAAAAGGCTATGACCGCGCTGGCGCTGATCTTCGCCGTGTTCCTGACCAATCCTTCTCCGATCTGCGTGCTTGATGAGGTGGATGCGCCGCTGGACGACGCCAATGTCGAACGCTTCTGCCGCCTGATGGAGGAGATGGCCAAAGAGACCGATACGCGCTTCCTCATCATCACCCACCACCCGCTCACCATGTCGCGCGTGAGCCGGCTTTACGGCGTGACCATGGCCGAGCGCGGCGTCAGCCAGCTGGTCTCGGTCAATCTTGAAACGGCTGAGCGCCTGCGCGACGCAAGCTAGGAAAAGCAGCCCAATATCAACCGCTTCCGGACGCCCCGGACTTCCTTGACAGCGTCGAATCCCCAACTAAAGTGCCGCCCGAACTGAGGACCAGCCGGTCCTTGAGGCCTTCCCGGAATTGAGCAGCGCCAATGGCCGGAGCCGATAACCAGTCCGGCCGCAAACCAACCGGCCGTGACGCCGAGAATATTCGGCAGCGGCTCGACACGCTTGGCGAGAAGCTGTCGAAGGCTAAAGACCGGCATGGCCTGTCGGTTGCCCCGCCGCAGAGCCAGGGGGCGGCGCTCGGTCAAGCGCTCAGGCTTGGGGTGGAGCTGGTGGCCGGCGTGGCGGTGGGAGGCTTTATCGGCTGGGCGCTGGATCGCCTGTTCGGCACGGCACCTTTCTTGATGGTGGCGTTCCTGGGGCTTGGCGCCGCCGCCGGAATTCGCAATGTGGTGCGGACCGCCCAGCGCATGCAGGCGGAGGCGCCCTCGGGCAAGGACCTGCCCACGGTAGATGACGACGACGATTAGGGGCATTTGGCAGTGATCGGGGCAGCATTCGCCGCAGAAGACGCGGACCACGGGCATGACGGGGGCGCCAGCCTGCCCGATCCCATGCATCAGTTCGAGATCAAGCGACTTATCCCGCTTGAATTGTTTGGCTACGACGCTTCTTTTACCAACTCGGCGCTGTTCATGGTGATCGCCGCCTCGCTGATCACCCTGTTCACGCTCTACGCCATGCGCAACAGCGCACTGGTGCCGACCAGGCTGCAATCGGTCGCCGAGCTGTCCTACGAGTTCGTGGCCAATATGGTGCGCGACAATGTCGGCACGGCGGGGATGAAATATTTCCCGTTCGTCTTCACGTTGTTCATGTTCGTGCTGGTTCTGAACATGCTCGGCATGGTGCCCTATTCCTTCACCGTCACCAGCCACATCATCGTCACCTTCGCGCTTGCCGCCTTCATCTTTCTCGGCGTGACACTGATCGGCTTCGTCAAGCACGGGGCGAAATTCCTCAAATTCTTCGTCCCCGAGGGCGTACCCTTCCTCATGCTGCCGCTGCTCGTGGTCATCGAGGTCATCTCCTATCTCACGCGCCCGCTCTCGCTCTCGGTCCGGCTGTTCGCCAACATGATGGCCGGGCACACTATGCTGAAAGTGTTTGGCGCGTTCGTCGTCGCGCTCGGCTTTCTCGGAGGCTGGGCGCCGCTTGCGTTCATGGTGGCTTTCACCGGGCTCGAAATTCTGGTGGCGTTCCTTCAGGCTTATGTGTTCGCCATCCTCACTTGCATCTATCTCAACGATGCACTGCATATGCACTAAACATCGCATCAACCGCTGGAATGCTTTGGTAAGGAGAGAGGAAATGGATCCATCAGCAGCAAAATTGATCGGCGCGGGCCTCGCTTCGATCGCCTTGGTCGGCGCCGGTATCGGCATCGGCACGATCTTCGGCAACTATCTGCAAGGGGCTTTGCGCAATCCCTCGGCCGCGCCGACGCAATTCGCCAATCTTCTGCTTGGCTTTGCTCTGGCCGAGGCGACCGGACTGTTCGGTCTTGTGGTCGCGCTGATCATTCTGTTCGTATTTTAGGTCTGCGGGGAGCCTCCGCTGTAAAGACGCGGAGGTGTTAAGGCGACCATGCCGCAACTAAACCCTCTCGATTGGGGCCCGCAGCTCGTTTGGCTGTTCATCACTTTCGGCGTTCTTTATCTGCTGATGGTGTATGTGGCGCTGCCCCGTATCGGCTCGGCGATCGAGGCCCGCGCTCAGCGCATCGCCGACGATCTGGCCTCGGCTGACCGGCTCAGGCGTGAGACCGAAGAGGCAATCGCGGCTTATGAGCAGGCCTTGGCGGAGGCAAAGCAAAGGGCTCACGCCATCATCGACCAAGAGCGGGCCAAGCTCAAGGAAGAGACGGCAGCCGAACGCGCCGAGCTCGAACGCGAGCTCGACAAAAAGAGCGCTGAAGCCGAAGCCCGCATCGAACAGGCCAAGACATCGGCGATGAAGGACGTGAATGTTGTCGCGGCCGACGTCGCAGCAGATATCGTGCACCAGCTGATCGGTGTCGCGCCGGCCAAGGCCGTCATCGAACAGGCGGTAGACGCCGCGCGGAAAGGATGACCATGGAATTCCTGTTCGAGCCCGAATTCTGGGTCGCGGTTTCATTCTTTCTGTTTCTCGGGCTCGTGATTTATTTCGGCGCACATAAGAAGATCGCCTCGGCGCTCGATGCCAGAGCCGCCTCGATCGCCAAGGAACTCGACGAGGCGCGGCGCTTGCGCGAAGAGGCCGAGAAGGTGCTTGCCGATTATCGGCGGAAGCAGGGCGATGCGGCCAAGGAGGCCGAGGGAATCGTCAGCCTTGCGTCGAAAGAGGCCGAGATCCTTGCCGCAGAGACGCGCCGTTCGATGCAGGAACATTTCGAGCGGCGTATGAAGCTTGCGGAGGACAAGATTTCTCGCGCTGAGGCCGACGCTTTGCGCGAAGTGCGTGCGGCTGCCGCCGATGCGGCCGTCGCCGCGGCACAGGCCGTGATCGCCGACAAGCTCACGCCAGAGGCCGCCGACAAGCTGGTCAAGCAGGGCATCGACGCGCTCAAAGGCAAGCTGAATTAGCGCTGTCGCGGCGGCGCGTGCCGCAAATTAGCCGCTGGCCGAAGGCCGTGCCACGTCGACGTCGCACCAGCTTGGACCGGTCTTGAGAACCGTAGCCAGCTCTTGGAGCGAATGAAGCGTATCGTGCAAGGCCATCGACACATCGTCGCTTGCGGACGAGAAGTCCTCGGTGAACGAGTAGTCGGCCAGAATCTCAAGCGCCCGCTCCATCGACGATACGGCCGCTTCATTCTTGTCGATTTGTATCCGGGTTGACGCTTCGTGCCAGTCGAGAACCCTGGCAAGCATGTTGTCTTGTCCATTCGACTTGCGCTTGATCCGGGCTTTTAAGCGTGCCGCCCGCTCGATGGCGCGCCTTTGGCTTGCGATCGTCGCTTGGCGCTGGGTTATGTCCTCACGGATTGCTTTTTCGATCAGGTCCCCGATGTCGAGGCCGATCAGGTCCTGTTCGGCATGAAGGATCAGGCCGAGCTTCTGGGCGATGACCTCGATAGCGCCGGCATCCCCATTGTCAGGGCGCGGCGCCTCGACCTGTCCGGTGCGGTCGTATTTTTCCCGGCAACCGGGATTGGAAAGAACGGCGTAGGCGGTGGCCAGCTCTCCGAAGGCGGTGACCGACCCGCCGCTGTCTGGATGGGAAAGCTTGGCCATGCGCCGGTAGGCGCGATGAATCTCGTCCCGGGCCGCACCCCGGCTGATCCCCAAAATTCGATAGAGGTCACGCATCACTGACTTATCCCCCTCGCTTACGCAGACGCCTACTCCATAAACGCAGAACTACCGGATTCGTAGCAAGGGTTCTGGACCAAATTTTGGGCACCAAGGTGAAAAGAGCGGGGCAATTCCCATCATTCCTGTCTGCCAGGATCAGCCGGCGCCCGCAACCTTGCGGTCGAAGGCGACGAAGATTTTGTAGTCCTCAGGCCGGCTGCCAACCTGGATGGGGAAGGCAATCTCCCGAACCATGGAGAAATACCCGGCCGGACCGTCGGGAGGAATCGTGGTGGTGACCTTCATCTTATCGGTTGCCAAAGTGTTCCGCTGGCTGCCCGCGACCCGCACATCGATGCCAAGCGTTACCGGTCCCCGCCTGCCTTTCGGCCCGATCAACACCCGGCCGGCAAAGCCGTATTTGACGACCACGCGACCGGGAAGAATCTGGCATTCCCGCGCCATCTTGGTGATCTCGCCGCGATGCAAGATGGCGTTGGAGTCGCCCACATGGTTGGGCTCATAGACGGTGAGAAGCCGGTCGCGCGGCCACGCCACCACTTGCGGGCAATGGGCGCTCGCACCGCTCGGCAAGCCGCCGGCAGCATCGGCCTTGGCGGTCTCAAGCGGGTTACCGTTGGAGATGGGAGCGAGTTCGTCGTCAGAGCCGAAAGGATTGGAAAGCCTCGGCATGGCGCAGCCCGAAGCCAAGACGGGGACGGCCATGAGCCCGATAAGGGCGCATCGGAACAGCCACACTCGCGCCTCCACACGCCTCACCCGTTTTGGTCTCCGGCTTGACATGCCGGCCATACCCGCCTGATATGCCGCTCGATTTGGCAATTGTTTTGAAGTATCGCGGGTCGCCGGTCTTGATCTTTCGCGCGCCAAACTAGCTTCCCCCGGCAGGCGCGACAAGACCGGACTAAGGCCGCCAGCGGTCAGAACGACGCAGTTTCCGGGAAGACGATGACCGGTTCGATCGAGGCCAAAGGGCGGAATTCCGACCGTCCTTCGCTCACCATTTATCTTGCCGCGCCCCGCGGGTTTTGCGCCGGCGTCGATCGCGCGATCCAGATCGTCGAGCTCGCCCTCGCCAAATATGGCGCGCCTGTCTATGTGCGTCACGAAATCGTCCATAACCGCTATGTGGTCGAAGACCTCAAGGCCAAGGGCGCCATCTTCGTCGAAGAATTGGACGAAATCCCGGATACCGATGCACCCATTGTGTTTTCGGCTCATGGCGTGCCGAAAACCGTACCGCAGTCCGCGCGGGCGCGGAGTCTATTCGTCCTCGACGCCACCTGCCCGCTCGTCTCCAAGGTGCATGTCGAGGCCGAACGCCAATTCAGAGACGGCCACGAAATCCTGCTGATCGGGCATGCGGGCCATCCCGAAGTCATAGGAACCACCGGCCAGCTGCCGCAAGGCGCGGTGCACTTGATCGAAACGGTCGAAGATGCGAGGGCGTTCGCTCCGCAGAACCCGGGCCGGCTCGCGGTGATTACCCAGACGACGCTGTCGGTGGACGATACCAAGGAAATCCTGAACGTGCTGAAGGAGCGTTTTCCGCAGATGGTCACACCGCGCAAGGACGACATCTGCTACGCCACGACCAACCGTCAGGAGGCGGTGAAGCGGATCGCACCGGCTTGCGAGCGCGTGATCGTGGTGGGTGCACCCAACAGTTCGAACTCGCTGCGCTTGGTCGAGGTCGCCGAACGGGCCGGCTGCCCTTATGCCGTGCTGATCCAGCGCGCGGACGATATCGAGTGGGATATGTTCGAGGGGATCTCCCGGCTTGGGGTCACCGCGGGCGCTTCGGCGCCCGAAGTGCTGGTGCATGAGATTATCGATGCTTTCAAAGCACGCTTCGAGGCAACGGTCGAGATCGTTAGCACGGCGGAGGAGGACGTCGCCTTCAAGTTGCCGCGCGAGCTTAGAGACATGCCGGCGCTCTAGATGGCTGTCTACACCGACGTCTCCGATGAGGAACTAGAATCCTTTATTGAAAGCTACGCCATCGGCGCGTTGACCTCTTTTAAAGGCATCGCCGAGGGGGTCGAGAACTCGAACTACCTGGTCTACACCGAAGACGGGCGTTACATCCTCACGCTCTACGAGAAGCGGGTCAGCCCCGAAGACCTCCCCTATTTTCTGGCATTGATGGAGCATCTTGCCGCCCGCGGACTGAGCTGCCCGCTTCCCGTCCGCGACCGCGAGGGCAGTGCACTAAAGGAACTTGCCGGCCGGCCGGCGGCGCTCATCACCTTCCTCGAGGGGCTTTGGGTGCGCCGGCCCGGCATCGAGCATTGCACGGGGCTTGGCGATTCGTTGGCGCGCTTTCATCTTGTTGGAAGCGATTTTCCGATGACCAGGGCCAATGACCTGTCATTGCCCGGCTGGCAGAGCGTGTTTGCGGAAATCGGCGGCGGCGCCGATCAGGTGATTCCCGGGCTCGCCGGCCTGATTACAAAAGAGCTTCAGTACCTCGAAAAGGCCTGGCCGGAGGATCTGCCTGTAGGGGTCATTCACGCCGATTTGTTTCCCGACAATGTCTTCTTCCTCGGCGACCGGGTGTCAGGGCTGATCGACTTCTATTTCGCCTGCAACGACATGCTCGCTTACGACATTGCGGTGTGCCTCAACGCTTGGTGCTTCGAGACCGACGGCAGTTTCAATGTCACCAAGGCGCGGGCCTTGCTCGAGGCTTACGAGGCCGTGCGCCCCCTGACCAAAGCCGAGCTCGATCTTCTGCCGACGCTCGCGCGCGGAGCGGCGCTGCGCTTCCTGCTGACCCGCACCTACGATCTCATCAATACGGATGCGAACGCGCTGGTAAAGACCAAGGACCCTAACGAATATCTGCGTAAGCTCAGATTTCATCAGCGGGTGAAGTCGACGCGCGAGTACGGGCTCAAGGAGGCCTGAGCATGGAGGAGCCGGGCAAGGTGGTAATTCATACCGACGGCGCCTGCTCCGGCAATCCGGGGCCCGGCGGGTGGGGTGCGATCCTCGAATCGGGCACCCGTCGCACGGAGCTCAAAGGCGGCGAGGCGCTGACCACCAATAACCGCATGGAGTTGACGGCGGCCATCGAGGCGCTGGAAGCGCTCGAGAGCCCGTCCGATGTCGATCTCTATACCGACTCGAACTACCTCCGCGGCGGTATCACGCAGTGGATCGGGGGCTGGAAGAGGAACGGCTGGCGCACGGCCGACCGGAAACCGGTGAAGAACGTGGAACTTTGGAAGCGGCTCGAGCAGGCATCCTCGCGCCATACCGTCCGCTGGCATTGGATCAAAGGCCATGTCGGGCATGACGACAATGAGCGCGCCGACGAGCTTGCCAGGCAAGGCATGGCCCCGTTTCTTACAAAACGCGGCCGATCCTAAGTGAAGCGCGAGCTGACCCTGATCACAGGTCTTCGAGGATTTTTTCGGCGGTGCTCTCCGCGGCAACGCCCGGCGATTCTTCGACCTTCAGACTCTTCACCACGCCATCCTCAACAATCGCCGCATATCGTTTCGAACGGGTGCCAAGTCCGATCCCGCTTCCGTCGAAACCCATGCCGATCTTCTCGGTGAACTCGGCATTGCCGTCAGATAGGAACAGCACCTTGCCTTTGCCACCAGACACTTGCTCCCAGGCGCCGAGCACGAAAGGATCGTTGACGGCGACGCAGGCCACGGTGTCGACCCCGCGCTTCTTGAAGTCTTCGGCTTTCTCGATGAACCCGGGTAGGTGTTTCAAATGACAGGTGGGCGTGAAAGCACCGGGTACGGCAAACAGCACCACCTTCTTGCCGCCGAATACGTCACCCGTGGTCATCGATTGAATTCCATCAGGGTCTAACGCCCTGAAGGTGGCGTCGGGCAGGCGGTCGCCTATGGCAATGGTCATCGATACTCTCCTCGCGTGTTATCTAGCAGGCGCAAGACTTTACCGGTTCGCCCGCCTAGGGCCAAGCCGCCGTTCACCCTTCACCCGGCCGGACGCTGACCCGAAGTCCACATTGTATCGGTCGAGCCCCGGTCGGAGACAAGCGTCAGCCTCAACGTCTTGCCTTTGACGGCGGCGGCCTCCTCCTGAGAGGCAAAGGTAACGGCAAAACGTTGTTTGCCATCGACCGGCGCGCCCAGCGGCTTAGGGACCGGAACATAGACATCGCCGCCATCGATGAACAGGTCGGTCGCGGCGGCATTGGGTGGAAAGACCGCATCGACAATGAGCTCGGGCGTAGCGCCGTCTAAATTGGCTTCCACGCCGCTGACCTGCGGCAATAGACCGGAGCCGCCCTGCTTCGGCACACGGGCCAAGGAGTTTCCCAGCAGAAGCGAATCGCCCTTTCCCGCATCGGCAGGAATCGTAAGGCTTAGGCTCTGCTCGTTGGGGATACAGAGGTCTTTGCAAAGACCGTAAGCGAAGACCAGCTTGAGTTCGATCGGCTCGCCCTCTTTCTCCGGTATGAGCCTAACCGGAAACACCACGTCATTGTCGTATCCGACCGACGTGCCGCCGGCATCGGCAAAACGATGGGGTATGGGATAGAGCACCTCGGCTTGTTTCAGGTTCTTCGATCCGGACCAATCGAAACTCGGCGGCACACCCGAATCACCAGGGTTGCGCCAATAGGTTTTCCAGCCGGGGTCCATGCGAAGTTGAACGCCGCCAAGAAGCGTGAGGCTCCCTTGATCGTCAACGGTCCCTGACAAAAGCCGCACCTTGGAATTAAACGACGACATCCAGGGAGAGGCGCTCGGCGCCGCCCCGAGCGCGCCGCCTTCCGCGCCAAGGCCGAGCAACACACTCATCGCAAGGGCGGCACGGAGACCCTGAAAAAAGGCAAGTCGCATTACGGAGTCCTTCGGGAACGCAATTTTCACGATGACTTTAGCGTCAGAAAAATGTGGCGCGACTGCTGAAACAAACGAAATGGTCTCAATCTTTCGTGAAGGCAATTTGCGGCCAAAATGCCGCGCCCTTCTTTTTAATGAGCAATGGCCCTTCCCAAGCCCGGTAACTGCTGTAGTCTATTGAGATGCCTCAACGAAGCGCACGGAAGAAAGGCGCCGGCTACCTTGACGGCCAATTGCTGATCGCCATGCCGGCCATGGGCGACCCGCGTTTTTCACGCGCTGTGATCTATCTTTGTGCGCATTCGGCCGACGGTGCCATGGGCATCGTCATCAATCAGCGCGCACCGAATATCAGCTTCACCGAGCTCCTGGAGCAGCTCAACATCGTGCCGCAGGAGGATCGCATCAGTTTCCCGACCGGGCTTCACGCCATGGCCGTGCATCTTGGGGGACCGGTTGAAACCGGCCGCGGCTTCGTGCTTCACACCGCCGACTATTTTAAGGCCGAGAGTACGTTACCGATCGACGAGGGTGTTTGCCTCACCGCCACCATCGACATCCTGCGCGACATCGCCAAAGGCTCCGGCCCAGACAAGGCGCTTCTCGCGCTCGGTTACGCCGGCTGGGCGCCCGGACAGCTCGAAAACGAGATTCATGCCAATGGTTGGCTCAATTGCCCGGCCGACCCCGAGCTGATTTTCGATCCGGAAATCGACGGCAAATATCAGCGTGCTTTGAGCAAGCTGGGGATCGATCCGATCCGGCTCGTCAACGATTCGGGACACGCCTAGTCCTAAGATCTTCAGGAAGTTGACGGCAGGTTGCGCGGTCCGGTCAGGGCCGGAAGCGGGCTTGGGCTCCCCACCTGCACTTCCAATCCTTGCGGCGCTTGCGCTTGCGCTGGAGCACGGGCGCGTTCGCGCTGCCGGCGCTTGCGGTGCTTGGCGAGCGCCGCCAGCAGGTTGGCAACTTCCTTAGGCGGCATCGGCTCGCCGTAATAATAACCTTGGCCATATTCGCAGCCGATCGAGCGGAGATAATTCGCGTCGCCTTGCGTCTCGACCCCCTCGGCCACCACCTCCTTGCCGAGCTCGTGGGCCAGCGCCACCACGGACCGCAGGATGACAGGGGCCGAGCCGTCTAGCCCGCTATCGCGGACGAGTGAGCGATCCACTTTTATGGTGTCGCACGGAAAGCGGTGCAAATAGCTCAGCGAGCTGTAACCGGTACCGAAATCGTCGAGCGCAATGCTCGCACCGAAGGACTTTAGCCAAGTGAGGATCTCGACCGCCCGTTCCGGATTCTCCATGGCCAGCGATTCGGTAATTTCAAGCTTCAACGTGCCTTTGGGCACCGCCTCACGTGCCAGCATCAGCCTGATCTCCTGCACCATGTCCTGGCGGAACAACTGCCGGCTCGACACGTTGACGCTGACAAAGAGCGGGTCGCGGTCACGCGGCAGCGTTTTGTGCCAGCTTCTCGCTTCTTCGAGCGCCTGGCTCAAGACATAGCTGCCGAGCTCGACGATCAGTCCCGACTCCTCGGCAAGAGGAATGAAATCTTCGGCACCGAGCCGACCTTGCGTCGGGTGGTCCCAGCGCATAAGCGCCTCGAAGCCGGCCAGCTGGTTCGAGGCAAGCCTGGTGATGGGCTGATAAACCACGGCGATCTCCTGGCGCTCGAGCGCCTGGCGGAGATCGCTTTCAAGCGGAAGCTTGTTTTCATCCTCGCCCCGCATCGCCGGATTGAAAATCTCGATGCGGTCGGCGCCGGCACGCTTGGCTCTCAACATCGCCAGCTCGCCCTCGCGGAGCATCTCTTGCGCCGTTTCCTGGCTCCCATCATGGACAACGATGCCGACCGAGGCCGTGAGGATGATCTCCTTGGCGCTGATCTTCATCGGCGTACGGAGCGCCCGCCTGACCCGTTCGGCAAGGGTGGCGACGTGGCGCGGATCGGGATCGGAGATCAGCAAAATGGCGAATTGATCGCCGCCGATGCGCGCCAGCGTATCCTGGGGATTGAGCTGGCGGCTCAATCTGCGCCCAAGTGTAAGCAGCATGCTGTCGCCGATGACAAGACCGAACGTCTTGTTCACATTCTTGAAGCGGTCGATATCGATGACCAGCACCGTGGGCCGGTTGGCTTGACCCTCGCGCGCCCGCGTGATGGCACCTTGCAGCCGGTCTATGAGCAGCTCGCGGTTGGGAAGGCCTGTCAGGCTGTCATGCACCGCATCGTGGATCAATCGCTCGTGAGACCGCTTCTGGTTGGTCACGTCGCGCAGCAGGCCGGTGCAACGCAGCAGCCGCGCGTTGTCGCTCTGCGCCGCGGTTGCTTTCAACTCGTACCAAACATAGTTGCCGTCGTGACGGCGCAAACGGAAGTCGGTCTGCACATCGCCGCCCTGCTGCTCTTGAAGCGACCATAGCATCAGACGAAATCGCTCGCGGTCGGCGTTGTGCATATATTTGAGAAAGTCGTCGACCGCGACATTGAGCGCGCCGGGCTCCAGCCCGAGCTCCCGTTCGACTTCGTTCGCGATCGTGATCTCGTCCCGCCCGGCGTGCCATTGGAAGACGTAAGCGCCGGAACCGTCCACGGCGATCGACTTCATCTGTACCAGGCTCAACGGCCCGAGGCTCAAAGGAGCGCCTCCGGTGCGGAATGCAAACTGCGTCACGGTGAAGCCGAGAAGCACAAGCAGCAGCACCAGGCCGGCGGTGAGGCCGGTAACGACGAGGTCGCCGAACAGATAGCCAAGCACGACCATGGCGGCGCCAAACAGCCAGACAATGAACAGCATCCAGCTTGGAATCAGCGACAAAGCGCGATCCTGACCGCGCAGCGCGAAATAGGCGATCAGCACGGTGCCGATGCCGGCGATGGCAACGAACGAGACGCGCGCGAGGCCGGAGGCGGTGGCAGGATCGACGATGGCGAAAAGAATCAGGCCGACTTGGAACGCAAGCCATCCCCAAAACACCAACCTGATCCAGCCATGCCAAAGACCGATACGCAAGAATGTATAAAGAAAGAGCACGAAACTCGCGGCAAGCCCCGCCTCGGTTGCCGCGCGGTAAACCGCCGTGCGGTCGGGTCCGACGGGGAACAGCTTGTTCCAGAAACCGAAATCGACGCAGAAATAAATCAGCGCGACCCAGGCAATGAGCGCGGTCGCTGGGAAGATGGCGCGGTGATTGGCGGCGAAGATGGCGGTGAGAAAGATGGCAAGCAGCCCGGTGATGCCGAGCAGCACGCCATTGAACAGCATGCGATCCTGCCGTTTCGCCTGGTAGAGGTTGGCATGCCACAGGTTGAGTTGTGGCACCTGCGGCGAACTGAGCTCGGCGGCATAGGTGATGGTCTGGCCCGGTTCGAGGCTCAATCTGAATATGTCGGCACGGTCGCTCTTGAGCGGCTCGGGCCGGAACCCGAGCGAAGGCGTGATGGCGGCGATGCGCGGCGCGTCGAGGATCGGCCAGAACACGCGTGAATCGGTCAAGGTGTAACGGGGAGCCACCAGCCAGCGCACGATACGCTCCGACGTCGGATTGGTCAGTGCGAACACCAGCCAAGCCGGGTTGGTCCCAGGCGCCGAAGCCGAAACCGCCATACGGCCGATATAACCGTCGGCGCCCGGCGCCGTTTCGATCTGCAGCCGGTCGCCGCGGCCTTCGTAAAGCTCGCCCTTGGCGGTGATATCGATCTTGTCCTGGCCCGGGTCGACTTGGATCGCCTCGACGGCGTGTGCAAGCGGCACCGCAAGGAGGATTGCGGCGATGGCGCAGGCGACGGCCGGGAGCCATCCCCTCAAGCGCTTCGAGAATGCCGCTTCCAGATCGACCATTCCTCCCCCGCTCCGGTACCGTTTGCCGATCACGCGCTAACGGCCCGTATCGCTGTCGAGCAAGGCATAAAGCAGATGGTCCTGCCATGCGCCGTTGATCCGCAAATAACGGCGGGCAAGTCCTTCGCGCTTGAATCCCGTTTTCTCAAGAAGCCTGATCGAGGCTGTGTTGGTCGGCAGACAGGCCGCCTCAAGCCGGTGGAGCTCAAGCGAATCGAACACGAACGGCACCACCGCCCTGACGGCCGCCGTCATATAACCCTGATTGGCGTATTGGGCGCCGACCCAATAGCCCAGCGTGCAAGACTGGGTCACCCCGCGGCGTACGTTGCATAGCGTGAGCCCGCCGACCAATCCGCCGGTCGAGGCGGCGAAGATGAAAAGCGCATAGCCCACATCCTCACGAAGATCGCGCAGATAATGCCGAACGCGACGGCGAAACGAGGCCCGGGAAAGTTCGTCGGTCGCCCAAAGCGGTTCCCAAGGCGCCAGGAACTCCCGGCTCTGAGCCCTGAGCTCGGCCCAGGCGGGATAGTCGGTCATCTGCGGCGTGCGCAGCGTGACCTTTTCCGACTCGATGACCGGTCCAAGATCGCTCGTGGAGACGGCTCGCAGTAACGCCATGAGCTAGGCACCCCTCTCAGGCTGCTCTGGTTGACGGAACGGCGAATTTTTCCGCCACTTGGTCGAATCTTGCAACATGAACAATTGGCCCAACGGTGGCGAGGCTCACCGGAGAGGCAAGCATGCGTTCGACCATGGTTTGCAGATCCTTGGCCTCGACCCGATCGATCTTTTCGATCAACTCCTCGATGGGCAGAGGCCGGCCGTGGACGAGAATGTGACGGGCGAGCTGATCGGCCCGCGCGCTTGAGCTTTCGAGCCCGGTCAGAAGCCCCATCTTGAGCTGCGCCTTGACGCGGGCGAGTTCCTTGGGGCTGAACCCCTTGTCGGCCGCCTTCTCCAACTCCGCGTTGATCACGGCAAGCAAATCATGCGCCCGATCGGGGGCGCCCGCCGCATGGATCGTGAACATGCCGCTGTCGGACAGCCCGCTGGCGAAGGCATAGATGGCATAGCAGAGCCCGCGCCGTTCGCGGACCTCTTGGAACAGGCGCGAGGACATGCCGCCGCCCAGCACGCCGGCGCAAAGCTGTGCGATGAAATAATCGGCGTGACGATAATGCGGGCCTTCGAAGGCGAGCACGATATGGGTCTGTTCGAACTCCTTGTCCGACCGCCTGATCCCACCGGCATAGACCGCCTGCTCCGGCGAGAGAGACTGCTCAGGGTCGAATGTCCCGAGCCACCGCTCGGCCTCGGCGACAAGCGCGCCATGGTCGACGGCTCCAGCGGCGGCAAGCACCATGTTGGGCCCATGATAATGGGCAGCAAGATAAGCGCCGAGATGGGCGCGCTTGAAACGGCGGACGCTTTCGACCGTGCCGAGAATCGATCTCCCGGCCGGCTGATTGGGAAAGGCCGCCTCTTGCACCAGGTCGAAGGCGATGTCTTCAGGCGAGTCCATGGCGGCGGCGATCTCTTGCAAGATCACGTCACGCTCGCGGGCAAGCTCGGTGCGGTCGAAGCTTGGAGCGACAACGATATCGCTCAAAATATCCATGGCGAGCGGCATGTCTTTACGCAGCACGCGCGCGTAATAGGCGGTGGAATCGACACCGGTGGCGGCATTCAGCTCGCCGCCGACGGCTTCGATTTGTTCGGCGATCTCTTGGGCGCTGCGGCGCGCCGTGCCTTTGAAAGCCATGTGCTCGAGGAAATGCGCAACGCCATGCTCACCGGCCGTTTCGCTCCGGCTGCCGGCGCCGACCCACAGCCCTAATGACACGGTCTCGACCTCGGGCATGGCGTGACTGACGACGGTCAGGCCATTTGCAAGTTTTGACTGCTCAACACTCATGCTCGCGCCTCGGTCAAGTTACTCCCTCGGCCCTTTCTGCCTGAGCCGCGGGCGTTGGTCACGATGAAGTCGGCGATGGCGCCATACTCGTTCGGAAGCTGGGCGCAACGCTCATGCTGGCCGAGCCTTAAACTTAAGCGTTCGGGCTGCTCGGGCACGCGGCCACAAGCCCGCTCGACCGCTTCCGGGAACTTGGCCGGGTGAGCGGTGGAGAGAATGATCATGGGCCAAGGGCCGGGTCCGCTCTCGGCTGCCGCGGCCACGGCGACGGCGGTATGGGGATCGGCGAGAACGCCGGTCTCGTCGAGCAGACTGCGAATCGTCATATCCGTCTCAGGCTCGCCGATAGCATGGGCGCTGAACATCTGGCGTAAAGGGGCAAGCTCGGCGTCGTTCAGGCGGAAGGATCCGGTCTTGCGCAACGCCTCCATCAACGACCCGACCCGCGCGGCATCGCGGCCGGCAAGCTCGAACAGGAGGCGCTCGAAATTGCTTGCAAGCTGGATATCCATACTGGGGCTAGAGGTGGCGATCACGCGCATGGGCTCGTAGACTCCGGAACCCAGGACGCGAACCAAACTGTCGTTCAGGTTCGTGGCAATAACGAGGCGCGCGACCGGCAGACCCATCTTAGCTGCCGCGTAACCCGCGAAAATATCACCGAAATTTCCGGTGGGAACGGTGAAGGCGACGTCCCTGTGAGGCGCGCCGAGGCTGACCGCGGCGGTGAAGTAATAGGGGATCTGGGCGAGGATGCGGGCGAAGTTGATCGAGTTGATTCCGGTCAGCCCGAGTGGGCCGCGCAAGGTGGCGTCGCCGAACAGCGCCTTAACGATCGTCTGGCAGTCGTCGAACGTGCCTTCGACGGCGATATTGTGGACGTTCTGTTCGGTCGCCGTCGTCATCTGACGGCGCTGCACGTCGCTGATGCGTCCCTTCGGATGCAGGATGAAAATGTCGATCGCCTCGAGACCGCGAAAGGCTTCGATCGCGGCGGCGCCGGTATCGCCGGAGGTCGCGCCGATCACCGTGGCGTGCGCCCCCTTTCGCAGCAATACGCGATTCATCAGACGCGCCACGACCTGCATGGCGAGGTCCTTGAAAGCGAGCGTCGGCCCGTGAAACAGCTCGAGAATGAAACTGTTCGGCCCGATCTGGCGCAGCGGCGCGACCGCCGGATGGTGGAAGCTGCCATAAGCCTCCTCCAGCACGCTTTCGAGATCGGCGAGGCAGGGATCGCCGGCAAGAAATGGCCGCATCACGCGGCAAGCGGCATCGGCATAGTCGAGGCCGGCGAGGCGCGCGATCTCCTCAGGCTCGAGCTTCGGCCAGACCTCCGGCATATAGAGGCCGCCATCCTGGGCAAGAGCGGCAAGCAGCACGCCTTCAAAGGACAGCGCCGGCGCTTCACCGCGCGTTGAGATAAACTTCAAGACCGGCCTCTTTCGGCAAAAATTGGGGGTCGCAGGCGAACCCTAGCGGGCGGCGGGTTTGCGGGCAATAACGGGCGTCAATCCAAGGTTAGCGGCGCGCTTTCCAGACATACACGCCATAAATGACGACGAGGCAAGCCGCCAAGAGGAACCAGGTAATGGCATATTGCAGGTGGTTATTGGGGATCTCCAGCCGCGTCTGACCGCCTTCAGGGAGGCCGTCCGGCACCTCTCCCTTCTCGGCCTCCAGCAGGAAGGGCGCCAGCTCCTTGGGCGTTTCCGGAAACATCGATTGCGCCATTGACGCAAGATCGCGCCAGAACCACTGATTGGCGTCAGGCTCGTTGTCAGGGGTGAAAAGGCGCTGGGTATCGGGCATCCGTACAATCCCGGTGACGGCGACCTCGCCTTCGATCTGCCCTTCGGCGCGCTTCGAAGGATCTTTTAAATCACTCGGCACGAAGCCGCGGTCGACGAGAACGGTCTTGCCGTCTTGGGTGGTAAGCGGGGTGATCACACGCCAGCCAGCGTTCCCGTCAGAGACGGCAAACAGGTATCTCTCCTTGGTATGGTCGAAGCGCCCGGTGACGCGCACCCGGTAATAACTCGGGTCTTTCCCCTGCCCGGCCATGATCGTGGCGTCTTCGAGCGAGATCGCCGGACCTTTGCTGCGCGTTTCGATCTTTGCGATCAACCCTTCCTTCCACTCAAGCCGCTGGAGTTGCCAGACGCCAAGGCCGATCAGCAGCGCGAGCGCGGCAAGCATCGCCGCAGTCAAGCCTAGCAGGCTCCTCATCATCATCGAGGCCCGGCCTTATTCGGAGGCAAGCTTGCCCTCTTCGGCCTTGTGCCTGTACTGGAGCGCGATCAGCACTCCCTTAAACGACCGAAGCAGGGCGAGTGGAAGAAGGATAGCAAGCGAACCCCACAGCACGGCGTGCAGCCAATAAGGCGGGGCGTAGAACACCTCGGCGAGAAGGGCGAGGCCCGTCACCACAAACCCGGTGACGAGGATGACGAAGACCGCCGGACCGTCGCCCGCATCGGCAAAGCTATAGTCCAATCCGCAATGCTCGCATTTTGGCGCAAGCGTAAGAAAGCCGGAATAAAGTTTGCCGCGATGGCAGGCCGGGCAACGCCCGCCAAGACCCGCCGCCACCGTGGATCCAAGCGTCGGCGAACCGGATGATGTTTGCCCTTCAGCCATGAAGCAATCCTCAAATAAGAAGGGGGCGGCCGCTGACCGCCCCCCTTCGATGTTGCGATGCCTTCTTCGCTAATGCGCGTAGTTGCTGCCGGCTCCCCACACATAGATGCAGGTGAACAGGAACAGCCATACCACATCGACGAAGTGCCAATACCAAGCGGCCGCTTCGAAACCGAAATGCCTGGTCGGCGTGAAGTGGGCACGGAGTGCGCGAACGAGGCACACGGTCAGGAAAATCGTGCCGACGATGACATGGAAACCGTGGAAACCGGTCGCCATGAAGAATGTCGAACCGTAGATGTGGTTGGCGAAGCCGAAGCCGGCATGCATGTACTCATAGGCCTGGAAGGTCGTGAACAGGATGCCGAGCACGACGGTGCAGGCCAGTCCCCAAACCAGACCCTTGCGGTCATTGTTGAGCAGCGCATGGTGCGCCCAAGTCACGGTCGTGCCGGATGTCAGCAGGATCAGTGTGTTGACGAAGGGCAGACCCCAAGGATCGAACGTATGTTTGAAGCTGCCGAGGCCCGCAACGCCGGTATCGGCGCTCGGAATGGGCGGCCACTGGCCGCCGAGAACTTGCGTGCGGGCATAGGTGATGGCCTCGTCGGGAAAGAGCGCGGTGTCGAAATAAGCCCAGAACCAGGCGACGAAGAACATCACCTCCGAGGCGATGAACAGGATCATGCCGTAACGCAGATGCAGCTGTACGACAGGCGTCGCGTAACCCTCATTCGACTCCTTGATGACGTCGCGCCACCAGCCGAACATCGTGAAGACGACGATGATGAGGCCAGGGAGCACGTACCAAAGGTGCGGAGTGCCCGCCTTCTTGGAGATGAAATACATGAGCGTGCCGAGGGCGAGCGAAAGAGCGCCGGCCGCGCCTATGATCGGCCATGGGCTCGGATTGACGAGATGATAATCGTGCTGGTTGGCGTGCGCGTCAGCCATGGTTTGCTCCTGTTCCTCCCAAACTTGCCGAGGCGAGAGCCCGCCTCAAATCGATCATGACCCCGGATCACCGGTCGAACGTGCCGCGATTCCAGCCTCGTTGGTGCGGTAGAACGTGTACGACAAAGTGATCTCGTGAACGTTTTTGGTGTCCTCGTCATCGACGAATTTGGGGTCGATAAAGAAGGTCACCGGCATCTCGGCGCTCGCTCCGGGGGCGAGCGTTTGCTTCGTGAAGCAGAAGCATTGGATCTTGGTGAAATAACGCGCGACGCGCGCGGGCTCGACATTGAACACGGCGCTGCCGGTGACCGGTGTTTTCGATCGATTGGTGGCCTTGAAGTAGGCAAGCGCGGTTTCGCCGATCTTCACGTCCATCTCGCGCTCGACCGGCGCGAAAGTCCACGGCAAGGCGTGGTCGACATTAGCGTCGAAGCGCACCTTGATGACTTGGTCGAGGGGCTGGTCGGGGGCAATGTCCGCCCGCTGCGGCACGCCGCCGTAACCCGTCACCTGGCAGAACATGCGGTAAAGCGGCACCGAAGCGAAGGCAAGCCCGATCATGACCGCGACCAGGCCGGCAAGGGCGAGCGCGACCCGGCCGTGGGCTTTTGGCCTCTTGCCGTTGGGATGCATGGAATCGCTCATGATCACAGCCCAATTCTAAAGTGCGCGATCGGCCACGTGGCCGCCGAGTCTGACAATGGTAACGATGAAGAACAGAACCACGAGCGCGGCCAGGATCCAGGCGATGGCCAAAGATCGCATGCGTTGACGGCGTTTTCGTTCTTGTTCCGCATCTTGCATCACAACGCCCAAGCGGGCGGCAGGCTAATGCCGAAACCCTGCTCCACGAGGAGGACGGCAAACAGCAGGAACAGGTAGAGGACGGAATAGGCAAACAGGTTCTTGGCGGCGAGGTCGGCGCCCTCCCCTTCCCGCTTGCGATAGCAGTCGATGGCCATGACCACGAACAGCGCGCCGAGCACCGAAGCGGCGGCCGCGTAGAGCGTGCCGCCGAGACCGATCACGGCCGGCACCATGGCGAGCGGTGCGAGAATGAGGCTGTAGATCAGGATTTGCAGCCTCGTGGCGTCGGCGCCGGCCACCACCGGCAGCATCGGTACGCCGACCTTGGCGTAGTCCCGGGTCCTGAGCAGGGCCAGCGCCCAGAAATGGGGCGGGGTCCAGACGAAGATGATGAGGAACAGCACGAACGATTCGAGACTGATGCCGCCTGTTGCCGCCGCCCAGCCGATCATCGGCGGCACGGCACCGGCGGCACCGCCGATGACGATGTTCTGCGGCGTGCTGCGCTTAAGCCACATCGTGTAGATGAAGACGTAGAAGAAGATGGTGAAAGCGAGCAAAGCCGCCGCCAGCCAATTGGCCATGAGCCCGAGACAGATCACCGAGCCGACCGCGAGAACCGCGCCGAACGACCGCGCCTCCTCCGGCGTGACGTTGCCGCGTGGAACCGGACGCGCCGCCGTGCGGGCCATGCCGGCATCGATATCGGCGTCGTACCACATGTTCAACGCTCCGGCCGCACCGGCGCCGGCCGCGATGCAGATGAGCGAAGCGATGGCGAGGACCGGATGCAGGCTAACGGGAGCGGCAATGAGGCCGACCAGAGCGGTGAACACCACGAGAAACATGACCCGCGGTTTCATCAGCGCGACATAGTCGGCGATGTCGCCGCCAGCACCGGCTTCGGCCGTCCCGGCTGTCACAGTAAATGCGGCGTCGGACATCCTTCACTCACTCAGAAGCTGCCGGCTCTAAACGATCGCCCGAGCCTCCAAGCCCCTGTCCTCATCTGATACGCGGCAGCGTCTCGAACGTATGGAACGGCGCCGGCGACGGCACGGTCCATTCCAGCGTGGTGGCTCCCGCTCCCCACGGGTTGGCCGCGGCGTGCTGCTTGCGGATAAAAGCGTAAGCAATGCCGAACAGGAACACGAGGAAGCCGGCAAAGGCGAGATAGGACCCGATCGACGAGACGAAGTTCCAACCCGCATACGCATCCGGATAGTCGGCATAACGGCGCGGCATCCCGGCCAGCCCAAGAAAGTGCTGCGGGAAGAAAGCCATGTTGGCGCCGATGAACATCAGCCAGAAATGCAGCTTGGCGATCGGCTCACTGTACATGTAGCCGTACATCTTCGGGAACCAGTAGTACCAGGCGCCGAAGAGCGAAAACACCGCGCCCAGCGAGAGCACGTAGTGGAAATGGGCAACGACATAGTAGGTGTCGTGGAACGAGCGATCGACGCCGGCATTGGAGAGAACGACGCCGGTGACGCCGCCGATCGTGAACAGAAAGATAAAGCCGAGCGCCCATAGCATCGGTGCCTTGAAGGAGAGCGAGCCGCCCCACATCGTGGCGATCCACGAGAAGATCTTCACGCCCGTCGGGACGGCAATCACCATGGTGGCGAACACGAAATAGGCCTGCGTGTTCACGCTAAGTCCGGCGGCGTACATGTGATGGGCCCAAACCACGAAGCCGATCACGCCGATCGCGACCATGGCATAGGCCATGCCCAGATAGCCGAACACCGGCTTCTTGGAGAAGGTGGAGACGATCTGGCTCACCATGCCGAAGCCCGGAATGATCAGGATGTAGACTTCGGGATGGCCGAAGAACCAGAACAAATGCTGCCACAGAAGCGGATCGCCGCCATGCGCCGAGTCGAAGAAGGCCGTGCCGAAATTGCGGTCGGTCAACAGCATGGTGATGGCGCCTGCCAGCACAGGCAGCGACAAGAGCAGCAGGAAGGCCGTGACCAACACCGACCAGACGAACAGCGGCATCTTGTGCAGGGTCATGCCCGGCGCGCGCATGTTGAAGATGGTCGTGATGAAATTGATGGCGCCGAGGATCGACGACGCGCCTGCGAGATGCAGCGCCAAGATGGCGAAATCCATAGCCGGACCGGGAATGCCCTTGGTGGAGAGCGGCGCATAGATGGTCCAGCCGGCACCGACGCCGTGGACGCCGGGAGCGCCTGGCATGAACAAGGAGGTCACGAGCAGGGTGAAGGCCGCAGCCAACAGCCAGAATGAGATATTGTTCAGGCGCGGGAACGCCATGTCCGGGGCGCCGATCATGAGCGGCACCATCCAGTTGCCAAACCCGCCCATGGTCGCGGGCATGACCATGAAGAACACCATGACCAGGCCATGCGCCGTGACGAACACGTTGAACACCTCGGGATTGCCGAAAATCTGCATCCCGGGCTCCATCAGCTCGGCGCGCATGCCCATCGACAGGAGACCGCCGACAACGCCCCCGACCAAGGCCAAGATAAGATACATCGTGCCGATGTCCTTATGGTTGGTCGAGAAGAGCCAGCGCCCGATCCCGCTCGGATGGTGATCGTGATGGGCGTCTGCGGCATGGGCTTCATGTGCCATGGCTGTCTTCCTTGTTTCCTTATCTAACTCTCATTCGGTGCTTCGGGTTAGGACGAGACCTCTCGTCCAATTCACTCGAGCGCTATGCGTTACTCCCGGGCCTCGGCAACCTTGCCGGCGCCGCCGCGCGAAGCTTTAGCCTTGTTCTTGGCAAGCCAATCGGCGAATTCCTCCTCCGAGACGACACGAACCGCGATCGGCATGAAGGCGTGATTGCGCCCGCAAAGCTCCGAGCACTGGCCGTAATAGATGCCCTCGCTCTCGGCGCGGAACCAAGTCGACTGCAAACGGCCCGGTACGGCATCCAGCTTGATGCCGAAGGCAGGAACCGCCCAATCGTGGATGACATCGTTCGACTTCAGCCCGACGATGACATTCTTGTTCACCGGCACCACCACCTCGTGATCGACGGTAAGCAGCCGGGGCTGACCCTCTTTCAGGTCCGCCTCAGGCACCATGATCGAATCGAAGGTGATGCCATGGTCCGGATATTCGTAGGTCCAGTACCACTGACTACCCGTAGCGGTGATGTGAAGATCGGCCTCGGGAAAGTCGTATTGGGCGTAAAGGAGCCGGAACGATGGGATGGCGATGGAGATGAGAATGAGAACCGGGATCACGGTCCAGGCAATCTCGAGCGCGGTGTTGTGGGTGCTGCGCGACGGTTGCGGATTGCGGCGCTCGTTGAACCGAATCATCACGAAAACGAGCAAGCCCAGAACGAACAGTGCGATCAGCGTGACAATGACGTTCACGTAGGTGTGGAACGAGTGGATCTGTTGCATGATCGGGGAGCCTGACGGCTGAAAACCAATCTGCCAGGGAACCGCGATCCCCTCTTTGGCATAGGCTGTTCCGCTCAGGGCAAGACTTGCTGCTGCCACAAGCCCCGTCTTAATTCGATCCCAGATTGCCATCCTCCAACTCCCTAAGCCCTGTTTCACCTGCCCGCAAATCGCAATAAGCCCAGGCGTAGCGCGCTCTCGGAAGCGGGCGCAGGCGACCTTGGCGCCGCCTGCGCCGCCTGATCGAAAGAAGGGCGGCGCGAAAGTTCGATCGTGATAAAGAGCGTCGCCCCCACCGTAAAATTCTTGCTTTCCAGACCCTGACTTAGGTCATGAGTCTGCGTCCTTTTCCGGTTTTCAAATCATAAAGGAAATAGATTGGCAACACTCATGATTATGGGCACCGCTGCGGCATATGCACGCCCGCCGCGAAAGCTTTTCAGGGCTTGGCAGCGATTCCTAGCTGGACCCAGGTCGAAATTTGGCCCCAATACTCGGCGAAGGCGGTTTTCTATGTCATGCATCTGTGTTTCACCCTGTGCGCGCCGATCCAGAATCAGATTGGGCGCCGCGGTTTTTTAGCACCATGGCTCAGATGCGAAATTTCTCGGCATTTTCGTCCTATTTTCTTGCCTCCACCTTGTGGTGCGCAGTCTTGCTTGTGGCCTTAGGCCTCGAAAATCAGGTTCGGGCACAAGCAGCCCCGCCGGAGGAGGCGCGCGCCGCCATGGGACCTGGCAGCGTGGTGCGCGAAACCCACGGAGCATGGCAGGTCATTTGCCACACTCCACCAGGGGCCAAGGAGGAAAAGTGCGCCCTCGTGCAACGCGTCACCGCCGAGGACAGGCCGAATGTCGGATTAACGGTCCTGTTTTTTGGCGAGGACGAGAAGCTCCTTCGCGTGCAGGTGCCGCTCGGCGTGCTGTTGCCCATAGGGCTCGGGTTTAAGATCGACGGTCAGGACGTCGGTAGCGCACCGTACCTCCGTTGCAGCAGGCGCGGCTGCGCTGCCGAGGCGGTGTTGCAAGACGAAGTCATAGGCAAGATGAAAAAGGGCAAGGACGCCGTCTTCATCTTCTTCGTTACGCCCGAAGAGGGGATCGGTATTCCGGTGGCGCTTCAAGGGTTCAGCGAGGCCTTGGCCAGCCTCAAAAAATAAGTCCCGGCAACAGCACAAAAAAGTCGGCGACAGAGAAAGGAGACTCTGTCGCCGACGATATCCGTCTTCGGGGGACGGACCAACGCCCCTTCTATGCAGGGTTACAGAAGGGACGTGACTTGCGGGGCATATGGGCGTGCGGAGGGGGTTTTCAAGGCTGGTAAGGTCAATGTGAGGCCGATGGGATCAGCCCGGATCCGCGGCGGAAAACGCGGCCGCCTCAGTATCGAACACATGCTCGATGTCGCCCTGCCAGGGTCCGCGATAAAGCGCAAGCAGGCGGTCGGCCGGTGACAGGCCGTCCTCGATTGTTGCAACGAGCGGCGCCAACGCCTTGCGCTCGTCCTCTCCTTGCGCGTCGAGCCGGGCGCGCCGCTTGAGGCCACCCTCGGAGAGCGCAACGACATCCCGCGCAACATCGCGGAGCGTTCCGCGGCGAAACGGCGTCTTGAGACCGAGGCGGGGAACCGTGTCGCGCAAGGTCTGGCGCTCGGCTTCGGTCCAATCGGCGATCAGCGCCAAGGCGCCATCGCGCGCCTCTTTGTCGTAGAGGAGCCCGGTCCACAGCGCCGGCAAGGCCCAGATCTGAGCGAACGTGCCGGCATCGGCGCCACGCATCTCGAGGAAATGCTTGAGCCGCACATCCGGAAAGAGCGTGGTGAGATGATCGGCCCAATCGTCGAGCGTCGGCCTCTCTCCCGGCACGGCGGCAAGCTTGCCGTCGAGGAAATCCCGGAACGACGCGCCCGCGGCGTCGATATAACGCCCATGGCGATAGACGAAATACATCGGCACATCGAGCGCGTAATCGACATAACGCTCGAACCCCATGCCGGGCTCGAAGGCAAACGGCAATTGTCCGGTGCGGTCGGGGTCGGTGTCGCGCCAGACCTCGGCGCGATAGGATTGGAAGCCATTGGGTTTGCCATCGGTGAAGGGCGAATTGGCGAACAGCGCGGTGGCAACTGGTTGCAGCGCAAGGCCGACGCGCAGCTTTGCGACCATGTCGCGCTCATCGCTGAAATCCAAGTTCACCTGGATGGTGGCGGTGCGGAACATCATGTCGAGCCCGCAGCGCCCGCGCTCCGGCATATAGCGCTTCATGATGCCGTAGCGCTCCTTCGGCATCATCGGGGTCTGGCGAAGCGTCCATTTCGGAGAGAAGCCGATGCCGAGAAGGCCGATACCGAACTCCCGGCAAATCTCGCCGACCTCGTCGAGATGCTGGCGAAGCTCCGCGTGAGTGTCGTGCAAGGTCTTAAGCGGTGCGCCGGAAAGCTCGAGCTGGCCGCCGGGTTCGAGGCTGATAGTGCCGCCTTTCGGGCAGTCCTTGCAGTTTAGCGCGATGATGTTGTGGTTTTCGGTGACCGCTTCCCAGCCGATGCAGGCGAAGCGGTCCTTGAACGCTTCAAGCAGCGCCCGGATGCCACGTTCGCCCTCATAAGGGACCGGGTCATGCTCGCTTTTGTAGAAACCGAATTTCTCGTGCTCGGTGCCGATACGCCAATCCTGCTCTGGCTTCGAGCCCCGCTCGAGATAGGCGACGAGCTCGTCCCGTGAGGAGACGATGGGGCCTTGAGGCCCACTCACCTTCGTCGACATGTGGGGAGCTCCGTTAAGGGTTAAGGCGGGCCGCGGGCGCCGAACGCAAGGGAAGCGAGGCCTTTATGGCGCTGTCGCAAGCCGCCTGACAAGCGATCCTTACTGCCAATCGCCGAGCACCGCGTTCACAAGGGCGAGAGCGGCGACCGCCGCAGTATCGGCCCGCATGACCCGCGGACCAAGGGAAATAGGAAGCACGAACGGTTTCTCAAGCAGGGCCGCCCGTTCGTCAGGCGCAAACCCGCCCTCTGGCCCAATCAAGACAGCAAGGGGTCCGGGGCGGCAGCTTCCGAGCGCCTCGACCGGCGAAGCGTGAGGCGCCGATTCGTCGGCGAAAATGAGGGGCCGGCTCGCGTCCCAGCTGCCGAGCAGCTTGGCAAGTTTCTCTGGCTCCATGATCGCCGGTACACGCAAAATGCCGCATTGCTCCGCGGCCTCTATGGCATTGGCAAGCAGACGCGCACGCTTGACCCGTTCGGCGACGGTGTGATGCGTGATCACCGGGCGTAGCGCGCTGGCTCCGAGTTCGGTTGCTTTTTGCACCATGTAATCGAGGCGCGCGCGCTTGAGCGGTGCGAACAGATAGTGCAGATCGGGCCCCTCGTCTTGCGGGCGGGTTTGGTGGTTGAGGCGGGCTCGCGCTTCTTTCTTGCTAAACGCGTCAAGCTCGGCCAACCACTCCCCATCTTTGCCGTTGAACAGAAGGAATTTGTCGCCCAGTTTCAGTCTGAGCACATTTCCGAGATAATGCGCCTGGTCCCTGCTCAGTGCGACCTCCGCGCCCGGCTCTAGCTTGGACGTGACAAACAGGCGCTGGAGCTTTGCAGACATGTGGCCCTGCAAGTGAAGGACGAGGGAAGAGAAGCGTCAAGCACATGACTACGCCTAAGCCCGAAGGTAAAGACCGCGCGATCGCCGACGCTGGCGCCAGCAATTGGGTGGACCGTTTCGCCCCGGCGGCGCTTGTCCCCTATCTGAGGCTCGCCCGCGCCGACCGTCCGATCGGATTCTTCCTGCTTGCCTTTCCCTGTTTTTGGTCGGTGTCGCTGGCGGGGCGCAGTCTCGGCGAACCCTATCCCGATCCTTGGCTTCTGGTCCTGTTCGCGATTGGCGCGATCGTGATGCGTGCGGCGGGTTGCACCTATAACGACCTAATCGACCGCGATATCGATGCACGGGTGGCGCGGACGCGCGGAAGGCCGCTGCCGAGCGGACAGGTGAGCGCGCGGGGCGCCATGTTCTTCATGATCGCGCTCAGCCTGATCGGGTTTGCCGTGCTGTTGAGCTTCAACAGCTTCACCATTTGGCTCGGACTCGGCGTCTTACCGATTGTAGCGCTCTATCCCTTCGTCAAGAGGTTCAGCTATTGGCCGCAAGCTGTGCTCGGGCTCGCTTTTAGTTGGGGCGCACTGGTCGGCTGGGCGTCCGTGTTGGCGCGCCTCGATTGGATAGCCTTCGTGCTCTATGTGGGGGCCGTGGCTTGGACCATCGGTTACGACACTATCTACGCCCATCAAGACCGCGATGATGACGGCATCCTCGGGCTGAAATCGACCGCGCTTCGTTTCGGCCGTGCGACCCGCCCCTGGCTCGCCGCCCTCTATGCGCTGGCCTGGCTCGCGATAACCCTGGCCGGGGTCATGGCCCATGCCGGAACGGCCTTCCTCTTAGGCATGGTGGCGGCAGGGGGACAGCTTGCCTGGCAGGTTGTAACGCTGGACATCGACGATCCGGAAAATTGTCTTATCCGCTTTCGCTCAAATCGCGATTTCGGCACGCTGGTGCTGGGCGCCATCCTCGTCGACATGTTTCTTGCGGCAATTTTGTGAGTTGCGCGAGGGATATGAACGGGGGAAAAAGCGACGGGCCCCGGGGCTGTCGCCCAGGGGCCCGAGTTGACGCCTTGCTGTTAGCTTCCCTGATTGGCTGGCTGCCTTGAGGCGGCCTTGATTGGCGCCAAGGTGCCACGGAAGCTTTCCAAAGCGCTTAACGGACGTTGTTAACGCCTGGTATGCGCGGTTTAGCTGTTCACATGGTTTAGAGAACTCTTCCGAAAAGTTTCGAGAATCTTCCCTCATCCTGCAATGACCGCCGTCGAGCAAGCCAAACACCGCCCTCCCGCCCCATCGCTCGAAGAAGATTACGCACTTCTTAAGAAGGCCGCGCGCGAAGCGGGCGAACTTGGGCTGACCTATTTCCGCAAACCGGTCTCCGTCGAAACGAAGAGCGACGGGACCGAGGTAAGCGAGGCCGACCTGGCGCTCGACGTCGCGCTTAAGCTTGCTCTGTGCGCGCCGCGCCCGGACTATGGCTGGCTGTCGGAAGAGTCCGAGGACAATAAGAAGCGGCTCACGAACAGCCGGGTGTGGATGGTCGATCCCATCGACGGCACCAACGCTTTCCTGCGTCACGTGCCGGAATGGACGGTTTCCGCCGGACTGGTCGAGGATGGCCGGCCGGTGCTGGGCGTCGTGTTCAATCCGGCCACCGGCGAATTCTTTCACGCCATGCGCGGCAAAGGGGCCTTCCTCAACGACGAGCCCATCGCGGCAAGCGAGAAGCGTACGCTCGATGGCGCGCTCCTCATCGCCAGCGGCGGCCTCTTCAAGAAGAAGATCTGGAAGGAGCCGTGGCCCGAGGTAAAGACCAAATGGGTGAATTCGGTCGCCTACCGGCTTGCTCTGATCGCCTGTGGACGTGCCGACGCCACGATCTCGCTGTCGAACAAGAGTGAGTGGGATTTGGCTGCGGCCTCGATCATCGTCGAGGAGGCAGGCGGCGTTGTCACCGATCATCACGGCCGGGTGCATCGCTACAATCGACCCTCCCCGCGCCTGCCGAGCCTGGTCGCGAGCGGCAAAGAGCTCCACCCGCTCTTGATTGAGCGTACCGACCGTATCGATCTGTAATACGGTTTTCGGTAACCGGCGTGGCTGAGAGGGGAAAGAGCGACATGGCAAAGAAGGACGCCAAGAGCAAGGGCCGTCAATTGCTGCACCTTGTGTTCGGGGGCGAGCTCACGTCGCTCGACAAGGTGGAGTTCAGGAACCTGAAGGGCCTCGATCTGGTCGGCATCTATCCCAACTACGCCCAAGCTTACGATGCGTGGAAAGAGGCGGCTCACCGCACCGTGGACGATGCGCATATGCGCTATTTTATCGTGCACCTGCACCGGCTGCTGGACCCGGAACATGACCCGGGTGGTGACGCTGGCTAGCATTTGAAGCAGATTTTTTTCGCCTTATAGGGGCGCCCAACCGCGTGCTAGAAGGCGGAAGGCGGTGGCGCCGGGAATGGGGAATCGCGTGAAAGACCGGGTGTTCAGGGACACGAGTACGATCACGCGAAGCGCTGATGCGCTTCAGGCGCACTATTCGACGGCGGAAGTCGCACTGCGCATCTGGCGCGAGCATTTACGGCCGCGGATCTCGCTTCTCCTGATTGCTATGTTGGGGATGCTTCTTACCGCCGCCACGACAGGCGCGATCCCGTTTATCATTCAGAAAACTGCCGACGACGTGTTCGTCGCCAAGAACGAGCAGATGGTCTACTGGATCACCGCGGCAATCGTGATCGTGACCGTCGTCAAGACCGTTGCCGAGTATGTCGCCAATGTCACGATCGGCTATCTCGGTCTTCGTTTCATCTCGGACCTGCGCCTGCAGATGTTTGCTAGGCTGGCGCGCGCCGACCTGAACTGGATCCAAACCGTGCATTCGGGGCGGTTGCTCTCGGGCTTCCTCAACGATGCGACGCTAATCCGTCAGACGGCGACCCGTTCTCTCGTTACCCTTGGCGAGAACTATCTAAAGGTCATCATCCTCGTCGGCGCGCTGTTCTATATGAATGCGCCCTTCGCGGCCTTGGTTCTCCTCTTTATGCCCATTGCCTGGTACGTGTTGTCGCGGCAGCGGCGCAAAATGCGGAAGTCAACCAGCAAGTCGCTGCAGGAGACCGGCGATTTGTCGGCGCTCATCACCCAGACCTTGCGCGGCATGCGGGTCGTGCGCGCCTATCGCCAGGAAGGAAAAGAACAGGCACGCGCGGCCTCAGCCATCAATCGTGCGCTTGAGTTCACCATGCGGGGCATGCGCGCCCGGTCACTGTCGAGCCCCTCCATCGAACTCCTGACCGGGTTGGGCTTCGCCGGGGCCATCTACCTCGCCGGCACCCAGGGTGTGCGGGGCGACCTGACCCTCGGCGCCTTTATGGGATTTACCACAGCGGCGCTTCTGATCTACGCCCCGCTCAAAAGCGCTGCCACGCTCCAGACCCAGCTCCAGGAAGGCGTCGCTGCCGCAAGCCGCGTGTTCGGCATCATCGATCGCGAGATCAAGTTGCGCGAGGCGCCGGACGCCGAGCCGCTGAAACTCAAACGCGGCGAGATCGAGTTCCGCGATGTGTCCTTCTCCTATGATCCTGAAGTGAGCGTGTTGAATGGCGTATGCCTCAGCGTGCCACCCGGACATACGGTGGCTCTGGTCGGGCCCTCGGGCTCGGGCAAAAGCACGCTGGTCAATCTTGCCTTGCGCTTCTTCGACCCCGATAGCGGCAAGGTTCTTATCGACGGCCAGGATATCAGCCTTGTCACCCTCGACAGCTTGCGCGAGGCGATCGCGTTGGTGACCCAGGATCCTGTGCTGTTCGACGATACCATCCGCGCCAATATCGCTTATGGGGCGAAACCGCTCGATGAGAGCGAGGTGCTCCGTGCCGCCAAGGCCGCCGCGGCGCATGACTTCATCATGGCTCTGCCCAAAGGCTATGACACCCGCGTCGGCGAAGCCGGCGGCCTGCTTTCGGGAGGCGAGCGCCAGCGCATTGCCATCGCCCGCGCGCTCTACAAGGACGCGCCGATACTTCTGCTCGACGAGCCAACCAGCTCGCTCGACTCGGAGGCCGAAGCCAAGGTGCAGGCAGCGCTTGAAGAGCTGATGCGCGGGCGCACCGTGCTGATGATCGCTCACCGTCTCTCGACGGTGAAGCGGGCCGATGTCATTTGCGTCCTCGACCAGGGCCGTATTATCGAGACCGGCCGCCACGAGGAGCTCGTTGCCAAAGGCGGCCTCTATACGCGATTGCATCGGACGCAATTCGGTATTGGCGGAGGGCAGACGGCGCTCCAGCAGGACGACGGAGACGAAGAACAGGAAGAACAAGCCGTCGCCGTGGTCAGCAAGTAGCCTCGCCGAAACGGCCGCGCGCCCTTATGCTTTAGCCGGAGCGGATGATCCCTTGACCACGCAAGACCAAGACAAGCCCGGCCTGTCGCTTAAGCTCTACCGCGCCTTGACGCACCTGGCGGCGCCGTTTGCCCCGGTGATCCTTGCCTGGCGCACGCGCCGCGGCAAAGAGGAGCGCAACCGGCGCCCCGAGCGCTACGGCCTGGCAAGCGCAGCCCGGCCTCCGGGCTTCCTGGTCTGGTTCCATGCCGCAAGCGTGGGCGAAGCCAATGCCGCGCTGCCGGTGATCGGGGCCATCGCCGCCGAGTGGCCGGAAATTCGCATCCTTCTCACCACCGCGACAGTGACTTCGGCCAGGCTTGCACGGACGCGAATGCCGAAAGGCGCCCTGCACCAATACGTGCCGCTCGACAATCAGATCTTCATGCAACGATTTTTGCAGCATTGGCGTCCCGATCTCGCCGTACTGGTCGAATCGGAAATCTGGCCAAATCTCGTGCTCGAAACCAAGGCGTTGAATATCCCCTTAGTGCTCATCAACGGCCGCATATCGATGTCCAGCTTCGAGCGCTGGCGGCGGCGTCCGGGATTGAGCCGTCCGCTGTTCTCGGCCTTCGATCTGGTGCTGGCACAGAATGGCAACCTGGCCGAACGCTTCGCCGAACTCGGCGTGCCGCGTACGCTCGATGTCGGCAATCTCAAGGCCGACGCGCCGCCGCCCCCGGCCGATTTGCCCGGCCGTCTCACGCTCGATGCCGCGCTTGCCGGACGGGCCGTCTGGCTTGCCGCCAGCACGCATCAGGGCGAAGACGCGATGGTCATGGCGGCGCATCTCGAAATGAAGCCTGCCCACCCGAACCTTCTGACCATTGTCGCGCCCCGGCATCCCGAGCGCGGGCCGCTTATCGCCGAACAGCTGCGTGCTTCCGGCCTGAAGGTCACGTTGCGCTCTGAAGGTCGGCTCCCGGAGGCTGACAGCGACATCTATATTGCCGACACGATCGGCGAGCTTGGGCTGTTCTATGCGCTCGCGCCCGTCGCCTTTGTCGGCGGTTCGCTGGTCAATCGCGGCGGTCAAAACCCGGTCGAGCCGATCAAGCTCGGCGCCGCCGTGCTCACAGGTCCGAACTGGCAGAACTTCCGCGATTCCTATCACCGGCTGCTGGACGCAGGTGGCTGCAAACAGGTGACGAGCGCATCGAGCCTCGCCGAAGCCGCGCTCCATCTGCTCGAGGACGAAGATGCCCGCCAAGCCATGACCGAGCGTGCGCTCGACACGATTTCCGCCATGGGCGGCGCGCTGCCGCGCACGCTGGCCGAGTTGGAACCCTATCTCCCGCCAAAGACCACGCTGCAACATGCCTCTTGAAACGCCGTTCTGGTGGTATCGCAAGAAAGGGGTGCTGGCTTGCGCGCTCTCCCCGCTGGGCAGTCTCTATGGCCGCATGGCCGAAGCTCGCGCGGCGCGGGTCGAGACCTACCGCTCGAAGCTTCCCGTTATCTGTATCGGCAATTTCACCGCCGGCGGTGCCGGCAAGACGCCGACGGCGATCGCCATCGCCGCCCTGCTCAAGCAGCTCGGTGCCAAGCCCGCCTTTCTGACCTGCGGCTATGGCGGGACGAACAAGGGGCCGGTGCTGGTCGCCAAGGGCATGAGCGCAGAAGAGGTGGGAGACGAGCCGCTGCTGCTCGCCGAAGCTGCCCCCACCATTGTTGCGGCTGATCGCGCCGCAGGCGCCAAAGCCATCGAGGCGATCGATGCCGACGTAATCGTCATGGATGATGGGTTCCAGAACCCCGTCCTTGCCAAGGACCTCTCTCTGATCGTGACCGATGCCGGGGCCGGAGTAGGCAACGGACTGGTCATACCGGCAGGTCCGCTCAGGGCTCCGCTTGAGCCGCAGATGGCGCGCGCCGACGCGCTCATCGCGATCGGCGATGGCGGCAAGGCAAAGCCCCTGATCGAGGCGTTCGCGAGCCAAGGCAAGCCTGTGCTCAAGGCCCGCATGGAGCCGCGCCAGGACCGGCGCTGGCTCAGCGTGCTGCCGGTGATCGGTTTCGCTGGCATCGGGCTACCGTCGAAATTCTTCGACACGCTCAGGAACAACGGCGCCCGTCTAATCGACGCGCGCGCCTATCGCGACCATTACCGGTACAGCGAGCGGCAAGCGCGCAGCCTGCTGAAAGAAGCGAACGACTACAACGCCATGCTGGTCACGACCGAGAAGGATTGGGTGAGACTGCCCGATGACGACGGCAGCGATGCGGCGGAGCTTAAGCATCGCTCGCGCCCGTTTGCCATTGCGGTCAAGTTCGACGACGCGGCGGCGGTGAAAGAGCTTCTTTCGGACGCGATGAAATCACGAACCGGCAGCGGCGCCTAAAACTGATGACGGACTATTCGGCAGCTTCGGCCGATTGCGTTTGCGTTTCGCGGTAGCGCTTGAGCGACGAGGCGGCGTCGGCATAGGCCTCTTGCAACTCGACGCTCCAATAGCGCAGCTCATCGATGGGTATGACGCGCCCCGTGACCGCGCAGCGTACGAAATCTCCGGGCGTCACCACCTGCACCTCGCCGTCGAGATATTTGAGCTTGGCTTCGCCCTTGAAGCCGAGATTGCGTTCGAAACGATTCATCAAGGCTGTTCAGCCCTTCCGCTTGTGCCGTCCCGCATCACCATACAATCAAGCGATGCGCAAACGCCAGCGATCTAGAGCAATCTCCCCTGTTTTTCATTGCGGCGGCGCGGTGGCGCTTTCGCCTTAGGTTCGACACGATCCTGATTTGCATCGGCGTGAGCACCAATGTGGGCATCGGCAAACTCAATGTCGAGAGCAGCACCCGGCTTTACTTGCGCGGCGCGACGCAACATGGTGCCGTCGGCTGTGCGCACCAGCGCAAAGCCGCGCGCCAGCACGTTCTGATAGCTCAACGTCTCGAGCAACTTGGCCTGACCGTCGAGCCGTGCGCGTGCATGTGTAACCAAGCTTCGCGCCGCCCGCGCTCGCGCCTGATCGAGGTGGTTAAGCTGCTCGCGGCCGGAACGCGCGGCGCGCGCGAGCATGTGCGGCTTGAGCCGCGCGGCGCTACGCTCAAGCCAGCTGCGATGCGCCCGCGTATTGGTCATGAGTGCGCGGCCAAGGCGCACGCTCGCGCTATCGAAACGCTGACGCGGCAAATCGAGAATAGTGGATTTGCGCGGAAGCCCGCGCACCAAGCCGGCGAAGCGGTGCCGTTCGCTTTCGATACGGCGCCTGAGCGACGCCGCAACGCGCAAAGCATGCTGCCTTACAGTGATAACCAGCTCAGCGCGCACCGGCACGGCACGCTCGGCTGCCGCGGTCGGGGTGGGCGCGCGGAAATCGGCAACGAGGTCGATGATGGTCCAGTCGGTCTCGTGCCCCACAGCCGAGATCAGCGGGATCGTGCTTGCGGCGGCGGCGCGGGCCACGCTTTCCTCGTTGAAGCCCCACAAATCTTCAAGGCTGCCGCCGCCGCGCGCCACAATGATGAGATCGGGGCGCGCGATCGGACCGCGTCCATCAAGCGCGTTGAAGCCGATAATGGCGGCCGAGACTTCAGGCGCGCAGGTCTCGCCCTGCACTCGGACCGGCCACACCAGGACATGGCTCGGAAAGCGGTCCTCAAGACGGTGCAGAATGTCGCGGATCACCGCACCGGTAGGCGACGTCACCACCCCGATGATGCGCGGGAGATAAGGCAGCTTCTTCTTACGCTCCTCGAGGAACAGGCCCTCGGCGGCAAGCATCTTCTTGCGCTGTTCGAGCAGCGCCATGAGCGCGCCGGCACCGGCAGGCTCAAGTTCCTCAATAACGATCTGATATCTCGACCGGTCGGGATAGGTGGTGACGCGGCCCCTGACCACGACCTCGAGCCCGGCCTCCGGCTTGAATTTGAGCCGCCGATAGGTGCTCCGCCAGATCACCGCTTCGATCGTGGCGTTCTCGTCCTTGAGCGTGAAGTAACAATGGCCGCTTGCGTGCGGGCCCTTGAAGCCTGAGACCTCGCCGCGGAGCCGCACCAGGCCGAATGCGTCCTCGACCGTCTTCTTCAGCGCGAAGGCAAGCTCGGAGACGGTGTATTCGACCAGATTGGATGTGGACGCCGCGGCGGCAGCTTTGGGTTCGGCCATGGTCTTAGATCGTCGTTTCGCTTACCGTGCTCATGCGTGCTAAGGAGCGCGTGTTAGGGTGTGAGCATTACGCGTCTCGGCGCCCTGTCACAAGCGGAGCGTGATCGAAGGTGAATGTGCTTCTGATCGGCGGCGGGGGACGCGAACACGCGCTCGCCTGGAAGCTCAAGCAAAGCCCCCTGCTCGATCGTCTCTATTGCGCGCCGGGAAACGCCGGGATTGCGCAAGTCGCGGACTGCGTGGTGCTCGACATTGCCGATCATGACGCCGTCATCCGCTTCTGCAAGGACAAGGACATCGGCCTCGTGGTGATCGGACCCGAGGCACCGCTCGTCGCCGGCCTTGCCGACGATCTCGAAGCCGCGAGCATCAAAGTTTTCGGGCCCTCGCGGGACGCCGCGCAGCTCGAGGGCTCCAAAGGCTTCACCAAGGATCTCTGCGCCGAATATGGCATTCCCACTGCCGCCTACGCCCGTTTTGCGGACGCAGATTCAGCCAAAGCGTATGCGGGCGCGCGGAGCCTGCCGATCGTGATTAAGGCCGATGGGCTTGCCGCCGGCAAAGGCGTGGTGATCGCTAACACACGCGAAGAGGCCGATGCCGCCATCGATGCCTGCTTCTCGGGCGCGTTCGGCGCGGCAGGCGCTGAAGTGGTGATCGAGGACTGTCTCACCGGCGAGGAAGCGAGCTTCTTCGCGCTTACCGACGGCAACACCGTGCTGGCGCTTGCGACCGCGCAAGACCACAAGCGCGCGTTCGACGGCGACCAAGGCCCTAACACCGGCGGCATGGGCGCCTATTCGCCGGCGCCGGTCATGACGGAGGCGCGCTGCGCGCAAGTCATGGAGGACATCATCGCGCCGACGGTGTGCGCCATGCAGGCGCGCGGCACGCCGTTCAAAGGTGTGCTCTATGCCGGCCTGATGATCCACGAGGGCACGCCGAACCTGATCGAGTACAATGTGCGCTTCGGCGATCCCGAAGCGCAGGCGTTGATGCTGCGGCTCAAATCGGACTTGCTCTTGGCCCTGCTTGCCGTGGCCGAGGGACGGCTCGCCGATATCACGCTCGACTGGCATGACGATGCCGCGCTCTGCGTGGTGATGGCAACCAAAGGCTATCCCGGCTCTTACGCGAAAGGCTCCGAGATCGGCGGACTTAAGGAAGCGGGGGCCGATCCTAAGGTGGAGATCTTTCACGCCGGCACCAAGCGGGACGGTGCACGCATCGTCGCGAATGGCGGCCGCGTGCTTGGCGTCACCGCGCGGGGCGACACGATCTTAGATGCCAAAGCCCGCGCCTATGCCGCAATCGGCAAGATCGACTGGCCTGACGGTTTCTTCCGCAGCGATATCGGCAAGCGCGCCGCCGGGGAGTGAGACGGAATCACCGCAGCCGCAAAGTCAGGCCACCAGACGAATTGTGGCGAATCCATGCCGTTTTGCGCAGTGGTTTTGGCGGCCGAAGCGTTGCGGCGGCCTCCGCCTATCTCTAAGCTCTACCGCGAACCAACCGGAGAGTGTTCATGCCTCAGAGATTGCCGCTCGCGACGACGATGGCCTTGGTCCTTGCCGGATCGGCCGCTTCAGTCCTCCCATTAGGCGAAACGGCTCAGGCGCTCCCCTTGCTAACAGCGGGCCCGCAAAGCCACGCCTCGATCGCCGAGCCGGCACGCATCTACCGGCGCGGACGCACCCCGATCTATCCCTATTATTACAATCCGGGACGGCGGGGCGGTTACAGCTTCTATTTCGGGTTCGTCCCTTATGCGCCGGGCAATATCGAGAACCAGGCCCTGCAACGGGGATTCTATCCGCAAAACACCGAATGGCCTCCGGGCCTTTATGGCGGCCCGCGTCCGGGCTGGGGCCCGAAGCGCAACGACTGAACCGCGCCCGCTCCTTCAGCGCCTGCCGGCAAAGAACGTCTTCAGCAGATCCTTGGCTTTGGTTTCGCCTAAGCCGCCAATGACCTCTGGCGCATGATGGCAGGTCGGCTGCGCGAAGAAGCGCGGGCCGTGCTCGACGGCACCGCCTTTGGGATCGGCCGCGCCGAAATAGAGGCGGCGGATGCGGGCGAAAGAGATGGCCGCGGCGCACATGGCGCATGGCTCGAGCGTGACATAGAGATCGCAGTCGTTGAGCCGCTCGCCGCCAAGCTTGTCGCAGGCGGCGCGGATGGCAAGAAGCTCGGCATGCGCGGTTGGATCGCGAAGCGCAAGCGTGCGGTTGCCGGCGCTCGCCAAGACTTCGCCGCCGGCGCCGACGATCACGGCGCCGACCGGCACCTCGCCGAGATCGCGGGCGCGCTCGGCCTCTGACAGAGCAAGCTCCATCGGCCGGGCGGCCTTGCCACCCCTCGCCTCATCTGCAAGCTTCGTCGCCATGGGCGGAAGGTTGGGGGCCAGGAACAGCAAGCGTCAAGCCCCGGAGGCCACAGAATCCATGCGGGTGGCCAAGGCCATCGCAAAGGCCGGGCTCTGCTCGCGGCGCGATGCCGAGACCTGGATCGCGGCCGGGCGCGTCGCCGTCAACGGCGAGGTGCTGACCAGCCCCGCCCGTGTGGTGACGGCAAGCGATCAAATCACCGTTGACGGCAAGCCTTTGCCGGAGCGGCAAGACACGCGGCTGTGGCGCTATAACAAGCCGCGCGGACTTGTCACCAGCCACAAGGACCCGCAAGGCCGCAAGACAGTGTTCGACGCTCTGCCGCCGGACTTGCCGCGCGTCATTTCGGTGGGGCGCCTCGATATCAACACCGAGGGCCTGCTCCTGCTCACCACTGACGGGGCGCTCGCGCGCCATTTGGAGCTTCCCGACACGGGCTGGCTCAGACGCTACCGGGTGAGAGCACATGGCAGCGTGAAACAAGACGCGCTCGATGCCTTGCGCCAAGGCGTCACCATCGATGGCGTCCGCTACGGTCCGGTCGAGGCGCGGCTCGATCGCGAGCAAGGATCGAACGTCTGGCTCGCGATCTCCTTGCGCGAGGGCAAGAACCGCGAGGTGA
>Ga0315534_1000086_pt1 | contig 49164 bp, 49 predicted proteins | sample SalMarSW160240MG_FD_203094 | JGI IMG/M metagenome (GOLD analysis project Ga0315534, IMG submission 203094) | Salt marsh sediment microbial communities from the Plum Island Ecosystem LTER, Massachusetts, United States - Salt Marsh Sediment SW1602-40 ... | reverse complement strand
CCCCTGGAGGAAATCATTTAAGATCCAAGCACACGAAACGAAAAACCCACCCTGACATTTTTATTGAACTATTACACTGACCTTTTCATTGACCTATAACAGTCGGTTCTCGACAATCATGGAGGCCAGAAAGTTGGTGGGAGCCCTGCGGTTTGCATCAGAGTTACGGGTTTGGATGGTCCGATGTTTCTATACTGGGGATTGATCCTTGATTAAACTCCGACAGAATCGTATCGCTCGGTGTAGCGCTTGATCAACCATGCTCCGAAAAGCAATGTGGGCAGGATAATCAACCCGGCTTCCGGACCGAAAGCACCGCCAGTGAGCAATATCGGCCCGCTGAATTGTTGTTGGACCAGGCTGAACGATTTCATGCCGCTTACCGGAAATCCGAAGACAGTGCCTTCAAAAAAATTCCATCCCAGGTGAATGCCAATGGGCAGCCAAAGAGATTTCGTGCGTAGGTATGCGTATGCGAGGAACAACCCGGAGGCCAGCAAACCGACAACAGCCATCCAGGTGACGTTGGGATTTGCCAGATGAAGCGTGCTGAAAATAATCGAGGAAATGAGTACGGCAACGGGGATATTGGTTCCCTGGATCAGATTCTGAAGGTGATAGCCTCTGCTCAAGAGTTCCTCGCGAAAGGCGACTCCCAGAAACAGCAGGAACGCGAACGTCATCCCGCTTATCACTTGTCCGGTACTCTCGCTTTCCCACGCCCAGGATTTAAACTGCGACCAACCCATGATCGACGTCGTGAGGTAAAGGGCGAGAAGCAGGAAGGCGGACAGGAGAAACCCAGCGACGAGATCGGACCACGTCGATCGATCAATGCTGAATCCCAAGGCTCGAAACGATCGATGATCGAGATATCGACGGGCGATCCAGGTGGCGATTGTGAACGTAAGCACTTCGAGGGCCATCACCATCAGTTCGTTTACTCCCGGGCGTTCGGCGAGATTTACGCTCGGTAGGGTAACATCGATGGCGATCACCAGGCTGACCCACACAACACCGATGATGATTGAGGTAAACAGCACAAGTAATGCGTGCAGGATGAGCCGCCAGCCGGCTCTCAAGCGCGGTTCGTCTTCGGAGATGAAAATAGCCTGCAAGATGGGTCGTCTTGTGGACATACGTGTGCGCTCCATGCGGATTGAAATCTGCGGCCATCGAGATCGGACCTGAAGATTATCGTCAATGAATCCGGTGATTACTTTTGCACGACGCTTTGTAGGATCAAAGTCGCCAGCTGGGTCTCGAGATTCCTGAACGAGTAGTGCCGCTTGCCGATGTTGTAATTATATTCGGTTATTTCTTCAGCCAGAGTCGGATTCTCCAATACTTCCCGAGCTTGTTGGACGGTTTCATCTTCGATGAAATCGTCGAATCCGATAACCTTGAAGCCCTTGGGCTTGATGTCGGTTTTGAAGATCTCGTAGCGGCTCATGACGATCGGCCGTTTATAGTAAATCGTCTCTAAAAAGGCGTTGCCGAAGCCTTCGATGGTCGAAGGATAGGTGACCAAGTCGGCCCGTTGGTAGGCATCTTTTAGCGAATACACTTTACGACCATTCGTATGGGAATCTCGTGTGTGGTTGACGTAATGGGAACCGAAGATCACCCGAACGCGCAGGATTTCGGCGTAATCTTGCAGATAACGTAGGTACGCCGATCCCTCATCGCCCGCCATGTGTGTAATCACCAAGACGCAATCGGGATCCAATCTTCTCGTCAGTTCAATGGCGAGTTCGATTCGCTTGCGGGGGACGATGCGGGTAGGTTGGAGCAGAAAGTTTTGTTCCGGGTAAATGCCCAACGCTTCACGAATGTCGGTCGAGTATTCATCCGGCGGTGAAGGTGGATTCTCGAAATCCATGACGTTGGGTACGAGCGTCGAACTGGCGCCTGTACGTAGCGCCAATTGACGGGCGGCAAAGGAATTGATGACCACGTGTCGAATGGCGGGGAGCAATGGTGGGAAGGCTGCACTCAAATAGTCCTGGGCGGCGTTCATCGAATATCGTCTGCGTTCCCAGGTGAAATCGTGATGGTGGGCGATGGTGGGAATGTTGGTCTCGGCAATGTATTCGCTCAAAGCGAGTCCCAGCGGGACGTTCATAGGAAGCGAGAGCGCGTTCTCTACGATGAGGATGTCGATGTCGAACTTCTTTACGAATTGATAGAGTTCTTTCTTCAAGTGAAAGCGTAAGCGTTGGATCTTCCCGCTGCACTCTGACGAGCGGACGTAGTCATCGAAGAGGTCGCAGGTAATGGAGACGATTTCCGGATGATTGAAATGTGCTTCGGGGACGAGATATGTCAACTCCTCGGGGTGGTCCGATTCTCCGGCGAAGAAGAATGGTTGATGCCCCAGGTTTTCGAGGGTTTGCGCCCATTTGTTCGTTTCCAATGAAACACCGTCGGTACCTGCGAAACGCGTAGAAATGAATCCGATATTCCTGCTGTAATTGGTCATAACTGCTCCACGTCAAGAAATATAGGGCTGGCGTTCGAAGGGATGTGATCCCACACACTTTCGATCGGCAAGCCACGCGTTTCCACTTGAATGATCCCTAATGCCAGGCCGTGTGAGACGATGGCAACCGTTTCCTGTGGATGCCGGTTGATAATTTCACGTATCGCTTCGAGAACGCGCTGGCGAACCTCTCCAACCGTTTCACCGCCCGGAGGCGCAACTTCCAAGGGCGCGTTCTTTCGCTTTTCCCATGCTTGCCGGTATCGCGCCTGGATTTCATCGAGATATAACCCTTCCCATTCGCCTTGATGAATCTCGCGCAGGCGAGGATCGAGATGCAGCGGTATGTCGTTGCCGGCCTGCAGACGAAGCGCCGTTTGACTGGCACGCAGCAAGTCGCTGCTGTAAATCGCGACGATTTTCGTTGCGCATAATTTTGAGGCGAGTGCTTCGGCTTGTTGGAGACCGCGTGCATTGAGGGGAATGTCCGATTGGCCCGTGTAGCGGCCTTCGAGGTTCCAATCGGTCTCACCATGCCGGATGAGGATCAACGTTGTCATCGTTTCGATAATGCGGCATCGTTCTCCCCCTGGCGCGCAAGGTATTCGGGAATTTCGATCATCGGCGGTCGCTGTAATTCGGCAATCCTTTCAACTTCGAGGGAAAAGCGGTTTTCCTCGTGACGGATGAGTTTCATGGCCCGATTGACGTCCTGTAATAATTGTAACCCATCCCGTTGGTCTATTTTACGAATAGCTGTTTGGATGATCGCAAAGGACATCTTACTGAGCGAAGTCAGTGGTTGATTTCGATGGAGACGTTTGATCAGGTTTACCTGACCCAGGGCTTCGAGACCGTAGCGTTCGAGAATGTCGATCAACAAACCAATTTCCACACCGTAGCCGCATGAAAATGGTAGCTGCTGCAGCACTTCTCGGCGGCCGCCGTATTCGCCGGAAAGCGGCTGGATGAAACCGGAAAGGGCTGGATAAAACAGGTTTAACAGCGGACGAGCAGTCAGTTCTGTGACACGGCCTCCACCCCGGGCGTGGGTCATGTTCCCCACCCGGGTAGGTCGAAGATAAAAGCCTTTGATATATTTCAAATTCGGCCGGTGGAGAAGCGGCCCTATCAACCCATAAACGAAATGAGGGCGGATGTTGGTGATGTCCGTGTCGATCCAAATCACGATGTCTCCATGCGTGACGTAGAGGCTCTTCCAAAGGGCTTCGCCCTTGCCGTGGCGTTCGCCGTATTGCGGCAGGATGTCCTGATGGATGTAAACCGGAATGTTATAGCTGTGGGCGATTTCTCGAGTGCCGTCGGTTGAGTTTGAATCGATCAAGATCATTTCGTCGAGCAAAGGAACGTCATCCATTAGCGCTTCTTTGATCGTGCGGATGACGTTTCCCACGGTTTGCTCCTCGTTGAGCGTGGGTAGTGCAAGGCTGATCGTCAGGTTTTGTGCCAGTTTGCGCTTCAGCAGGTGTTCGATATTTTCGAACTCTTTGGCGGAGAAAGTGTTTTCGGCGAACCACTTGTCGACGAGGATCGAGATGGCCCCGATTCCCACGAGGTCCGGTTGTGGCTGGATTTCGATTGGTTTCCCCGAGCACGTGTAGAGGACAGGAATGGGGGATTCCTTAAAGAGGCGGGAACTAAGTGGATCATTTAAATCGCCTCCCGATTCCTCGGTTTCGCAAGCGCCGACAATGAGCAGATCGAAATTCTCAGCCTGCTTCAAAATGGATTGAACCGGATCGTCGGAGACCAGTACGGCGTCCTTGATTTGTGGAAGATGTTCGAGAACCTGGTTGATGCCGGGAATGTTGTCGCTTATTTGTGCATCGTCGATGGGACCCTCCGGGCGCAGTGTGGAGAGTGAATAATCGCCGCTGCGGGCAAGGTTGAGCCCGAGCCTTAAGGCCAACTCGCTGTCGGGGCCTGGGCGCAGGACGACGAGAATGCGGTCTCCTTTCGAGGGAGCGTTACCCTGAAGCAGCGCGATCGGACAAGGTGCACGCTCCAGTAGGGACTCTACGATTTCGCAGTATGCTTCGTTTTGGGCCGACCATGGCAGCAAGAGCAAACTGACGTTTTGTTCGCTGATGAACGAGATGACGTCGAACACCGGGTTTGTCGAGGCGATGATTCTTGGCCATTGTTTCCCCCCATAGGCCCGTACTGCTTTGCGAACACGTGTGCGTAGCCCCTGGGTGAGAGATGACGCCTGGCTCATGGCTTCATCGCTTTTCACGGAAACGACACCCAAAACCTGAATCATTCTCCCATCGCCAAGCTGTTGTGCAAGGTTGATTAATGGTTCGCGAAGGACATCGTTGAAAATAGGAACGAGGATGCGACGTCGCTTGCGTCGGCCTCTGCGTGTTTTAGCTGTGTTGGTCTGAATCTCATCCATCGTGCACGCTTTCAAGCATGGGAATCATTTTACTGGAAACGATTGTCTCCCACGGATATTTTCGTCTCACTTCACGTCGCAAGAGAAAGGTGGCATTCGTTAGCAATGTGTCCGTGATGGTTTTCGCCACGGACTTTGGGGAATCCTGCAGCGAAAAGTAATGCGCACGGCCCTCAACGCTTTCGTGGAACGGTTCGATGTCGCTGCAGTAGATCGGCAATCGTGTAAATCCGGCCTGCAAGAGCGGGATGCCGAAACCTTCCTGAAGGCTCGGAAAGAGGAGTGCGTCACTCAAGGCATAAAGATTGGCCATCGTGGCTTGGTCCACCTGATGTTGGTTCTGGGTATGGAGTTCGTAGAGAAAATGGGCGTATGTATCGAGTTCCAACGCGCGCCGTTGCGAGAGCAAACTCTCGAGATATGCCGCGTTGGCGGGATTGTGCGGCCCCGGCGGACCCGTCACGATGAGGCGAACATCCTGAGAGGAGAGCGAACGCAATTCGGCAAGCACCTGCAGCGCAAGTTCGATGTTCTTGCGGCGGGTGATTCTGGCGGGCAGCAGGAGCACGGCATCCGCTTGCAGCAGCTTGTATTCTGTCACAATGCGGCGTGTCATGTCGGTCCAGTTGCCGATCACGCTGGGATCGATTCCTGGGGAGATGACGTGGATGGCAGCCTGATCGAGCGAATACAGCTGCGCCAGGCGCGTACGTTGGGCTGCGGACACGACGACGTTGATTGCCCCCGGCCATGGCTTACGCAGGAGATCCCAGGGAAATTCATCCTTCAATTCTTCTTGATACTCCTCCCGATCCCATGCAAAATCGTGATGCCAGCCGATGATCGGTGGAATCCGCTTCGATGTGTGCAAATTCCAAAGGGCTGAGGTGAGGGGGAGATTTTTATGCAAGGTCATGGCGTTGTGCACGATCAAGACGTCGAGGTCTTCGACGACCTTTTGCAACTCGGCTTCGATGGTTGCGCGCAACGCATCGAAGCGAGTGCTGCACTGGCCGCGGTCCAATTCTTCTTTGACGGCGAGAACGTTTGGATGTTTGGAGTAAAGTTCAGGAATCCCATTCACGGGAATGCGTTGATCGAATCTTTGTCCCTGTCCAACGATCAACCGGGTGAAATGCCCTAGTTTCGTCAAAGCCAGACTATGATAGTAAAGCGTTTGCTCGACTCCACCGATGGTGGGAGGGCCGCTGTAGTGTACGAACCCGATTTTCATGCCTTTACTCCCCCATCCAGGTGAATCCAGCGGACTTGATAGGGATCAAGGGGACAGTCTCTGAGGGATATCGTCTGACCCGAAAGGACGTCCTCTGCCTCTTGCTGTGTACGTTCGGGCAGCTCGATCGTAGCCCGGATTGCTTTCCCCGAGATTTCATGCAGGCAGAGCATCGAGCTCGACTCGCGCGGCGCGTATCGGATAAGCGCGAATATGGAGGGATCCAAGTCGATGATACGCTGCTCGCCGTACGGATGAAAGGCGGCAAAGAGTCGACGTGTGCGCAGCAGCCGTTTGTATTCGCTCAGAATTCGCGCACGAACAGAACTCTGAGCGGCAAGTTGAGCCTCGAGGTCCATCAGATTGAGTTTCTCCCGATTGATGCTGCGCAGTTTTCCGGTTTCTTCCACACCTTGCGGGTAGTTGCGTGAACCGAACAGGCTATGGAAGTATATTCCCGGCACTCCGATAAGCGAAAGCATGATCGCTTGTGAAACGATGAATCGAGCGACTTGTCGATCCGATTCGGGATTTTCCGCTGTTCGCTCGACAAGCGCATCGAAGTAGTTGATGTTGAGCTCGTAAGGTTGACGCTCGTTTTCGTCGACTTGCCGGTAGGAGATCTCACCCCCATTCGCCTTCGTTTGCCGGATCAGCGTTTCGATCTCGTCCGTCTCAAGGATGCCTTGAACCGGGCGAAGACCGATGCCGTCGTGCGAAGCGAGGAAGTTGAAGAAGGTAACCTGCTCGGACGGGAGGTGAATGTGGGTCGCCCATTCCGTGAGGCGGGAGGCGTCGCCGGTGAGTAGTGTATGCAGCACCAATGGCGGCAGCGCAAACTGATAGACCATGTGCGTTTCATCGCTGCCATCGCCAAAGTAGGATATGTTTTCCTTGTGGGGCACATTGGTCTCTGTGACGATCAGCACCCACGGCGCGACGCTTTTCAGCACGGCCCGGATCAGTTTAACCACGTGATGGGTTTGCGGTAGATGAATGCAGGAAGTACCCGCTTCTTTCCAGAGAAAAGCAATTGCGTCCAAGCGGATGATCTGAGCGCCGTGACGGACGTAGAAGAGCAGCAGATCCAGGATCTCCAGAAGCACCTCGGGATTGGCGAAATTAAGGTCAATTTGGTCGGCGCTGAATGTCGTCCAAATGTGCTGTTGGCCTTGAGGAGTTTCGAAGGGAGTCAGCAAAGGCAGGTCGCGTGGGCGGACGACTGCCTCGAGATCAGTCTGCGGATCGAGGGTGATGAAATAATCGCGGTAAACGGGATTCCCTGAAATAAATTGTTGGAACCATTCGCTCTCCGCCGAGATGTGGTTGATGACGGCGTCGATCATCAGGCGAAAGTCGTTGGATATTTTCTCGATTTCGGACCAGCCTCCCAGATCATCCTTCACGGCACGATAATCGATCACCGCAAACCCATCGTCCGATGAGTAGGGGAAGAAGGGCAGAATATGAACTCCACTGATCGTTCCATCGAATTGGCTCGAGAGCAAATTGGAGAGTGTCGTTAACGAATTTTCGCCGGGTCGATTGACCATGTCGCCGTACGAGATCAAGATGGCGTCGCGTTCGGAAAGCGGAGTGGCTGTGGGCGGCTTATCCCCGGCTTTATCGAGGTGCTCGTCGAGTATGGCCTCGAGTCGAGTCAAAGCGGATGCGCTCTGCTGCTCGGAGTAGAGCTGCGATAGGTGCGCTTTGAAACGATCTCGTTGTGCTTGCGTCAGGATCCTCGATGTCAAAATAACCCCATTTCGAAGGTCAAGCGTGATTTTCCTCGTTCCGTTGTTAGTTGTTCTCCGGACATGTTCCGGGTATGTTACTCGGTTAATGAGTTGTCATACATTACGATGGACCGTATGATGAGAGTGTCCAATGCGTAGAATGTGCGTCTTCTCCGGTAAAGCCCACGGACGATGGAATTACGATGTTTTCTCGATCGTAACAGCTGTTCTGGCAAACACCCGTCCGTCGACGAATTCCCCATTCAATGCGGAGGGCTCTTTCATGGTAGTGGAGCATCTGGGATTCTGTCAAGCGATCGCCAGGTCGCCACACCTCTCGATTGAATCCGCGTTCCTGTTGGAGTGATCAAACCGACTTCGATTATACTTGCCGAATACCGTTAGCGAAAATCACTTATGCAATGATGTTGGAACGATGCCATATCGATGGAGGTTTCTGTGGTTACGGATCGGGCAACCATTTTTATATTTAGCAGCGATGGTATGGGGCGGACTCAAGACCAGGAATTACGCGAGTTACTGACGGGCAAGTTTCTGCAAATCCTTGCGGAGGCCGAACCGCTGCCCAAAGCGATTTGCTTCTACACGGATGGGGTCCGACTGGCTTGTGAAGGTTCGCCCATACTCGGAGAACTCGAGAAATTGGAGGCGCAGGGGGTCCGTCTCGTGCTTTGCAATACCTGCCTCAATCGATTGGGATTGCATGATGCCGTACGCGTTGGAATTGTAGGCGGTATGACCGACATCATCACGGCGATGACTACGGCCGATCGCGTCATAACGCTGTAAATATACTTGTCTGCGTAACCGATCCTCCCGTACTTAGTTACCAGCGCGCAGCAAGCGGCCGGCTAATCCGGCTCCGATCAGCGCCAACCCGTCGATTGTGAGGTAGTGATCGGCGGCCGCGTCGAATAGGATGGTGGCACGGGCAGCGAAATCCTCATCGCCGGGCCACAGTGCGGCAGCCAGGCGAATGCGCGGCAAAGGTTGGAAGGCGTAAGCATAGGGGGCCAGCGCGGTGAGGGGCCATCCGTTTAATTTCTGCGCGGCCTGCACGAATTCATCCGTTTGTTCACCGAAACGGCGGGCGACTCGATCTCCGCTGTAACCTTGAAATGCCTGGTGGTAAAACGCGCCGCCGGGAAGTTCGCGAAATGCGATCCAGCGGTCGGCAAGATCGCTTCCCATGGCGGTATGCAGGTAGTAAATCAACATTGCGCTGTCGAACACAGAGCAGGGTTTGTTCTCGGCAACGAACACCGGCGCCAGGCTGTCCCAGGGAATGGCGACGGTTTGCCCCCAGTATTCGAGGTCGATGCTGCCCTCTCTGTACGTTGCGCCGCAACGAGCGGCGACGATTTGTGGTTGCCGTTGGTGCAAATCAGAACGCAATTCTTCCAGACGCCGCAGCATGCTTTCCTGCCAGGCCTGCCGCGCCCGATCGACGAGTTCTTCCCCGGAAGCATGTTGGCCCCCTGCTTGATCCGTCAGTCCTGGCATGGGACAAAATCCCTGGCAGCCGACGTTGATTCACGCACTGGCGGCAGCGTCGACCGTCCGATAGAGGGCGCGAGCGTTGTTGAATGGACGTCGCAGGAGTCGGATGGTTTCAGTCGTATCTGCGCCGGTTTTAGATCGCACGCACGCGTTTGGCGGATACCCTTCTGCTCTGTTAACGGCCGCTGATCAGGTCTCCCAAAATCTGGCCACCTAGTCCAGCGAAACCCTTGCGTTCACCGGTCTGGTGCCGCGCGGCCGCCATGACGCGGTCTGCAATTCTCGAGAAGGGTAAACTCTGCAGGTAGACTTTTCCCGGCCCGGTGATTTTCGCCAGAAACAACCCTTCGCCACCGAAGAGGGCGTTCGTAAAACCACCGACGAATTGGATGTCGTAATCGACGCTGGTCGAAAAGGCGACCAAGCAGCCGGTGTCGACGCGTAATGTTTCGCCCGCAGCCAGATCCTTTTCGATCACCGTACCGCCAGCGTGGACGAAGGCCAATCCGTCGCCATCGAGGCGCTGCAGGATGAAGCCTTCACCGCCAAAGATTCCGGCGCCGATTTTCTTGGTGAAGGCGACCTCGATCTCGATGCCTTGCGCGGCGCATAAAAAGGAATCCTTCTGGCAGAGAATGCTGCCGCCGAAATCCTCCATGGAGATGGGGATGATTTTCCCCGGGTAGGGAGCCGCAAATGCGGCATGCGCTTTACCGCTGCCGCTGTTTAAAAAGGTAGTGATGAAAAAGCTCTCACCCGTAACAGCTCGCTTCAGACCTTTTATGAGGCCTCCCCCTGTCGAGGTCTGCATCTCGATGGTATTTTCCATATAGGTCATCGTGCCGGCTTCTGCGCGCACCCCTTCGCCGGGATCGAGTTCGATCTCGATAAGCTGAAGATCATCTCCGAAAATGCGATAGTCAACTAAATCAGCCATAGCGATCCTCCATTGAAGTAATTAAAAGACCTCCGTAGTCTACCAGACTTCGAAGGGATTGTTGGCTAGAACAATGCCGCGCGAATTCTGAGAAGGCTTACTCCTCAAATTCATCCGGTTGGCTGCGGCGCAGCAGTCGAAAACGCTGGGATTGACTTGCCCTACTGCGAATAGCGCGCCGGCGCAGTAACATTCCCAGCAGACTAATGCATGCTCCGAACAACAGGAGATTTGGGTCTCCTTGCTGATTCGAGGCGCTAATGACGTAAACGAGTAAGCTGATCGCTCCGATCATGATCAGTGCCAGACTGAAACGATGCGTCATCGCAACCTCTTTAGGCGTCCATCGTTGACGTGAAAGATGGCAGCTTTGGACGAATGGTTTCGAATATGGCACGACTTCATCTGTCATCCATAACGTCATGTTTATCGAGCGGCGCCCGAGGGGCGGATCGCCTCGGGCGCCGGATCATCCCGTTATTCAGGGCGGATCAAGGTGCGGCTTTGTTCGTGCATGTAAAGCGTGAGATAGTAATGCCCGCCGGCGTTCTTGCCCGAGGATCCCGATCCTTTCCAGCCGCCGAAAGGCTGGAAGCCTGGCCAGGCGCCTGTCGTCGATCCTTGGGGGCGATTGGCGTAAGCAACGCCGACGTTGATCTGATCGAAGAACCACTTGGCCTCTTTCTTCGATCCGTAGAAACCACCCGTCAGGCCGTATTGGCTGTCGTTGGCGAGAGACATCGCCTCTTGAAGATCGGCCACCGGGTGGATCATGCTGATCGGCAGGAACATCTCGTGTTTCCACAAGTGGTGGTTGATTGGGACGTTGGCGACGATCGTCGGCTGGCAGAAGAAGCCCTTATTGTACTCGCCGTCGGTAATAATGCTGCCGCCGGTGGTGATGGTGCCAACGTCCGCCAATTGTTTCGTGAAACGTTTGAAATCTTGATAGGACTTCTTGTTGATCACGGGTCCCATGAACACGGAGCGTTCTGTAGGATCGCCGACGGACAGTTTTTCGGTGAGCGCGACGAGTCTGTTCAGCAGCTTTTCGTAGACGGGTTTCGCCACGTAAATGCGTGAATTCGCCGAACATTTCTGTCCCTGCAAACCAAACGCGGAGCGGACGATGCCGGCTGCGGCGTGCTCGATGTCCGCGTTCTCGGAGACGATCGAGGCATTTTTACCGCCCATTTCCAGGATAATCGGGCGCGGGTATTTGCCCTCGGCGAAAGTTTTGTAGATCTTCATGCCAACATCGTAAGACCCCGTAAAAGTGATACCGTCGACTTCGTCGCTTGAGATCAGCGCCTCTCCTGTTGTGCTGCCGGGGCCAGTGACGTAATTACAAACACCTGTGGGGATTCCTGCATCCTGGAAACACTCCGCCAGAAGACGAACTGTCCACGGTGTGTTCGAGGCCGGCTTCATGACCACAGTATTGCCGGCGAGCAGTGCCGCGCCGACCGGCCCACCGGTCAATGCCCCGGGAAAGTTGAAGGGGCTGATAACGAGCCACACCCCGTAAGGTCGCAAAACGGAGGTGTTCTTCGCCCTGTAGCCCTTGAGGGGATCCTTACCCATGCGCACGATGTATCCGTCGTTGGCTTCCATCTGGTCGCAGGCGTAGCGGATGAGATCGGCGGCTTCCGCGATGTCTCCCAGTGCTTCCATGCGGTTCTTGCCGACTTCGAGGGAAATGACGGCGGCAAATTCGAAAATGCGTTTGTCGATCTGTTTGGCCGCCTTGCGTAGAATTTTTACGCGCTCCTTCCAGTGGGCTCGTGACCAGGCTGGAAAAGCCTTTCGTGCGGCTGCGAGGGCTTTTTTAGCATCGTTGGCTGTCCCTTGTTGGAAGGTTCCCAACAACCAATCATTGTTGATCGGTGAGCGGTCCTCGAATTTTTCCGAGGATTTAACCTCCTTGCCGTCGATCAGCATGGGATGTTCGGCGCCCATGTCGCGCTTTACCTGCGCAAGTGCGCTTTCATAACTTTCGTGGAGTTCTTCGGGTGGATCGAACATCGTAGCGTAGGTTAGTTTAAAACCACCCGCTTTCTTACCGTCTTTCGTTTTCTTGGCCATGTTCTCCTCCTGGTGGATAGTCTGCATTTGAATGCAAAGTATAGCCGCAAGCCTCGCCGTCGTCAAAAGTGCGATGTATACTGAGGGGACGACTTCGATACGACGAGATGACCTGGATTCACGATCAGATCTACGCTGCGGGTGGAAAACACATCCCTTCAACGTGGGATGCTTTCATGGATCAAACGGGCATATCCGCCATTCTTCATTTTAATCCAGTTTCTCCGGAACGATTCGCCGGCTCTGTTCCGGAACAATTCCTCTGGATGGACGTGGCAGACGAAACGCAAGCTGGAATTCGTGAGCGGCTCTTGGCGGCCGTGTTTCTGCATCGATGCATTACCCAGAATCTGCGTATTCTGGTGCACAGCAGTCTGGGACTTCATCGCACCCGGTGGGCTTATGTGGCCTATTCAATCTGCGCCGGCCACTCGGTGAAGGCGGCCTTGCGAACGGCGACGGAAACTCCCTGGCTTGCGCCCTACCATACCGATCAGGCTGTCTGGGAGGAATTCGCCGCTGCCTGTCGGAGCGAATCCGATTGTAGCTGAAGCGTTTACTGTACATGCCCGGGGTTGGAGGACACGATGCTTTTTTCAGACGTCGCATACATGGGAATCGACCCGACGGCAGGAAGACGTCCGCTGGACTATGCTGTCATCGATAAAAGAAAACAAATTCTGGCGCTGGATCAAGGGGATATCGAATCCGTGCTGGCTTTCGTGGCGGGATTGGAAAACGTCATCGTCGCCATTGCAGCACCACAGGCACCAAACCAGGGCCTGATGCGACAACCTGAGATCCGCCGGCGCAACAATCTAAAAGCGGACGGAAATACCTGGACGAAGTGGCGCGTTTGTGAATTCATGCTGCGCCGCTGTAACATCCGTCTCTACAACACGCCGGCCGACGAACAGAAGGCGCCCGGATGGGTGCGGAATGGATTTCACCTGTTCCGCCGTTTAAGGGATTTGTCCTTCCAAGCGTATCATGTCGGAGACGAAGCGAAGGGTCATTCTTTCATCGAAGTCAGTCCACATGCTTGCTATTCCGTGCTCCTGGAGCATCGACCGCTTCTAAAACGAACGCTCGAAGGTCGCATGCAGCGTCAATTGGTGCTTTATCAGGAAGGCCTCGATGTGTTCAATCCCCTGCGCGTACTCGAGGAGATGACTCGCCATCACTTGCTGACGGGAAATCTGCCTTTAGACGGTTTGTACGAAGCTGACCCATTGGATGCGTTGGTGGCGGCGTACACTGCGTATTTGGTGGATGAAGAACTGAATCAGGTGTCTCAGGTAGGTGAGGCGCAGGAGGGTTTGATTACGCTCCCGGTGGGTGAACTAAAAGAATTTTATCCCTGAGTTGGCTGTTTGGATTGTAAGCGGGTCCTGCGCGAAATGGCCTTCGTGTAGTGTGTGCCATTCGCGGGACGTCGATATTTTACTTGCGATCCCAGAACCTGTTGGGGATGGATCAAGGGAAAAAGGAGATTGTGATGAAGCCGCGAGGAATGGATTCATTCGTGTCTGTATCCGTGTTGCTCTTCTTCCTGCAGGGTTTGCGGGTGCTCTTCTCCGTACTTTTTGGCATCATCTACGACCAGATTTTCGAAGGACCGGTCGATTCCTGGCTCGTGGTAAGTAATCTCCTTGTGCTGCTTGCATTTGGCGCAGCACTTTGGTCCCCGAAAAAGGATCATAAACGTTGGGCACTGGTCTTTGCCACCGTTGCATCGATTTCCCGCATCAGTATGACGGTCAATCACGCAGACGTACGCTTCTGGAGTTCGTTGTTCAGCGTCGCTTTCGGGAGCCTCTTCCTGACGATCCGCTTGCAGCTAGGACGGCGCTCGTTCGTACAATATATACTGAGTGCCCTGGTCTTGGATCAATTGCTGCGCGCCATTGGGCACACATATGATCCAAGCCTGCGCAGTTCCTGGCTCTACGTGCAAGTCCTGTGGAGTATCGCAGTCGTCGCTTTCGCCGGGCTGCATTTCCGGCGTACAGGCGAGGATAAGGTCGAGCCCGTGGGAATTCGTTTCGTAGACGGGGTCGCCTTGAGCGGCTTTCTATTTTTACAAATCTCCTTGCTATCCTTCCCCAACGCAGCAGCGCGTTGGAGTTCCACTGCGTATATCGCTTCTGCCGTACTCCTCATGGGTTTAGCTATCTTGTTCGCCTTGCCGTCGATACGCGATTTGTTCGTACGCGTCTTCCAGACATCGATGGCAGGGCTCGGTCTATGCATGTTGCTGCTCTTGGGACTGGCCATCGGCTATTTTTCCGAGGGCGGTCTCAGTCTCCTGGCCATCCTTGTGGCACAGGTTGCAGCGCTGTCCGCTTTTGCTGCCTGCTTCGCCAATTCACCGAAAACGGCTCGCCGAACAGGCGGGAACGTAGCGCTGGGTATGTTGCTTTTCCTGGTGTTCAATTTTGTATACGCTTTTACTTTTACGTATGCATACACCTTACTGATTTTGCGCGGATACGGGTGGGCCGTATTTCTGGCTGCAGGTGTAGTGCTTGGCGCAGGTGTCGTATTTCAGGCGCCGACGGGATCGACACTTCCGCCACCTCATTTTCGTCTGGTTCCTGAAGGCATGTTTGCCCTGGCAGCGTTCGTCGTTACCTTCGTCGTAGCCTGGCCGAAACCGGCAGCCGATTTCCATGCGGAGGGCGTCGTTCGCGCTGCCACGTACAACATCCATTACGGGTATGATGACTATTGGCACTTCACGCTCGAAGATATGGCGCGAGCGATTGAGCAAGCCGAAGTCGACGTGGTGATGTTGCAAGAGGTGGACACAGCACGCATCACCAGCTACTGCGTGGACGATGCATACTATCTGGCGCGCAGGTTGCAGATGAACCAAGTCTATTTGCCCACCGTAGAACATCTCACTGGAATCGCGCTGCTCTACCGCGGCCCTGAAGCGCCTTCCACGCAATCGTGGCTGACGAGTCTGCAGGAGCAAACCGGCATCATCGAGGTGAACCTCGAAATCGAAACAGAACCGCTGAACGCCTATGGCGTGTGGATGGGTTTGAGCGACGAAGATACACAAGCCCAAATCGCCGAAGCGCTGGTGTTCGTCGGTGGTCATTCCAATGCGGTCTTCGGGGGCGATTTCAATGCCGAATTCGATGAGCCAGTGCCGCAGGCGGTCCTTGCGGCTGGATTCGATGATCCTTTTCTCCTCTTAGGGGTCGATCCGCCTCCGTTAACCAGCCCGGCGATCGAACCGCAAGTGCGCATCGACTTCGTCTGGCTGCGGGATTTGGAGCCCCGCGCCGCATGGGTGGCAACCTCGCTGGCATCAGATCACCGCATGGTCGTCGTGGAAATCGAAGCACCGTAGCCGTAGCCGAACCCCGAAAAATAGATTCATGTGGACTATGGGTCAAATTCATGTGATATTTGTCTGACATTTGGTGTATTATGTAGACCCAGAAATGTAGGGTATTCGTAAGGTCGGACCATAGAGCCCTTCCTGTACGATTGAGGAACCTACTGCGCAATTGTTATTGCGCAAGGGCAGTTATTAAATTGTGTGTTTTCTGCGCCAGGGACTCTTGGAAATGCGAATGTGTTCGTGTGCGTCTTTGGTAGTAGCAATCAGAATGCAGAGCGGTCAGCATCCTGAAAATCGATGCGTTTTACGTGATGATGAAGTACATTTGGTGGTATCGTGAAGCGTCCTCTACACATCGCAATCATTGCTGTAACAGCCCAGCGTTCAAGCCCGGATCTTCATGGCCAATGATCTTACGAGAACGTGTGGAAGCGTCATGCACAACGCAAGTTGGTGGAATCTGAAGGGTGGGCGAAATGGCGGACTCGCACGAGATTAAGGTTCTGCTCGTCGAGAATAGTCCCGATGATTCCGGGACTATGCAAGGCGTCCTCGAAGAGGCCGATCTGAAAGGTTTCTCGTTTCACCACGAGAATGTATTTCAACGTGCGATCGATCAGCTCCGGGAGGATTCCTTCGACATCGTGCTGCTCGATCTTTCTGCTCCGGATGCACATGGGGTGGATTCAATCCGGGTCGTCAATTCGGAATTTCCCAATCTCCCCATTGTCGCCTTGAGCAACGTATCGGATGAAGGCATCGTCGTGCAGGCGATAAAAGCGGGGGCGCAGGATTGCCTGGTGAAGGGGCAGGGTGACAGCAATCTGCTCACACGTTCGCTGCGTTATGCCATCGAGCGCAAGCAAGCCGAAGAGCGTTTGGCCTACCTCGCTCAGTACGATCATTTGACGGGACTGGCGAACCGCACGCTTTTTAAAGATCGTTTGTCGCAGGCGCTGGCTCGTGCCGACCGTAATAATGAACAGGTCGCCTTGATGTTCCTCGACCTGGATAATTTCAAGGTAATCAACGACACGCTGGGGCATGATGCGGGCGATATCATCCTGCAAGCTGTCGCCGAACGACTCAAAAATTGTGTGCGAGCCACGGATACCGTTGCCCGATTGGGCGGTGATGAATTCATCATCATCCTCGATGGGCTTCCGAAGAGTGATGTGCCGGTTGTCGTGGCACAAAAAATCATCAATGCATTAGCGCCGCCGTTTCATATCAGCGAGCGCGAGGTCTTTATCACCACGAGCATCGGCATCTCCCTCTATCCGATGGACGCGGAAAACGCCAAAGATTTACTGAAATTTGCGGATCGGTCGATGTATCTGGCCAAGGAGAAAGGCTGCAGCAATTACCAGTTTTATGCCGCCGAGATGAATTTGCGCGCCACAGAACGATTGACGTTTCGAAGTGGACTGTACCATGCTTTGGATCGGGAGGAACTTGTTCTTCACTATCAACCGATCGTAAATCTGCGCAGCGGAAAAATCATTGGCTTGGAGGCGCTGCTTCGCTGGAATCTTCCCAATTATGGCTTGCTTTATCCGCAGCGGTTTATCGACCTGGCGGAGGAAACCGAGTTGATCGTCCCCATCGGGGAATGGGTCATGCGAAAGGCTTGCAAACACACGCAGCAGTGGCTGGAGGCAAAGCCGCGGCCTTTTCGGATTTCGATCAACTTGTCGGCGCGCCAATTCCGGCAGGGAGATTTATTCGACGTCATCAAACGCATCTTACTCGAGACGGGACTTGCGCCTGGTCGCGTGGAACTGGAACTCACGGAAGGCACGCTGATGGAGCAAACCGAAACCAGCAGTTCGACGCTAATGCGCTTGAAAGACCTGGGCGTGCGTATCTCGATCGATGATTTCGGTACAGGCTATTCTTCCTTGAGTTATCTGCGCAAGTTTCCCATTGACACTCTGAAAATTGCACAGACTTTTGTCAAGGATTTGACCAACAATCCCAACGATGCCGCCATATCGAAGGCGATCATCGCCATGGCCCACAGTTTGCGGTTGGAAGTCATTGCCGAGGGGGTCGAAACGATAGACCAGCTCTCGATACTCTATGCCCAGAGCTGCGATGCTGCGCAGGGCTATTATCTTGGAAAGCCGATCGATGAGGCGGACGTGCCCGCGCTGCTTGCGAAAGGCGCTCTAATGGAAAGTTCAGAACCAATGGATGATGTTACCCAGCCGGGACTGAAGAGGAGCAAGAAGGAGGAAGCCCGGCGGGAAATCGCCTGATCGTGCCTCGCTCCCAGATGGTTGAAAAAAAGCGTCGAATTCGATTTCGACGCTTTTATCATTCTATAATGCCTTGGTGGGTTATGGCTGTGATTCGTTCTCGAGTTCGTTGTCGATGATTGCCTCGAAATCCGAAAGCGGACGAGCGCCGATGAGCGGGATTCCGTTGATGAAGAAGGTCGGTGTGCCGTTTGCGCCCAGATTCAGTGCATACTGGGCGTCCTCTTCCACCTCATCCTCATATCGTTTTTCGTTGACACATTCCATGAGTGAATCCGCGTCGATGCCGACAGTTACTGCATACTCGCGGTAGGCGCTTTCGTCTAAACCCAGCCCGCCTGAGAAAAGCAGATCGTGGAACTCCCAGAAGCTACCCTGTTCGTTGGCGCATTCCGCCGCTTGCGCGGCTTCAAATCCGCCCACAACGGGGAGGTCCCGGTAAACGAAGCGAATCTGATCCGGATATTCCTCGAGCAGCGCTTCGAAGGTTTGTTCGTGGAAACGGCGGCAATAACCGCAAGCGAAGTCACTGAACTCCACGATCGTGATGGGGGCGCCTTCAGGGCCGATGGCAGGGTCGTCATCTACGTCGATGTCTAAACGTGTCGGTTGCTGTGCCGCGGCGCTGGTTTCTTGTGGGGTGGGAGATGGCACCGCTGCGCTCACGACTCTATCGGGGATTTGTCGTCCCCAGAATAGGAAGCCAACGGCGATACCCGTGACGAAGGCAAGCGGCAGTAAGGCGGCATAAAGCTCGTTGCGTTTCAAAAGGATAACATTGGATTCCCCAGAAGTTCCGGCGGATATGTCTGAGGGGGGAGATTGTGGTAGATTTGTCATGCTGGGATTATAGCATACCGGACCATTTTTATCTTGCTTGACTCGCATCAGAATGTGGCTATACTATAATAAACCGACCGGTCAGTCTATTATAATTTGCCGTGCGGAAGGATGCATATGGCCACCGTCTTCATGAAATGGTTAGAGACTCAGCCGCAGCAATACGATCGCGGTATCCGTTTGCTCACCTTAGGAAAACTCCAGGATCTGCAGGAACAACTCGTCGAGCTTGTTGTCCGCCCGGGAATGCGCGTGCTCGAGATCGGCTGTGGAACCGGCGAGCTCACGGTTGCCATGGCGGCCAAGGGCGCCGAAGTTATAGGCATTGATCTGGATGCCGGCATGCTGGCGCAAGCCGAGAACCGCCTGGCTGCGTTGGGGTTGGAAGAAAGCGTTGATTTGCAGCAGATGGACGCCGCTTTGATCGCCGAGCGTTTCGAAGCAGCAAGTTTCGATCTCATTGTAAGCAGCCTGGCTTTCAGCGAGATGACCCGGGAGGCGCAAGCGTACGTGCTTTCGGATTGTCGTGCCCTGCTAACAGCCGGAGGACAATTGGCCATCCTGGATGAGATCTCGCCGGCGGGGTGGTTGACCCGCATCGCCGTCGCTGCCGTGCATCTTCCCTTGCGGATCGTCACCTGGCTGCTGACGCGTGCGACGACGCATCCGCTGCGAGATTTTCGGGCGACGCTGGAACGTGCGGGCTTTGGCGCACGGCTCGTCGAATCGCACTTGCTGGGTTCGTTGTGTCTTTATCTGGCGAAACCCAAACCAGAAGATGCGGCGCCAAGACTGCCCCTTTCTTTCAAAGGCCGCCTCCGCCATCGGGTAAGTTTGCGTACCTTGTTGATCGATCTCTGGGCGATCTTCTTTCGCATCATACCGCCTTATCCGAAGGTCCAACCCGGCTTGTATTCCGTTGGGGAACCGACCCCCGATTCGCCGGTTTTGGTGACCGGTAATTTCGATCTCACCGTCCGGCGCCTGGTTAAGGCTATCGATAGCAAACTGGACGTCTGGCTGCTGGTGGTCGATTCCAATGGGATAAACGTTTGGTGTGCGGCCGGCGGCGGCTTTCTGACCGCCGAGCGCATCATCGGCGCAATACGTACCAGCCGGCTGGAGGAAGTGGTCAAGCATCGCGCTTTGATCCTCCCACAGCTCTGCGCCAATGGCGTGGATGGATGGGCGATCCGCAAGCAGACGAAGTGGGGCGTGCATTGGGGGCCTGTGCGCGCGATTGATTTACCGGCGTACATTCAAACCGGGAGGAAAAAAAGCGACGACATGCGTCACGTGCGCTTTCCGTTGCGGGATCGGTTGGAGATGCTGGCGGCCACGATGGGATTCTACGGATTGATGATTCTCGTTCCGGTGGCGTTGATTTGGCCTTCCAGTTTCTGGCCTTTGCTTGTCGCCATGCTTGGTTTGTCGTTGTTCTACGCCATCACGCATCCCTGGCTGCCCGGACACGATGGCCTGGCGAAGAGTGTGCCGTTGGCCTTGATTGCACTGGCGGGGATGCTGATTTATTCTTGGCGCGTGGATTCCATGGCCTTGGCGGATATTTTCAATCGCCTCGTTGGCTTGACCGGACTCTCGGTTTTCGTTGGTGCCGAATTGCAGGGAATGTCGCCGCGCATGCGCGGTGAGCAAGCCAATTGGGGCTGGGAGGCGATTATCGCTGTGGTTTTACTGTTGGCGTATTGGTTGATACCCACTTTGTTGGATTGGAGGTAAGCGTATGGCGGAATCTCCTTCCATCATTGACTTGCTTATGGAACACGTCGATCTAGCACGCCGTTTGCGTGTGGTGCAGATTCATTACTACCCCGAACGCTGCAAGGGTGTCTGGCAGTGTTACGAAGTCTGTCCGGTGGGATGTTGGCGGCCCGATTACGAGGGGCGAAAAGTGTCTTTCGAACATGGAGAGCTCTGCATCGCCTGCGGCGCTTGCGTGCTGCAGTGTCCCGAGAAGGCGATCGAATTGAAGGTGCCCGATGAGTGAATCCATACGTGAGGTAAAACCACCGCACGGCCTGGCGCGTATTTTCTTCCGCATCCCTATCTTGCTCTACCGAGCGCGATTGGGGTGGCTGCTGGATCAGCGTTTTTTGATGATGACTCACACGGGGCGTATCAGCGGTCTCGCGCGGCGTGTCGTGCTGGAAGTGATGCGCCACGACGCGGACACGGAAAGCTACATCGTGGCTTCGGGATGGGGCGAGAAGTCGGATTGGTTTCAAAATATTAGCAAAACCCCGCGGGTCGAGGTGACGGTCGGACGCAGGCGTTTTGCCGCAACGGCGCAGCGCTTGCCGCTCGACGAGGCGTATGAGGAGATCCTGGATTACGCACGGCGCCATCCGACGGCCATCCGCGAGTTGGGACGCTTGATTGGTTACCAGTTGGAGCACACGCCGGAAGGATATCGCGCCTTGGCCGGCGTCATGCCGATCGTTGCCATCCGTCCCATTGCGCAGTAATTCGAGGCGGGTCGATTTTCAACACGATTTTGAGGGGATGATTCGATGAAAGCGTTGGTGATGAGTGGTGCGGCGAATTACGGCGCCATGCAAGCCGGTGCGTTGGATCCAATTTTCCTCTCGGGCTTTAAACCCGAGATGGTGGTGGGAACCTCCGCGGGTGCGTTGAACGCCATTTACATGGCCTACGACCCCAGCCTGGAAGGCGTCGACCGCTTGCAGGATCTTTGGCGAGCGGCCGGACCCAAGGAAGTGGGTATCCCCACGCCCATCGGCGTGGTTCGCCGGCTGGTTCGCCAGCGTGACAGCCTGGTGCCCGGTGACGCCCTCGAGGCGTTTCTGCTTCGTTATTTACCCCAGGATGTGGACACCTTCGGAGAACTTCGGAAATGCGCCGGTATTCCGGCTTTCGCCGTGGCCGTAAACATGGACACGGCTGAACTGCATGTGTTCGGCGACCGCGACGATGACCGCGTCATCGATGGCGCCATGGCGAGTACAGCCGTGCCGCCTTATTTCCCGCCGTGGTCGGTTGGCGACCAGCGCTATCTAGACGGTGGGGTTTATACGAAACTTCCTGTTCGTGTGGCGATCGAACGAGGCGCTACACAGATTCTTGCCCTGGACGTAACCCATGCTATGGGATCGAAGGAGACTGCCAAAGGCATTCTGGGCATGACTTCGTACGCCGTGTCCTTAATGGTGGAGGCACAAGCGATGCGAGAAATCGCTTCGGCGGAAGCAAGCGGCGCGTCATTGCGCGTGATTCGCCTGCCGGCTCCGACAGATATCGCCTTCTGGGATTACACGCAGGCCAATCGCCTGATGGAAATGGGCCGGGCGGTTGCCGAGCAGCAGCTTGATGTTGAGCCGCTGCGTTTTTCACACAAACCCTGGGTTCGTTTACGAAGTTGGTTCGCCAGCAGGATCGTAAAACCGGATCGTGTTTCGCCTTTGGATTGATACGACAGAATGGAACTGCACACTTGACAAAGCGGGCAAACCTCTATATAGTTATTACTGACTGACCGGTCAGTAAGTTATTCCGAGGAGTGAATGGCACCACGCCCTGATGTAAGTGAAGAGCGAAAAGAGCAAATTCTGGAAGCCGCTACGGAGGTTTTCATTCGAGCTGGCTTCCATAAAGCGCGAATGGACGACATCGCCAAACAAGCCGGGCTCAGCAAAGGTGCTTTGTACTGGTACTTCGACAGCAAAGACGCCATTATCCAGGGAATCATGGATCGCATGTTCGCTCGCGAATTCGAGCAAATGAACGCTTTCATCGACGCCGAGATGCCCGCCAGGGAAAAATTGGAGCTTTATCTCGAAATGACGGTGGAGGACATTGCTCGCTTCGAAGCCTTGATGCCCATTATGTATGAATTCTGGGCGATGCTTCTGCGAAAAAAACGCGTCAAAGAAGTGCTTGGCAGTTACTACAAGGGCTTTTTTGATATTTTAATTCCCATCATCCAACAAGGAATCGACAGAGGTGAATTCAGGGATGTGAATGCTGAAGATGTGGCTGTGACCGTCGGGGCTTTCATCGAAGGCATGTTCGTTTTGTGGGCGGCCATACCGGATGTGGTCGAATTAGAACGACACTTACGCGCAGGTGCGAATTTAATAATCGAATCATTATCGCTTAACAAATAACAGGGGATCGATGCGAAGCTCCACCACGATCACCGGTCCCGATGTCTTTTCGAAAAGGAGAAAATAAAATGGAAATCATCATCTTGGTCGTGGTCATGATCGTTGTCGGCTGGCTTATGGGGCAAGTAGCGGGCGCAATTTGGAAGGACGACCTGCCTCTCGGCAAACAGGGAAATACCATCGCGGCCATTGTTACCTGCATCGTCGTGGGGCTGCTCGATTGGTACGTCATCCCGGCCATGGGTTTCAGCGAGACGCTGAAATACATCGGCGTTGCGATGGAACCGGCGCTCGGTGCGCTGCTTGTGCTTTGGCTGATTCGCAGAGCGAGGCAGTAGTCATTCACCATGAAAGACAACGCCCCCATCATCGAGACGCATGGACTGAGGCGAGATTTCAAGGAAGTGCGGGCGCTCGACAGCCTCGATTTGACTATCACGCCGGGTGAGCTTTTCGGTCTGGTTGGGCCGGACGGCGCCGGGAAAACGACCACGCTGCGTCTGTTGGCCGGTTTGTTGGACATCTCCGATGGATCGGCAACCGTCGCCGGATTCGATCTCAAACGCCAACCCGAAGCGATCAAACATCACGTCGGGTACATGGCGCAGATCTTCAGCCTGTACGGTGAATTGAGCGTAGTAGAAAACATGCGCTTTTTTGCCAAGATGTACGATGTAACGGATGATGAAATCGGGCCGCGCATGGAACGCTTATTGTCATTCGCCAACCTGACCGAGTTCAAAGACCGACGCGGCGCACAGCTATCCGGCGGCATGCAGAAGAAGCTCGCCTTGGCCTGCACCCTGATCCACGAACCGGAGATCCTCTTACTCGACGAACCGACCACCGGCGTGGATCCGATATCGAGACGCGAGTTTTGGGGCATTCTCACGGAGCTGCATCTGGGCGGAACGACGATCGTGGTCAGCACGCCCTACATGGATGAAGCCGATCGCTGTTCACGGGTCGGTCTGATGTACGACGGACGCATGATCCGCTGCGATACGCCCCGTCGCTTGCGTGCCGAAATCCACGGCGATGTCGTCGTAATCCGCCACGAAGATTGGCGCAGTGTGCGGCATGCGATCGAGAAGACCGCCGGTATCCTCCAGGTCCAGACCTATGGAGAAGCGCTGCACCTGGTTGTGGATTCCGCCGAGAAGCGCATTCCGCAAATCGAGGCGCTCCTGCGCCGAGAGGGGTTGCGTGGGGCGGAGATACATCAGGCGCCGGCTCGCATGGAAGAGGCTTTCATCTCGCTGATCCGCGAGAGGGAAGCTTCTGTCGAAAGTACACAGGAGGTCTGAGGTGTCATTGCGTCGATTGTGGGCCGTGGCGGTCAAGGAGTACAACCACATCATGCGCGATCCGATCACTTTGGGATTGGTCATCCTGGCGCCGACGGTGTTGCTCATCGTGATGGCCTTCGCCGTGACGGTGAACATTCAGCACGTGCCCATCGCCGTCTTGGACTACGATCGCAGCCCGACGTCACGCGCTTTCATCCAACGCATGACGGCAGGTGACGATCTCGACTTGTACGCGCAGGTCGATGAGTTCGAGGAAGTCGATTCGATGTTGCTGCGCGGCAAAATCAAAGCCGCCATCGTGATCAATCCGCGCTTCGCCGAGGAGTTGCTCGCCATGCGCAGCATGCCGCTTTTGGTGATCATCGACGGCACCGAACCGCAGAGCGGCGCCCTCGCCCTCGACCACATCGCCTCACGTACGGAGGAGTTCCTCAGCCAGAAATTGGCGCAAAATCTCGAGGCGTTGGGTGCGCCGAGTGACTCGCTCCAGATGTTAGATTTGCGCGTGCGCACCTGGTTTAACCCGGGTTTGAAGTCGAAGAACGACGTGGTTCCCGGTTTGATCTCCCTCGTTTTAGGTCTTCCGGCAATGTCGGTGGCGTTGACCTTGGCGCGCGAGCGCGAGCACGGCACGTTGGAGCAGCTCATCGCCACACCCGTCGGTCGGTCCGAGTTGATCCTGGGTAAGATGCTGCCCTACATTCTGGTGGGATTGGTGAACGTAGTCCTCATACCAACCGTCGCAATTCTGGTATTTCGCATTCCCTTTCATGGCAATTACCTGCTCTTCTTCCTGTTGTCGGCGATCTTCCTCTTCGCCATTTTGGGCATGGGAACGATCATCGGTGTGTTCATCCGCACCCAGGCAGCGGCTCTGGCGCTTTCCTTCCTGGTCATTTTCTTCCCTGCGTTCTTCCTGACCGGTATCTTCTTCCCCATCGCCGCTTTGCCGGAGGTGATGCGTATGGAATCCTTGGTGCTTCCGGGAACGCACTTCGCCATCATCACACGGGGCATTTTCCTGCCCGGTGTGGGTCTCGATGTGCTCTGGCCGTATGCAATCATGCTGTTCGGATTGGGCGTGGCTTTCTCGGCAATTGCAGCGCTGTTTTTCCGCAAGAAACTGGGTTAACGAGGTGGGGATGTTTCGGCGAATTTGGGCATTGGCGGTTAAAGAGTTCTATCACCTGCGCTACGATTGGTGGATGCCGGCGTTCATGCTTTTCGGCGGTGCACTGGAATTAATTCTCGTAGGTTGGGCGACGTCGCGTCCGATGACCAATCTGCCTTTGATGGTTTTGGACGAAGATCAGTCCCCTGCCAGCCGGCAGGTGATCACGTCTTTGGAGAACACCGGAACTTTCACCTTGGAAGCGCTGGTCTTTGATGAGACCCCAATCCGCGAAGCTATGGTACAGGGCAGCATTTATGCGGCCGTGATCATTCCGCCCGATTTCTCGGAGAAGATGGCTTCCGCCAATCAGGTCCCTATCCTGGCGGTGTTGCTCAACGGGGCTGAGAGCACCCCGGCCACGGCGGCTTTGCGCGCCGTTGAGGGGCTTGCCCGGGAAATGGGGCAGGAGATCGCCGTCAAACGCTTAGGGATCGATGCAGATGAATTTGCTGGCTTCGATTTCAGCGTGCGCACCTGGTACAACGAATCGTTCAGCGAAGCCTATTACACCACACCGGCAGAGCTGGCCTTGATGCTGGAATTCACGGTCTTGCTTTTCGCCGCCTTGGCCTTCTCGCGCGAACGAGAATTGGGCACGCTGGAACAGCTGCTGGTGATGCCGCTGACTTCGTTCGAAATCATTATCGGTAAATCCATTCCCGTCGTCCTGGTTGGCTTTTTCGATTTCTCCTTGATGCTGAGCATGGTGCATTTCGTTTTCAAGGTGCCGATTCGTGGTTCGCTGCCGTTATTGCTGCTGCTTGCCCTCGGTTACTTGTTCGTCGAGCTGGCCAAGGGCATGGCGATTTCGGTCTTTTCGCGCAGCCAACACCAAGCCTTTCTTTTGGTGATGATCCTGGGCTTCGTGGATTTTATGTTTACGGGCTATGCCGCACCGGTCGAGTCGATGCCCAAGTTCCTGCAAGGCGTCGCTCAGTTCATTCCCGCCCAACACTGGCTGGCGATTTTGCGCGGCATCATGCTCAAGGGTGCCAACTTGCAGGTGTTGTGGCCTAACCTGCTTGCGCTTCTAATTCTTGGATTGGTCATCGGGGCCGTTTCGCTGCGCTACGTACGGCGTGCGTTGAGTTGATTGCGATGAATGAGACTTCAAACGACAGGGCAATTATCGCCCAGGGCTTAACCAAAAAATTCGGTGAATTTACCGCGGTCAACGGGATCGACTTCGAAGTTCGTCGCGGGGAGATCTTTGGTTTTCTGGGTCCCAATGGGTCGGGAAAGACGACCACGATTCGCATGATGCTTGGTTTATTGAAACCTACCGAAGGAACGGTAGAGGTGTTGGGAGTGCCGGTGCTCGAGCACCCGGAGCGCATTCGCAATCGGGTGGGCTACATGTCGCAGCGCTTCAGCCTGTATAACGACCTGACCGTGCGCCAAAACCTTACTTTCTATGGCAAGGTCTACGGACTGGCCAACGCAGAACTTGAGGAGCGTATTCAGATGGCGTTGGTGATGGCTGGATTGCAGGAGCACGACCACTCAAAAACTCGCGAACTGTCTGGTGGCTGGCGGCAGCGTTTGGCCCTGAGTGCGGCGATATTGCATCGGCCCGAATTGATTTTCTTGGATGAGCCCACGGCTGGTGTCGACCCGGTATCGCGCAGGGCGTTTTGGGATTTGCTTTACGATTTGATCGCTGAAGGCGTCACTGTTTTCGTCACCACGCATTACATGGACGAAGCGGAGCACTGCCACCGTTTGGCTTTCATCCAGCGCGGCAACATCATTGCCCGCGGGTCGCCACGCTCGATCAAAGAGAGTATGATGCGCGGCCAGGTTCTGGAAATCGCTCCTTCGGATGCCGAACGGGCGATAAAGGTGCTCCGCACGGCACAAGAATCCGGCGAGTTGGCCTTGCAAGGCGTGGAATTATATGGATCCCTTATTCACGTGACAGTCGAGGATGTGCAGGCAAGTGAAGCTGCCATTCGGAAGGAACTAGGCGAGGCGAACATCGACTCGGGCACGATCACGGTCGTAGAGCCCTCGTTGGAAGACGTGTTTATCGCAAGTATGCGTTGATAAATAAATTCGCTCGAACGGAGATCTACCTTCGTCGAGACTGATAGCAGGAGGTTTAGATGCACGAGAAACGAATCCATTGGCTCATGATGGGCGTCATCCTGTTGGTTGGACTGCTGAGTGCGTGTTCCGGCAGCGGATCGAATCAGCTTCGTGCTTCCGGCGTTGTCGAAGCTGTCGAGGTCGCTGTTGCGCCGGAGTTGGGAGGACGTGTGGTCGAGGTGTTCGTGGAGGAAGGCGATCCCATCCAGGAGGGCGAGGCACTCCTCCGCATGGACGACCAAGTCCTGACCCAGCAAATGGCGCAGGCCGAAGCGGCGTACGAAACCGCACAGGCCAGTCAGAATGCAGCGCAGAGCATGCTTGATTCGGCCGAGGCGGGATTGTCGGCCGCGCAGGCAGGTGTGAAATTAGCCAACGTGCAGTACGAATTGGAGCTGGCGGCCGCCCGGGCGCAGGATTCTCCCGCTCGCACGCAGGCATGGGCACAGGTCTTTCCCTACAGTTTTGATCTCCCCACTTGGTACTTTGAGAAATCGGAGTATCTCGCCGGCGCTGAAGCCGAGATTGAAGCGGCGAGCGAAATGCTGGAGGACGAAAGGGCGAAATACGAAGCCGTCCTTGAAGCGACGGGCTCCGACGAATTGATCGCCGCGGAAGAGCGGCTGTTGGATGCACAGGCCGCATTCGAAGTGGCCAGGGAACTCTGGGAGCGAAGAGTCGCATCGCCGGATCGAAGTTACATGGACGATTTCATCGACCAGCTTTATGACGATGCGAAAGATGAATTGGATGCGGCGCAGGATGATTACAATGCGCTGCTGGACGAAGATGAGGCGAAGGACGTGCTCGAAGCACGCGCCCATCTGGCGGTGGCAATCGAGCGCTACGAAACCGCGTTGGATCAACGTGATCAACTTCTGGTCGGGCGGGAATCGCTGCGCGTACAAGCTGCCCAGGCTGGAGTGGAGCAGGCCGAAGCGAATGTGACCATGGCTCAAGCCGCGGTGGAACAAGCGCACGCCGCAGTCGAGCAGGCGGATACGGTCGTGGCGCAAGCCCAGGCGGCATTGGATCTACTCGAAGTGCAGCTCGATAAACTTAGCGTCGATGCCGCAGTGTCCGGCGTGGTGATGACGCGCAGCGTCGAACCCGGCGAAGTGGTCGTGCCGGGCATGACCCTGATGACCATCGGACAACTGGAGCGTTTGACCATCACCGTGTATCTTCCGGAGGATCGCTACGGGCAGATTGCCATCGGTGACGAAGCCGAAGTGAGTGTGGACTCGTTCCCCGACAAGACGTTCGAAGCGGTCGTGATGCGCATCGCCGATCGGGCGGAGTACACCCCGCGCAACGTGCAGACCGAGGAGGACCGCAAAACAACGGTCTACGCCATCGAATTGTCGGTGAAAGATCCGGGGGATTCACTCAAACCCGGTATGCCGGCGGACGTGGTCTTTGTAGTGGCTGAGGAGTAGCGTTTGGGGCTTTTGAATTGATCTGAAACTGCGGAGCTGCCCGTCAGGGCAGCTCCGTTTCTCGTTTCAAGCGAAATGCATATCGATCTGCTGCAGTGGTATAGCTCCCTTGCGAGGAAAAGTGTACACTTCACTCGATGCATTGAGAATGATTTTTGTGACCGTAAAAGCGGGGTTTTTGATTGGAATTGGGATGCATCTGTGTCGCATTGATTGACGGGGGTTCATCTCTTCGGTAACTCAACGGTAACTTTTCACGTATAAGATACCAGCAAGGTGTCCAACGAGAATTTCGCCTGCGGGCGATGAGGAAGCATCGGTGAGGTCGAAGATGTGTGCAAGAAGGAATTCCTTCCGAAAAGCGAGTTTCAAGCTGGGTTTCGCGATCTTGCTTGTGGCGTTCGCCGGCGGTTGTGCGGAATTGACGGACATGCCATTCGGGATCAACGTGGATGAGATTATGCGACGGCTCCATCAGGCGCCGTCTTCAAACTCGTGCCGGGTCACGGAGGTCCTGAGGGCACCTTTCTCTTCCGGATTGAATGCGATTACGACGCATGATGTGTACTCAGGACCCCTTTTGTTGACCGTGATGGGGGCGGGACAGGCCTCGGGAACATACTATACGGATGCGTTCTATGTCTTTACTGACGCTGAGGGGGTGTCGATATCCCCGCAACACCCGGATGATGATTGGATTCTGGCGATCAACGGTGAAGTTGCGGATGTATATATTCCGGATGGGCAGATCCCCGCGTATAACGCCGATCATCGCTATACATTTGAGATCAACGCCCCGGGCGGTGTATTGACGTTCGGGGTAAGGGATGAATACACCTCAGATAATTCTGGGAGTTACTTGATATCCATCTGTCGATATGTCCGGGAGGGCATGTCTATTGCGGATGCTGATATGGCAACCCAAACCGCAATGGTTGCAGCCTTCCCGGCCACACCCACACCAAGCCCGATGCCGCAGGTTACCTCAACTCCATTAATCCGTCCAACGACGACGCCCGCTTTCAGGGCTGGGGATCCCGTGACGTTGGAATCAATCCACATGCTCAGCGATACGCAGGGGTGGGCCACCAGCGGGGACTCGTTTTTAATCACGCAGGACGGTGCCCGGACCTGGCACGAGCTGCGGCTTCCAGCAGCCCCGGAGAAATATAGCGAAGAATTTGGTTCAACGGTGTACTTTGAGGCAACCGACGCTGAGCATGCCTGGTTGCTCTATGCGCCAAAACCCTTTGCTGCGATTCATGGCTGCGTCGCCTCTGACGCGCCGGTTTGGTACACCACCGATGGCGGTCAATCCTGGAATGCCAGTCAGCCACTCATGCATGAATTATTGAACATGGATTGTCAGGCGACTTTTATCACCATGGACGCCCAACAGGGGTGGATGAGCATTGATGGTTGGTATTTCGATACTAGAAATCATAAGGATATGTATTTATTCCGAACATTGGATGGTGGAAAAACCTGGAAACCACTCGAAGTAACCTGGTGTTTGCACGATCATTGTTTTTCTAGACCACCCGGGTGGATTTCGGAGAGGGCGTTCCATGGTCAAACCGGATGGTTGCTGAGAAACCCGTTCGACTCCAATATATGGATCGACGGCGTACCGCCACCTATATACTACGTCAGTACGGACGGAGGAGAAATCTGGGACCGTCGTGATCTACCTCCACCGACGGACAACCCGCGCTTCTACGAGCAGTATTTCTATTGCCAACCTTATGATCTAAATTTGTTAACTGACGACGTTGTCCGCCTAAAACTCGCTTGCTCTCAATACGAGTCTGATGCAAAGCCTGAAGCTGTGGATTATATCTTTGCCAGTGAGGATGGTGGCATAACATGGCAGACATATGTGTTGCCAGTCTCATCTGAAGAGATGGATACGCAATTGAAGATCTTCGATCCGGATTATGGTTTGCTGCTGGGTCGAACAATGTGGCGTACAGAAGATGCCGGGGAAACCTGGCAGCAGATCAACAGCGTAACCTGGGAGGGGCAGTTCAGTTTCGTCGATCGTTATCATGGCTGGGCGATCGCCAGAAGTGAAGATGAGATCGCGCTTGTTTATACGATCAACGGTGGAGAGACCTGGGAGGTCATGTATCCGGTGATCGAAGCGGAAGAATAGCGAGCAGTGACGCCGATCGTGCGTGCGGCATGGGGGAATTCGTGAATGAGCTGTCGGTGGGGCGGTGTTTATCCCATGCGCCGCAGCTTACGGGCAGCGAAGTTCCAGCCTATGACCACTGCCCCCACTGCGAAGGCGCCAGTGATCGACAGCGCGGACTTCCAATCCGCAGGCCAGGCGTTGAAGAGGATCATGTCCCGCAGCGGGTCGACGGCGTAGATGTAAGGGAACAGCCACGAAAACCAATTGACGTTATGTGCATTCCAACGCCATAGATTTAAGCCTCCGCTAACAAAGAAGACGATCAATGCCCCCAGCACAGCGCCAATGGCGCCGGCCATGTAATTTCGTGCCCGCAGTCCGACCATCAGGGCCAACGCGATCCAGAACAGGGCCACCAACCCGAAGAGCAGCCACACCGCCCACAAATACATCCCCGGCCAGACTCCCAGCCAGAGGTATAGAATCCCGAGAAACGCGCTGCCCGTGGCGATCCCGGCGGCCAGTGCAAGTAGCGTCTTGGGCAGCAGCACCCAGAGCAGCGAGTGGGGTGCCAGTCCGAACTCGAGCGTCAGACCGGATATCTGCTCCTTGTAAGTCAGCGCGTAGACGTTGAATGCACCGCCCAGGGTGACCGCCAACAGCGTGACTCCGACGGCGATCACCGGGAACCAGTGCACCATTTCCGGCCGGGGATACTCCTCGGCCAGAGCGAGTGGTGGTGCAGGCTGGCCGATCTTCTCGTAGAAGCGCCACAGGATTTCGGCCGAGTAGATACGGTGGTTCTTGGCGCGGTCGTCGTTGTAGTTGATGAAATACATTTCGATCTCGGGATTCATCCCGGCTTCCAGCCGAGTCGAGAAATCTTTTGGGATGATCCACATGCCGTCGATGCGGTAGGCGTGGTAAGTTTCCCAGGTTTTCTCTTCGGAGATCTCGAGTACATCATAATAGGGAACGCCAAATGGTGATTCTACTTCGGCAAGCGTCTCACGCAACACCTCACCGTAGGATCCCTGATCGTGGTCGATCACGGCCAACTTGAAACTCAGCCGTCCGCCCAGCAGCAGCCCGAATGCGATCAGGATCAGGCTGGGAGGGATAAAACCGCCCAGGGCGGTGATCGGGTCGTTCCGCCAGGCCTTGAACTCGGTGCTGAGCAGGATCCGGAATCGTTTCATCGTGGTCATTCCTGCTGTATCAGAACGCGGCGGCGATAGGCGAGCGCCGCCAAACCCAACGCCGCAAGGCTGAAAATAGTCAGAGCGAGGATCGAGCGGAGGGAGTCGGCGATGGTGGTGTCGTAATAAAGCGGGAAGAGCAGCTCTACGGCGTATGAATTGGGAACGAGGCGGCTGACGAACTCGTATGCACTGCTGAAGCCGGTGGGCAGCCCGAAGGCGGCGCCCAGGATCCAACACCCGAATGCCGAACCCAGGCCAATCACAAACGCCGGCAGGCTGCTGCGCAGCATCAAGCCCGCGCTGAGTCCGATACCTCCGCCGATCAAGGCGATGGGCAGCAGGATCAAAGCGACAGCAGGAATAGATGCGGGCCATACGCGGTTGAACAATCCCACAACGATCAGCAACACACTCGCCGATAGCCAACTCATAAGGACCAGGCGAATCAGCCGGGCGAAGAACACCAAGGTAGGCGAGATGGGTGATAGACGGTATTCGATAATGGTGTCGAACTCGAACTCCTGAGCGGTGAGGAAGCCGCCGATCAGCGCCGCAGCCAGGAAGGTCGTCATGGGAAGCATGGCCATGCCAAAATAGAGGTTGTAAGGCGGATCCTGAGGCAACCAGGGGTGTTCGACGATGGTCACCGCGCGCCCGTCGAGTGAATCATTCCACAAACGCAGCGCTGCGGCAGTCAGTCGATTGCGCAGATTCTTGACGATGTTGCTGTCGATCAACCCGTAGTGGTAGACGGCACGAACTTGATGGTCCGTTTCCTCAATCGTGACCACGCCTGCGCCGATGGGGTCGTCCTCGCCGCGTAAGACGGGATTGATGTAGGGCACACCGTCCGGCGAGCCGACTTCGTGCATGGCCTCGATCAATTGCTGTCCGACTTCATTCGTTGGCCTGGTTACATTGACGTCGAACGTCGGGTGCACGAGCACGCCCGCCATGATCGAGTACATCAAAGCCGGTTGGAGTATGGCGATTAAATGAATCGGAAGCGCAGTGCGCACCATTTTCAATTCGTTCCGGATCAGCAATCGCAGACGTCGCATCGGTTTACTCCCGCAGCGCTCGACCGGTGTGGTGCAAGAAGACGTCGTCCAGCGTCGGACGGGTGATGCGCACGGCGTCGAGGCGGTGGCCGGCGGTGGTACGGGCGACCAATTCACCCACGATCGATTCCGCGTTGGTCACTTCCAGACGGAGTTGATCGGGTTGGGGAAACGTGGCCGCCTGCAAGCCCAGCCCGCTGAACAAGCTGGTCGGGTTCTCGATGTTGGGGGTCGTTCGCAGCGTGACCACATCACGCGCCAGCGCGGCTTTGAGACGCTCGGGGGAATCCATGGCGATGGCTTTGCCGTGATCGATGATCACCAGCCGGTCGCAGAGCGTGTCGGCTTCCTCCATGTTGTTGGTGGAGACGATGAAGGTCTTGCCTTGCGCTTGCTGCGCTTTAATGTGCTCCCAGAGAACGTGTTTGCCCTGCACGTCCACACCCAGTGTCGGTTCGTCGAAGAGGATCACCTGGGGATCGTGCAGCAGGGCACGCGCCAGGGCGAGACGGCGCTTCATGCCGCCGGAGTAGGTGCGAACGGGATCGGCGCGGCGCTCCCAGAGATTCATCCACCGCAGCATGCCCTCGATGCGTTTTTCGATATCGGCCAGATCATCGCAGTACAGCGCGGCGTGGTGCAGCAGATTATCGACTCCGTTTAGATCGGCGTAGACGTTGGTGTCCTGGGGTACGAGTCCGATACGGCGCCGTACCTCCCGGGCCTGGGTTTGGGGGTCGAAGCCCAGAATCTGGATCGCTCCACCGTGGCGCTTGAGCAGACCGGTGATCAGGTTGATGGCCGTTGTTTTGCCGGCACCGTTGGGTCCCAGCAGACCGAAAATCTCGCCCGGGTGGGCGGCAAATGACAGCTCATTAACCGCCGTCAGTTCACCAAAGCGGCGCGTGACCGAGTCGACCCGTACGGCGAGTTGTGTGGATTCCATCGCATCCTCCGAAGACCAAGATTTCAATTCCCGCCTCGAAGCGTTCCGTTGACGAAGATATCCACAAACTGCTGGACTACCTCGTCGATCGTCGTTTCGAGGGCCATGCTTTCGGCGAAGATGGCCTGGGCGATGTTGTAGGAGAAGAACATGCCGAAGAACGCCTGCGCCATCACTTCGGGATTCATATCCTGGACGTGGCCGGCGGCGATCTGGCGCTGCAGGTAGGCGGCCAATCCGTCGCGTAGCCCGCGCGGCACCCGGCCCAGTACCTCGCTGACTTCCTCGAAGTGACCCGCCTCGCAGAGCATCATGCGCATGGCTTTGCGCCGCTCGATGAGCACGCGCATGAAGTGGCGGCCGAGGGTGAGCATGTCCTGCTGGTAGTCGCCCGTGAACTGCGAACCGAGGGCGGCGCGCATGTCCGGGGTATCGGCGTATTCTTCCAACACCGCGGCGAAGAGATTCTTCTTGGAACCGAAGTGCCGGAAGAGGGTCACTTCACTTACCCTGGCCTCGGCAGCGATCTTGCGCGTGGTCGCCCGGGCGTAGCCGAGGGTGGAGAAGAGTTCGGCTGCGGCCTGAATCATCCGATTGCGCGTGTCGCTGGGTTCGATCGATTCTGGGGACATAGTTTCACACCTGGAATGTAAGTAAACACTTACATACATTATAAGGCCGTGCGCGCAGTCTGTCAACCGAATTTCGAGGTTGAGTTTGGAGGGTTTGGGATGTACTAAACCGGTGTTATTAAGGAATAGTCGGAAGCGTTCAAGGAGATTTATAAATAACAATCTTGTTATTGAATGCCCCAGGCCTCATTGAATAACCAGTGTATAGTAAAGACGCAGTATGAGGAGGAGTCCATGCGTCTCCACAAATTATCCTATAAGCTTGTCTTATTCTATATTGCTGCATCCTTGCTCGCAGCCTGCGGCACGGACGAGGCGACCCTCGAATTCGACGAAGACGCCATTTCCACCAGCGTGGCCGGGACACAGACGGCCGCTGCGGTGGCCACGGCTGCGGCGGGGGAAGTGTTTCCCAAGCAGGAACCCTTCCCCTTCGGCGAGATGCAGGCCATCGTGCTGACCGGCATACCACCCATGCTGCCGGCGGAATTCCCCGTCGAAGAGGGCCAACCCGAGATTGTAGCGGACCTGCTTACCCTGGGCGATCTCTATGAACTCGGACTGGAATACGGTCCGGATTGTAATGGAGCGGGTGCCTGCCATTACGGCACTGCGTACGGCAAAAAGGCGGCTTCCACGGTTCCTGTCGGGACGAGCACTTTTCGATTCGATATCGCCGAAGCACAAATCGTCGAACTGGCCTACGGTCTCACGGGATATTTCACCCAGGGTGAATGCGGCGCCAGCTGCGACGACAGTCGTGTGCGCTGGGTGTACGGGGACTACGAGTACATGCTGGGGCTTAAGGGTGGGCAGCTCGATGAGGTGGTCGCCCTGGCGAACGCTGCCATCCTGAATTCGATTCCATAGACGATTGGGGTAAACAGAATGAGACCCGAAGGGTTTTCAAACCCTTCGGGTCTTTTGGTTTCGGCTGGCTATTCGAAATCGAATAATTTGCCATTTTCGATCGGTGTATTACTCCGCATCCGGGCACACGCAGGACTGTTGTGCCGACACGGTATCGGCCCAGGTCCCGCCGGCTTTGATGCACAGCTCCTGCTTGAGATCGGTGCTGCAAGTCAGTTCCGGCTCGGGTTCCGGCAGTTCAGGAAGTATGATGACCGGTAAGGATTCGGCGTCTCCATGGAATTGGCCCACGGTGCCGGAGATCCAGCAGTTGAACTCCCCGATCCACCACCAGGTGTTGTCCTCGTTGCGCCCCGCCACACTGAGTACGGTTCCGGCGGTGAAAGCCGTCACGTCTTCATAACGCTTGTCGGGACCACGCCGGCAGAAGCCGTTCATGTCCAGGTTGAAGCTCGGCAACTCTTCCGTTGGAGTCGGGGTATCGGCAGGTGATTGCGGCGGCATCGTTGATGGCGTCGATCAGTTCGCTCACGTCGCAACCGATGGTTTCGATCACTGGAAACTCACAGGCGCTGATTCCGAGCAGTAAAAGTATGACAAATAATATTTTTGTACGCATTTTCGATCTCCCTTCTAGCGAGTGCATTACGAAACAAGTTCAGTGTTTCGTAGCCTGATCCTGCTCTACTTTAAGATGGGTGTGCGGAGGTTTGAACGGTGAAGTGTGAAATCCCCTGGCTCTTTCTCAAGTCAAGAGCGGATCGATCGTATGAGGTCAGTATTTGCGCCTCTATATCTAGAACGGATTCGATTAAGACCCGAAAGGTTTCGAAAACCTTTCGGGTCTTAAGATGATCTACTTAAGGCAACAGCGAATATTGCGAATTGGGAATTCTGTACCCGTGGGAAATCCTGGAACCACGAAGGATTGCTAAGCGATGACCATCCGCAGCTTTTGTGGCCGGCTTCCGGGGATGCGCTCGATCACGCCTTGCGCCTCGAGATCCAGCTTCACTGTGGTCACGTACCAGGGCACGGAGCCGTCAAATATTCCAGCTAATCTTTGGCGTACATCATCCGTAAGGTCTGGGAAGGTAATCTCTCCCCGTTTTCGAGCAACCGCGACAATCACTTCCCGCACGAGGTCGTATTTCTGGCGGCTGATGTTAACGCCTTGTTTTCCACGTTCGGGATGTTGGGTCATAATGCGCGCTTCCATTTTCCTGCCTCCACAAGCAATGAACACACTTAACCGCGGTGATATTCCAACGCTTTTCCTTTCAAAAGGCTTCGAAACGCCGGGGGCAATTCGCGCCGTTTTATTTCTTGACAAATGTTAAATTCTGCCTTATCATTCCAGTACTGGACTAGTACAGTGCTGGAGTAACAATGCGCGAAGAAGCCCTGACCGATGCCGAACTGGTGATCCTCAGTTTGATCTGCGAACAACCCATGCACGGCTACCAGATCGAACAGGTAATCACGCAGCGCAACATGCGTACGTGGACCGATCTATCCGCGTCCTCGATCTACTACATCTTGCAGCGTCTGGAAGAAAAGGGCTTTATCGAACGCAGCCAGGATCAAGCGCCCACCTCGGGTGTGCCGCGCAAGGTCTATCGCATCACCTCCGCCGGCAAAACGCAGTGGCAGGAGTCCACGCTTAAGGCTTTAGCGCAGCCCAAATTCACCTACACCAACTTCCTCATGGGTCTGCATAACCTGTGGGGCATCCCACCGCAAAAGGCGCTGGACGCTGTAAGTACTTATCGGCAGTGGTTGGCGGCCGATCTCCAACGCCAGCGGGATGAATTGGAAAATCTGGGCACCTCCTTCTTCCCGCTCGATGTACTTTTTGAATACGGTTTCGTGCTGGGAGAAGCCGAACTCAAGTTTCTGGCGGATCTGATCACCCGTTTGGAAGAATTGAGCGGTGAACCCCGAGACGTAGCATAAAACGATGAAAACCCAGGAGATGAACGAAATGGATGAAACACGAATCGAGCTGACCCCGATCGGACGGATAAAATCCGACGATAGCCAGGGACGATATCAGCTGCAGATCGAGGCAGCCTACCGCCCTGCGCTGCGAGGGCTGGGCAGCTGCACGCACGCCATCGTGCTCTGGTGGGCCGATCAAATGGAGCATGAGGGGGATCTGGTGGTCGAGCTGCCCTATGCGCCGGGCGTGAAGAGCGGCGTTTTTGCCAACCGCTCCCAGGCGCGGCCGAATCCCATCGCCATCACCACTTGCTTTCTGCTGAACGTGGACGAAGATGCGGGGACGGTCGATCTGGCCTGGATCGACGCTTTCGACGGCACGCCGCTGCTGGACATCAAGCCCTACTTACCGATGTCAGACCGGGTGATGGATGCGGAATACCCCGAGTGGCTGGAAGGCTTTCCGGAGTCCCTGGAAGACGCTGCGGCTTTCTTCTCCGATCCCGAGAACGTGGCGAAGTTTTCGTAAACCACGTAGACCTGAAAGGTCTCGAAGACCTTTCAGGTCTGCGGTAGGGTAGAATCGGGGAGACAACGAACCGGATAACACTGGAAGTCGTGCATCGATAAAGGAGACGGAGGGCATGATCACCTGCAAAATCACCGTGTTGAAGACCTCCTTCAACCAAGACTTCGTGGAAGAATACGTCGAGGCGGAACGCAAGAAGACGCTGGGGCCATGTGAGGTGTTCGAAGAAGGACAGGAATTCGTCACTGACGTGTGGTCGGGCATCCCGCAAGGCTTCTGCCCCTGGGCATGGGACGACATTTACAAAGCGCTTGTGGGATTTGCAGCGGACGGGAATTTCGGCATGTGGTACGAGAATCAAAACACGATCATCGCTTGCTGCTCGGACGGCACGCGGCCGGTCTACTTCAAGATCGAGAAGATCGAAAGTTGAACGGTCATCAAAATCGACCCTGAATTGAGCTGTGCTGCAGAGGAGGGATCATGGCCAATGAGTCGCAGAACGACATCCACGAACTGATCCGAGGACGCTGGTCTTCACGCAGTTACGATCCCGACCGGCCGGTAGCGCCGGAGATGGTCGAGCTGCTGCTTGAGGCCGCGCGCTGGGCGCCTTCCTCCCGCAACGCACAGCCCTGGCGCTACATCGTCTTCGACCAACGTGACGAGAAGGCCTTGGAGAAAGCGCGTGCCTGTCTGGACTCCGGGAATCAGCTCTGGGCGTCGCGGGCGCCGCTGTTGCTGCTTGCCATCGCCAAGACGGTGCGCGCCAGCGGCCAGATCAATGCAACGGCCTACCACGATCTGGGACTGGCCAACGAAAATGTGTTGCTGCAAGCGATCAGCATGGGACTGCACTGCCGCCCCATGCGGGGATTCGACCGTGAAGGCGCCCGCATGGCATTCAACATCCCCCCAGAATTCGAGCCTGCCGTAATGATCGCCGTAGGCTATCCGGGAAACGCCGTCGACCTGCCCGAGGAGATCCGCAATCGGGAATCGACGCTGCGCAACCGCCGGGAGATCGAGGCCTTCGCCTTCTTGGGTGCCTGGGACGCGGAATATCCCGTCGGAGAGTAAGGTCTGGCTGAAGCCTGCCGCCCGGCAAACATGCACCCACTACGAATGTCCTCCCCCATGCAGTACGAGTTGCAGATGGAAAATCCAGCCGAACGCCTGTACAATGCATTACGATCGTAGCGTTGCGTGTACTCCGTGTTGTTTGCAAGTTGGTGTGTTGACGTTTTCTTGAAAAGGAGACTACCGAGATGAAGAAGCTGACCCGACGGGATGCGTTGCGCTGGCTTTCTATTCAGTTTGCCGCATTGACCGGCGCCAGTATTTTGGCCGCTTGCGGGGACGATGAGACGCCAACCGCGGACCTGATTCTGGCCCCGGAAAGCGATTCTGCAGCCGCAACGGAAACCCCGTCTACCCAGAACGAAACGGCGGCGGAGTCTCAGCCCGTAACTGCTGCGGCAGAGTCGACGTCTTATCCGCATTTGACCGTCGCTCGCGGAGGCGAGCCCGAGCAACTGGTACGCAGCGCATTGGCGGCCCTGGGCGGCATGAGCCGCTTCGTCCATCCCGGTGACAACGTGATCGTTAAACCCAACATTTGTGTCTCCTATCACGACTATCGCTACGCCGCAACGACCAATCCATGGGTGGTCTCGACGTTGGTTACACTCTGTTTCGAGGCCGGTGCGGCGCGAGTGCGCGTGATGGACTATCCCTTTGGTGGCACCTGCGAACAGGCCTACACTCGCAGCGGGATTGCGGAGCAGGTACAGGCCGTTGGCGGCGTGATGGAGACGATCTCGGGATTCAAATTCGTCGAGACGGAAATCCCGGAAGGCGTGGATCTGCGCTCGTGTGAAATCTACGACGACATCCTCCAGGCGGATGCGTTGATCAACGTGCCCATTGCCAAACATCACAGCCTGGCGCGATTGACTCTGGGGATGAAGAATTTGATGGGTACGATTTCTTATCGACCGATGATGCACCAGAACATGGGCCAACGCTTGGCCGATCTGGCCAGTCGTGTTCGCCCCACGCTCACCGTTGTGGATGCGGTGCGTATTCTAACCGCGCATGGTCCGACCGGTGGCAGTCTGGATGACGTGCAGAAGCTGGACACGGTGATTGCCAGCCCCGACATCGTCGCCGCCGACAGCTACGCTGCCGGCCTGTTCGGCATGCAGCCGAGCGAACTGGGCTACATCAACGCCGGAGCGGAGATGGGCCTGGGCCGCAGTGACCTCGAGAATCTGGAGATCGTGGAGCTGCCCGGTGCCGCATAGGACAAGGTGGAATCACGTTGCCGCTGTCTTAATGCTGCTAAGTGTGTCTATCATGTCGGCATGCGGCGTTCGGCCCCCTGCGAATCCAACGCTGCGTCCGACCTCGACGTTGAACGTGAGAATCGTCACGCCCGAACCGATTTCCCCTCCGACCGCGACGCACACCGCGGTCCACACACCTGTACCCGAACCGACCCCCGCTTCGATGCCCATTACGCTAGAAGATATCGGGTCGCTTGACCAGTTACGAACAATACCGGGTCACGAGGCAGAAGTAAACGACGTGGCGCTTTCCGCGGACGGGTCTCTCGTCGTCTCCGCTTCGCAGGACGGCACGCTGCGGGTTTGGCGAACGATAGATGGTTCGTTGATGTGGGAACTCTCGGCCCATACACAGGCGGTGCGCAGCGTCGATATTTCGCCGGATGGCTCGCTGATCGTCTCCGGCTCCGATGACCGCACGGTGCGGTTGTGGCGCGTGGCGGATGGCACGCTCGTCCGCAGCGTCCGCTCTGAGCTGATCGGTCGTGTTATTCGGGTCGCGTTCTCACCTGATGGGAACTTGTTTGCAGTAGGCGGCCACCGCTGCATCGTAGAGCTGCGGACAACTCGATCGGGAATTCTGCGCCGCACATTGGCGCAGCCGTTGTGCAGCGTGACGGGAGAAGGACAGGTCGATTACTGGGGGTTGGCGTTCAACGCGGACGGTTCGCAGATCGTCACTGGTGACGGACGACCGTGCTGCGGCGGCTCATTGCAGCGCTGGCGGGTAGAAGAGTCCATCGCACCGGAGTTAATCCGTGGTTACGATCTGGTGATTCGCGACGTGGAAATTTCTCCCGACGGGGAGACCCTGGCCGTTGCGCTTGTGGGCAGCAGTTTCTTCTGGCTGCTCGACATGGCGAGGGACGAACCACAGCGCACCCTGGACGGACACAGCTTGCGCGTGAACGATCTCGAGTTCTCGCCGGATGGCGAGATCGTCGCCTCGGCATCACGCGACGGCAAGATCGGGCTTTGGGACGTCGAGAGCGGGGCGTTGCTTCGTTATCTCGAGGGGGGCGGAAAGATTGTGACCAGCCTGGATTTTTCGGCGGATGGAAGGCTGCTGGTAGGGGGTTTGGCGGACGGAAGCGTGGTCTTGTGGGGAATTCCGTAGCGATGAAATTCTGTACGTGAGTCGGCGCGGACCGATGCTCTATATTGCAGTTTCACTCGCCGACCATTATAATGCTCACACGAGGGCGGTTAGCTCAGTTGGTTAGAGCGCATGCTTGACATGCATGAGGTCGTAGGTTCAAATCCTATACCGCCCACTGGCCGTCGGTATTCGACGGCATTTTTGTTTCCGGCGCGGTCTGTTGACAACGCCTTTTCGTCCGATATAATGTAGCCACCAAGAAAATATGCAAGGCGATGACCGGGACGAGTAATCGGCATCGGTCCGACAGGGAAAGGGGATCGAAGATTGAGAATCCCCTACGGAATCCAGCCGGTGAAAACCCCCCGTGAGCCTGATCCGGAAAACCCCGCATACGACTGCGGGATGACTATGGAGAACGGTTCAGCCCCGTTAGCGGCTGTCCGAGGTGGTCGTCTGTGACGGCCAATCTGGGTGGAACCGTGTGAGTGAGGACTCTCGCCCCAGAAGCGAGAGTTTTTTGTTTAAGCACCAGGAGGTGTCGTATGGCTGCAGGGAAAAAAGCGGAATACGCCGAATCAAAATTATATCGTGTACGCCATTCCGCTGCGCACGTGATGGCGCAGGCGGTGACGGAGATGTTTCCGACCGGAGAGGCCAAGGTCGCCATCGGCCCGCCGATCGAGGATGGCTTCTACTACGATTTTGACCTGCCGCGGGCTCTGACCCCGGAGGATCTGGAGAAGATCGAAAAGCGCATGCGCGAGATCATCAAGGGCGATCATGACTTCGAACGACGAGTGCTCTCGGCGGATGAGGCGCGCGAGATTTTCAAGGACCAGGATTATAAGATCGAATTGATCGACGGATTGGAAGCAGGCGGTTTAGACGAATACGGCGAGCCGATCGAAGAAAAGCCGGAAATTTCCATCTATACCCAAGACAGCTTCGTCGATCTGTGCCGGGGGCCGCACGTCGAAAGTACCGGCGAGATCAATCCGGATGCAATCAAGCTGCTCAACGTCGCCGGCGCCTACTGGCGTGGGGACGAAAACCGCCCCATGCTGCAGCGTATTTACGGCACGGCATGGATGACGGCCGACGAGCTGGAGCAGTATCTCTGGAAATTGGAAGAAGCGCGAAAACGCGATCATCGCAAACTCGGGCGCGAGCTCGATCTGTACAGCATCAACGAGCAGGTCGGAGCCGGCTTGATCCTCTGGCATCCCAAGGGCGGCATGGTGCGCAAGATTGCGGAAGACTATTTACGCGACGAGCACGAACGCGGCGGCTATGAATTCGTCTATTCGCCGCACATCGGCAAGGCCAGTCTCTGGGAGACGAGCGGGCACCTGGATTGGTATGAGGAAAACATGTACGCCCCGTTGGAGATCGACGGTCAGCAGTATTATCTAAAACCGATGAATTGTCCTTTCCACGTGCATATCTTCAAAAGCAGCACGCGCTCGTATCGCGATCTGCCGCTGCGCTACGCCGAGTGGGGTACGGTCTACCGCTACGAGCGCAGCGGGGTGCTGCATGGCTTGATGCGCGTGCGCGGCTTCACCCAGGACGATGCGCACCTGTTCTGTCGTCCGGATCAGATGCCTGAAGAGATCGACCGCGTGCTGCAGTTCAGCCTGGACGTGCTGCGCGCTTTCGGGTTCGAGAACTTCCAGGCTTACCTCTCCACGCGCAACCCGGATAAAGCCGCGGGGTCGCCGGAGCAGTGGGAAGCGCCTACGGAAGCGCTGCGCCAGGCGCTCGAGCGGGCGAAGGTTCCCTATCAAGTCGATGAAGGGGAAGCCACGTTTTATGGTCCCAAGATCGACCTGAAATTGTGCGACAGTCTGGGGCGTGAGTGGCAGCTTACGACGATTCAATTCGACTTCACGCTTCCCGAAAGATTCGATTTGGCGTACGTGGGAGAAGACGGACAGGAGCATCGCCCCTACATGATCCATCGTGCGCTGGTGGGTTCCATGGAGCGCTTCATGGGTGTCTTGATCGAACATTATGCCGGTGCTTTGCCCGTGTGGTTGTCGCCTGTGCAGGCGATCTTGATCCCCATCGCCGATCGGCACATCGACTATGCCAACGAGGTCGCCGGGGAACTTCGCAGCGCCGGCTATCGTGTGGAAGTCGATGCGCGCAGCGAACGCATGAACGCCAAGATTCGCGACGCTCAACTTCAGAAGATTCCATACATGCTCGTCGTGGGGGATCGCGAAGCAGAGGCACATGCAGTCGCCGTGCGGCTGCGCAGTGAGGAGGATCTGGGCGCCATATCGATCGAAGATCTGCTGGGCAGAATCCAGGACGATATTCAAGCGGGGGTCTGATCCCGGTTGCGAAGCTCGTCATCAACAACTCAGGACAACGCGGGGACGCGTAAAACCGTCCCCGTTTGATTTCTCCATTGTGGGACTGCTTGCTGTAAACTTGACCGACGGGTCGGAATTCCGTACCGGGTGGAAGGTGGGGTCAGGCTGGATAAAAAAACTATCCATCCAGACTTTTTGAGCAGCGAACAGGTTGCGGATATAATATGTAACACTTTTAGGAAGTGTTGCATGAGGTCGAAGGAATGCTGAAACGATTTCTTGGTTTGAGTTTCGGGCTGCTGCTGATTATTGTGGTCTTCTCCCTGGCAACGGCCGAGGAGAGTGGGGCCATTGCAATCGACAACGGGTCTGCGGTTTGCACCAATCGGCTGCAGCTGCGTCATCCACAGCGGTGTGACAACGGGGCGCGGAGTTCGCTGACCGAGCTGGCCATCGAAGGTCTTTACCCGGAGCATCCTATACCGGTGGGCTCCGTCGATCTTTCCTTGGGCAACGTGAATTTCAGCTATTTGCGCTCGGGACGTAAAAACGGCACTCCGCTTTACAACACGCTCGATTCGGCGATTAAAGCACACGATGCATATCGCACGATCGAACCGGGTTTCGTCTATTTTTCCTGGATCGATCGCGTCGAGCAGAATGGCAAAGTGGCATACATGATTACCCCGGGCGTGTACATCCGTGGCGATGGGGTAAGCCGTATCTCGATTCCCAGCTTCCGTGGTGTGACTCTGACAGATACCCCGGCCCAGCCTTTTGGCTGGGTGTTGAGCAACGTCGAAACTCGTGCGGGTCCGGGTTCCGATCAAGCCAAGACGGGACGATGGAAGTATCGCTACGATATGGTCTGGGTCCATGATGTCGAAAAGGTTGGTGGGCTAGACTGGTACAAGGTCGGTCCGCAGGACTGGATCGAGCAGCGTTTGCTCGGCATCGTTTTCCCCGATCCGGTCCAGCCGGAGGGAATCCCCGCCGATCGCTGGATTTCGATCAACCTCTACGAACAGACCTTGATGGTCTACGAATCGGGCGAGATGGTTTTTGCCACGCTGGTCTCCAGTGGTTTGAACGGTTGGTGGACTCGCCCGGGTGATTTCCAGATCTATAAAAAGTTGGAGAGCGACTTCATGGGCGGCGCCTTTGAAGCCGATCGTTCCGATTACTACTATCTCGAGGATGTTCCCTGGATTTTGTATTTCGACGAATCTCGGGCGCTGCACGGCGCTTACTGGCACAACGGTTTCGGTTATCCACGTTCGCACGGATGCGTCAATCTATCCTTGCCGGACGCGCATTGGCTGTTCAACTGGGCGGAAGAAGGCACTTGGGTGCACGTGTTCGATCCGTCCGGTGAAACACCGACCGAAGAGGAGTATTACGGGACGGGAGGCGCTTAAGCATTGCCGGAAATTTAAATGTAAAATATTGCGCAAAACGTGATTTAAGGTAGAAAATTAGACACTGGTACCAAAGTACTCTGCTATGGATATGGTTGAATCTCTAAAATGTAGTCAAATTGGAACTCTTTTATCCTAGACAGAGGGGGTCGGCGCGATCATGTATGCAGACAATGAACTAATCTATCCACCGTACGTAACCCCGCGTCTACGTACTGCGCGGGGCGAACCATGGCGAGATTTGGTTGATCGGATCTCCCGTCTACCGCAGGACGATCCCGAAAATCTCGCTTTTCAGTTGATGATGATTCGTTTGAACGGCTGTCTCAAGTGCGAGACGGACTCTTACCGGGCAATGCGTGGCTGTTTAGCCTGCACGCATCAGACCCTACGCCGGCACAAACCACCCGATGAGGATTTGATCGATTGCTTTCATGCGGCCTTGGAGGACATGATCGCCCATCTGGAGGTGGAATCTGGCAAGCGCTTGGCTCCGGCCGCGAAAGCCGCTTAATTCGAATCGTCATTCATACTTCGCAAAAGGCGCCTTCAGGCGCTTTTTGTGTTTTGAAGAGAGGGTGTCCGCAAGGCGGTCGGTCGCTGGCGATGTTTTCGGCTTACATTGTTGACGAACGCGGTACATTTCATACTGCGTATTCAACACATATTCCTTACAGGAAATACAAGCACGCCTCGGGAAAAGAGAAGCAGGGAACCTGATGGACGACATCGTAATCGCAGAAGCAACTTCGGCAAGCTATTTCTTCAAAGGACAGGCATTCCACTTTTTCACCGGCGTCGTCCTGGTCTTCCTTGTAAGCGCATTGGCCCATCCAGTCTTGGGAGACGGCGCTTGGCTGGGGGTAGCGGATGTCACCTGGTTCTGGATGGCGATTGGACTGGCCGTGCTGCATCAGGTGTTGGTGTGGCTGGTTTTCCGAGGGCAGTTGGGCTGGGGAATCCTTTCTCGTTGGTTCGGACGCAGGGATTTGTTCGTTTGGGGGTTGGTGTTTCTGCCGCTGCTGGCGGCACGCCCGATTCTGTTGATCGGATTGGCGTTGGCGGATCGGGGTTCCCTGGGTCTCGACTCGACCGTAGGTTGGATACTGGGTTTTGCCTTGTTGATACCCACGCTGTACGTGTTCTGGTCGGTGGAGCGGTATTTTGGTGTGGCCAGAGCTCTCGGTGGAGATCATTTTCGGATGCACTACCGTGCCATGCCGTTTGTACACCGGGGTGCATTTCGCTGGAGCTCAAACGCCATGTACACCTTTGCGTTTCTGGGCTTGTGGTCGATTGCATTGTTTGCTAATTCCAGGGCTGCAATGGCCGTGGCGATTTTCGAGCACGCCTTCGTCTGGGCACACTACTATGCGACCGAGAAAGCGGATATGGAACTGATTTACGCTGGACGATCGAATGCGTGAGGTGCGTATGTGTTTCGGGTGACGCTGCGGGTGAGGGACATATGAATCGCGAGTATCGTTGTCTGAACTTTGAAAAAACGGACCAGGAAGCGCCCATTCTCGAGGTGCGTTTTAAAGAAAAAGACGTGCGCATTTGCACTTCTTGTCTGCCGGTCCTCATCCATAGACCGCAGCAGCTTGCCGGCCGTCTGGCCGGGATCGAACGCGTCGAGCCTGCAGATCATTCCCACGATTGATGCAATCATGGCCATTGCCTGCGCAGCGATGGAAAGGATGCTTGGGAGTTAGCCGGGAGGATTTTGTGCATCCGGCTGTTCCATGATTTCCCAGCCGTTTTCCCGTGCGTGCGCGGCCAATTCCGTATCCGGGTAAACCACAACCGGCTGTCCGACACGCGCTAGAACAGCCAGGTCGGTGATGCTGTCGGCGTAGGCGTAGCTCTGCGTCCAATCGATGCTTGCATCTGATTCAAGATGTCGTTCGAGCCAGGTGACCTTGTGTTGTCCCTGGCAGGCAGGCCGCTCACTGCTGCCGGAGTATTTTCCATTTTTTACTTTCAAATGTGTCCCGACTACTTCGGTGACCCCCCACAGTTTACCGATTTCTGCGAGAAGTGGGACGAAGGTTCCCGAAAGGAGGATTACCCGATGTCCGGCGTTTTGATGCTCCTGCAGCCGGGCAATCACGTCCTCTCGAACACGCGGGAGCACATACTCCTCGGCGATCCAACGGAAGGCCGCTGCGGCTTTTTCTATCTCCATGCCTCTTAACGTCCAGCTTAAATTCCGCGCCCAGATGGCGCGGCCCTCTGCTTCAGAGAGAATGCCCGCTTTTACCAAACCCCACATGGGCCAGTGTACGGACATGAACGCATAGAGCGGGATGCGCTGCATCCGATGCGTCCGGTGATGCTCAGCGATGGCATAAGTGAGGTGCCCGGTGTACAGCGTTCCATCGAGGTCGAAAACGGCGATGATCATCTTGGTCTTGTTCCTCCCCGAAAATGCGCATCCATTATAGCATCGGAAAAATCGTCAGCTGCGCACCTCGCACCAACTTCTGTATCCCGCCTCGAGGGAGTCCGGGCGGCAAATGACAGGTTGTGAATCGTACGAACATTTGCTACATTGTGGCAAGTTGATCGTTTATTAAGTAGCTGACGACGCCGTAAGACGCTGAAGATGAGTTGATGCAGGTGCGATCGTTACGGCGGGGGACTGGTGTGACGAGCGCTCCCGTTTTGGAATACGCAAATTGGTCGAGAAGATCGGATTTCTTTTTAGCATTATCAATTGGAGGAAAGCATGCGTAGGAAAATATTTTTAGCCGTTTTGCTGTGTGCGCTGGGCGTCGTAAACGCAGCGTGCACGCCGGAAGCGGAATGGGTCATGCCTGCGGATTTTAAAACGTACGATGATCCGGATGGGCTTTACAGTATTTCCTACCCTTCGAATTGGAAGATGAATTTGACGCTCATCAGCCAGGTGGAAGGGGTTATAAAAGACTACATTAAGGAGATCGACGAGGGTGTACCCATTGAGAAGGCAACGCTTTTATTCCTGGCAGGAATCCCGCAAGGTTCCGGCTACCATCCAAATGTTAATATCGTTATCGAACCCCGCCCGGCAGGCGTATTTGGCATGCGGGGTCTGGTCAACGCTGAAATCGCTGGAATGAAAGCCGTGGCTGAAAATTTTACAGAGATCTCGAGGGATAAGCTGAAAGTGGACGGCAGGGATGCGTACATCATTGAATACAAGGCGACGCTTACCAACATGGGCAGTTTACACGGCGTTATGGTATTAACCATGACGGGAGAGACCGTCTGGTCGGTAACGTGTTCCAGCCTGGAAGGCCTCGACGATTTCGATGCGTATGCGGATCAGTTTCAATCCATCGTTAGAAGTCTGCGTATCTACGAATAATGAAATTTCTTCTGACGAGCACCGGCTGCTTGTCAAACCTGCGCAGTGTTTGCACGGATTCGTAATCCGTGCAAGTGCAAATAAATATGATATATTGAGAATTCTTGCAATAAAAAATGCATTCCGCTGGATGTCTGCGATACCAAATATCATCCGGCGCTCGAATTGAATAATTACCTGGATTCAACTACCAAGTGCAACAACGGATGAATGATTGAAGAATACTTGTTTCGGCGAATTGAAGTCAAGGCATTTTCTTGGTCGATTGTTGAGTCT
>Ga0315534_1000085_pt1 | contig 49594 bp, 37 predicted proteins | sample SalMarSW160240MG_FD_203094 | JGI IMG/M metagenome (GOLD analysis project Ga0315534, IMG submission 203094) | Salt marsh sediment microbial communities from the Plum Island Ecosystem LTER, Massachusetts, United States - Salt Marsh Sediment SW1602-40 ... | reverse complement strand
ACCGGTTTTTCACAGATAACCGGAAAAATTAATTGATCTGAATTCATTATATTAGGAACGCATTTGAACCGGTTATCCGTTAAAAAGATAACACAATTGATTGGAAATCATAAAATCCTTACTATAGCGGAAAGAGCCTAAAATGAAAAAGTATGATGTAATAGTCGTTGGAAGCGGACTTGGAGGTTTGCTATGCGGTGCCATTCTGAGTAAGGAAGGGTATAGGGTGTGCCTGGTTGAAAAAAATGACAAAATCGGAGGGGCATTACAAACCTTTGTCAGGGATGGTGTCAGGTTCGACGTTGGAGTACATTATTTTGGTGGTTTTGCACCCGGGCAAAACCTCTACCAGCTTTTCAAATATGTTGGGATACATGACAAATTGAACGTTAGCAAACTGGATGAAAATGGATTTGACCGGATAACCTTTGCCGGCGATCAGAATGAGTATCCGCTTTCCCAGGGTCACAACCGTTTCGTCCAGAATCTTCTTCCTTTTTTCCCGGATGAAAAAAAGGCTTTAGCCCGGTATATTGACAAATTGCATGAGATGTGCAGTAATTTCCCATTATACAACCTTACCTATAAAAGGAAAAAAAAACTAGGCGCCAAATTTGAAGAACTGAATGCAAAAGAATTTATTGGTACAATCACATCCAATCCGAAATTACAGATGGTACTGGCAGCGACCAATCCTTTGTATGCCGGAGAACCCGAAACCACTCCATTCTATTTGCATGCTCTGATCAACAATTCCTATATTGAAAGTGCATGGAGATGTGAGGGTGGAGGATCACAAATTGCCACTCATCTGATGAAGCTTATAAAACAAAACCAGGGAATCTTTTATTTGAATGCAGCTGTTGAAAAGTTCGTGGTAAAAAACGGAATGATCGAGTCTGTCGTTCTCGAAAATGAGCAGCGACTCGAGGCTGATCAATTTATATCCAATGTTCACCCCGCCACAACAATGGAAATGATCGATCCGGGGATGATCAGAAAATCATACAGAAAACGGATCAAATCCCTGCAAAATACGACTTCAGTATTTATTGTTAACGCAATCCTGAAAAAAGAATTCCTCGAATTCTGGAATTACAACCGGTATTATTACCGTCAGAATGATGTGTGGACTTGCCACCGCTACAGTGAAGAGAACTGGCCCACCGGATTGGTTGCTTTTATGTCTTCCAAGAGAGGTCCCGATGGTTTTGCAGAGGGGATTACTCTCATGACGTATATGAACTTTTCAGATGTTAACAAATGGAGTAATACGTTCAATACAGTATCCAGACCAAGTGACAGGGGTAAAGATTATTTCGAATTCAAACAGCAGAAGGGGTGGAAGCTCATCAAAGCTGCGGAAGAGATCATTCCCGGACTCGCGGACAATATCGTTTCATTTACCACCTCTTCCCCCTTAACCTTTCGGGATTACCTGGGAACAAAAGATGGATCAATATACGGTGTTATGAAAAATTGTAGAAATCCACTGCAAACATTCATTTCACCCCGTACAAAAATTCCAAACCTCTTCCTGGCCGGACAAAATCTTGACCTGCACGGTATTCTGGGAGTTACCATCAGCTCTATCCTAACCTGTTCTGAGTTTATGAAATCACGCTCACTAATCGATAAAATACTTTACTCCTGAAAATATTATGAAACGCGTTATCAAATGGATAGGAGTTACCCTGGGAACGATACTGGTCGTAATGATTGTCGGATTATTCATCCTGCAGAAAGTTACAACTCTTCCCTGTCCCTCTCCCGCCGATACAGGTATTACTGAACTGGAGAGAACACAATCTGTTGACGGGGTATTCAGAATTAAGAACAACTGGTTAAAGAAAAACAGTGCGGGGATTTATGAACTCTACATCGAAGGCAGTGCATTCGAAAGAGGGGTGTTTAACGGAAAACTTACACGTGAACTGATCCATGAACAGGAAGAATATTTCATTCAGCAAATTGAACACATCATTCCCTCAAAACTATATCTCCGGTTCCTCAAAGTTTTTATCAGCTGGTTTAACCGGGACCTGGACAAATATATAAAGCCTGAATTTCTGAATGAAATCTATGGTGTTTCTCTTTCAGCTTCCCATGAGTTTGATTATATCGGCAATGCCTACCAGCGAATCCTGAATTATCATGCAGCACATGATATGGGTCATGCATTACAGGATTTCCAGCTCGTCGAATGCACTTCCTTTTCTGTATGGAATGAGAAATCCTCAGACTCATCGCTCATCCATGGCAGGAATTTTGATTTCTATTTTGGAGATGATTTTGCTAAAAACAAGATTATCTCATTTACCAATCCCGACCAGGGATACCGGTTTATGACGGTAACCTGGGGGGGTATGATCGGCGCAGTCTCTGGAATGAATGAAAAAGGGTTGTCGGTTACCATCAATGCTGCAAAATCTACTATCCCTGGAAAAGCCAAAACACCCATAACCATCTTAACCCGTGAGATCCTTCAATATGCTAAAAACATTGAGGAAGCTTTTAATATAGCCAGCACGACTGAGATCTTTGTTTCTGAATCCATAATGATCGGATCCGCCGAAGACAACAAAACAGCCATTATCGAAAAAACACCAGATAAGTATGCACTGTACCTTCCCGATACGAATTTTATTACCTGTACCAACCACTTCCAAAGCGATTCTTTTAAAACCGACAGTTTAAATCTTCAAAACATGGAGGAAAGCTCATCCCAATACCGGTCCATGAGGCTAATGGAACTGATGGATCGATATGAGCGAATCTCCCCGCAAAAGATGGCAGAAATTTTAAGAAACCGGGATGGCATTCATGATAAAAAAATCGGTCTGGGAAATGAAAAAGCGATTAACCAGCTTATCGCACATCATTCCATCATTTTTAAACCGGAAGAAAAGAAGGTTTGGATTTCTGCTAACCCGTACCAATTGGGCCAATACCTTGCATATGATCTGGATGATGTGTTTACTAAATATGCACCACTTACAGAAAACAGGGTAATTATCGATACCAACCTGACACTTGCTGCTGATACCTTTCTGTTTAGCCAGGAATATCAGAATTATTTGATATTCCAGAGCATGCGAAAAGAGATTAACCAAATCATCCGCAGGAAAGGAAAGGGAAACTGGAATTTGGAAAAGACAGAAATTTTTATCCGCTCGAATCCCGATTTTTACCAGGTCTATTCACTGGTTGGTGATCTCCACGTGGCACGGAAAGAATATCTGCAGGCGGAACGGTATTATTCTCAATCTCTTGAAAAAGAAGTAGTTACATTAAAGGAAAGAAGAGAAATCGTTAAAAAGTTAAGCCATTCGCGGGAAAAGATTAGAAATCCTCAGGGTCCATGATGATTCCCACACAATTTTTCCTTAATTTAACATAAAAACAGGGAGCTATTTAATGAACCACACTATATCAATCCGGAATGAAAGAAGAGGTTAAAATTCCGCGGTTTCCACCAGCAATACTGGTTAAGTTTATCGACAGGATCAAGAATTGTCTGTTGACTACGGCAAGAAGAATGGGGCCAAACAGTATGACAATATTTGAACTTAGTCAATCTATTTGGATCGCCCGTGCAATTGGTGTAGCCGTTGAACTGGAGTTGGCCGATAGCTTGTCTGACGGACCAAAAACAGTAACAGAACTGGCTGATCTCACAAAGACCAATCCTGAAAATCTCTACCGGCTTTTACGGGCTCTTGCCAGCTATGGTATCTTTCGTGAGAAACCAAATAAAACATTCCAAATGACACCCCTTGCCAGGGGATTGAAAGAGGGTGTTGGCTCGATGAAAAACATGATTGCCCACCAGCAGAATCCGGTTAACTGGCAAATGGTTGGTGAAATGAATTACTGTATTAAAACCGGTAAGGATGTGGCGGTAAAGATACTGGGAACGGATATTTTTGAACATTTAAAGAAATATCCGGAAAAAAACAGGCTGTATAACCTTGCAATGACCGAAACGTCTGAAATAGTGAGTGCAACGGTTCTTTCAGCCTACAATTTTTCCAGGAGGAAGAAACTGGTTGATATCGGGGGAGGACACGGATACCTGCTATCCATCATTCTTTATGAATATCCAAAACTGGAAGGTGTTCTTTTCGATCTTTCCCACGTTGTTGACGGAGCAAAAAAAATCATTGAAAAACTGGGCGTGGAGGATCGTGTTACCATTATTCCCGGAGATTTTTTTGAAACCGTTCCGCAAGGAGGGGATACCTACATCCTGAAAAGCATCATTCATGCCTTTGATGATGATCAATGCGTGGCCCTATTGAAAAATATTTATCATGCCATGACTGACCCGGGAAAACTGCTTGTCGTCGAAGTGGTGATCAGCGAAGACAATGCTCCATCCTTTGGGAAAATTTTTGACCTTCAGATGTTGATTGGTGCTCCAGGGGGTAAAGAGCGGACACGCAGTGAATTTGAAGAGATTCTGGGGCGCTCCGGTTTCAAGCTAAAAAGGGTTATTCGAACGGTATCCCATTTCAACATCATTGAAGCGGTGAAAAAATAAACCCGATTTGAATCAGAACTTTTTTCATTCAAATTTGTTACCTTATTACCGTGTCTAATAATCCCCGGGATAATGATGATAAAATCATTTCACAAATCGTTATTTTTGCAATAATTTTTATTTTTTTTGTGTTGTTTTTTGTTTACGAGTGCTTTATTTGAGGGATTGATATTTGAATCAGATAACGTTTTGGTATGAAAGAGAAAGATCTTTACGTGGATTATAAACCACAGCAACATATCTATTATGTTGAGAAAGAAGATCAGCAATATGGTCCGATTATTTCCGGATCGTACCTGGCAAAAAATTATCTGGATGATTATTACCTGAAGCAAAAAAACCTGGAATTTTCATTGAGAACAAAGGTTATTGAAGGTAAAATCAGTCCGATCGAATATTACATGACGTTACAGGATCTGAGCATTGCCGATCTGGCATCACGTGTGAATATTCGGCGTGTTAAACTTAAAAAATACCTGAAACCTGAGTCTTTTAACAAGGTCCGTCTTCCCCTGTTGAGTAAATTTGCAGAGGTGTTTGATATCCCTGTTGCAAACTTCTTCCAGATATTAATCACCCGGGAAGAGGAACGCTCAAAATTAGATATCAACCAGTTAAACACAAAGAACCCGACATTTGTAGTTACCAAAATTGAATCGAAGCAGTAATGAGTAAAGTCCATTTTGAACATAGAATGGGGGCACATTGTGAATCCGGTACAGTTGCCAGCCTGTTAAACCATGCTGGCCTGGAAATTACCGAACCGCTTGTATTTGGTATTGCCGGGGGAATATTCTTCGGATACATTAATACCCCTTTCTTCACTTTTCCTACCTTCATCGTACGGAATCGTCCCGGTCATATCCGGACAAATGTGGCAAAACGCCTGGGTATTTCATTCAAAACCCATAAATTCCGCAACCAAAAATCCGGTATTGAAGCATTAGACTCCCTTCTTGAACAAAATATTGCCACCGGCGCCCAGGTTGATTTCTTTTACATGAAATACATTCCGGAGTGGCAACGGGTCCATATCAATGTTCACTACATTACTATAATCGGAAAAAACGGGGCAAAATATATTCTGAGTGACAGTTATTATCCACAAATTGTTGAACTGGATTTCGAGCTCATGAGAAAAGCCCGCTTTGCTGGTGGCAACATGGCTCCAAAAGGATTCCTCTTCTACCCGGAAAAAATCACCAGCGAAGTACCCTTTGAAAAAGCGATCGTAACAGGGATAAAAAGTGCCTGTTACAACATGCTGAAACTGCCGGTGCCTTTTATCGGTGTTAAAGGAATATACCGGTTTGCAGATAAAATCATGGAGTGGCCCAGGTTAGCCAGGGATATCGAACACCTTTCCCATGAAGTAATGAAGATTAATATCTTGCTAGAGGACCAGGGAACAGGAGGAGCCGGATTTCGTTACATGTATGCTACCTTTTTACAACAAGCATCCGGTATTTTAAATAGCCCCACTCTCTCCGATATGTCAAAAAGAATGATGGAAATTGGTGACGGTTGGCGGAACATTTCTTATATTGCAGCCAAAATTGGAAAAAAGAGAGAATTGGGTGAAAGTAACCTGAAAGAGTTGAGTAACCTCATCAGAGAAAGAGGTGATCTTGAAAAAGCATTCTTTCAGGATTTGAGTAAAACGGTGTAAGAATAGTGTAAAACTGAAGCAGGAATGAATCAGGTGAATATTTCCGGTTTGAAGGATGAAATTAAAGCCCTGATTATCGAAGCGTTAAATATACAACACGTTAAACCAGAAAATATTAACACCGGCGATCCGCTGTTTGCCAGGGACAATATTCTGGGTTTGGATTCCATTGATGCTATCGAGATTGTCATGGCTGTTCAACGAAAATATAATGTCAGAATTGCCGATCAAAACCTGGCACGTACTGTGCTGGAATCCATTGATACAATCGCTGAATTTGTTGCCAAAGAATTAGCACATATAGCATAATATTCATTCTTCATCAGGTTGTCTGATCCACATTTCTTCTGTATAATTCTCACGGCCCATACCTGGTCTGACATATCGAGTTAATTTTTGGTAGTGATGAAACATTCTTACCTCCTTGCCGGAATAAAATTGAGCCATTTTTTTCGACTGATCAGGCGGAATGGATTATCCTATCGTCCAAAATACCTATTCCGCGTCCTTTTTTTGTTGCAAGGAGGAGTCTGGTCATCTTTCCTCTCCTCTCTCGAGGAAAAACGGTTCAGAGAAAAGACAAAGAATTTTCAGCCACCTGATGATCCGATTTTCATTATTGGACATTGGAGGACGGGGAGCACCTATCTCCATCAATTGTTAAACCTGGATGATCGATTTGCATCCCCGACGGTTTTTCAGGTCTCTGTTCCCGATAATTTTTTGGTTTCCAGACGATATTATAAACCCATCATAACCCGCATGCTGGGAAGTGTTCGTCCGATGGATCAGGTTAAACTTGGTTTTGATGAGCCACAAGAGGATGAATATGCGATTTTGAAAATGGGCATGCAGTCACCCCTTGAAAAACTGATCTTTCCTAAAAACCAACGCTATTTTCTCTCCGGTTATTCTACCTTCGTCCCGGACACAACTCAACTCAACGGGTGGATCGATTCCTTTAAATTGTTTTATACGAAACTTGTTTTTCATTACAAAACAAGGATCCTGTTTAAAAATCCATTCCATTCCCTGCGAATCGAGCTGTTAAAAAAGATGTTCCCAAATGCCTATTTCATCCACATTTACCGAAATCCATACGTTGTTGTTCCCTCCACACGGCACATGTGGAGAATTGTTGGAAGACAGAATTGTCTGCGACAATATCATTCCGATCCACCGTTTTCTGAAGTGGTTTCCTTTTATAAAATGATGATGAACAACATCAGAAAATCCCTGGATTCACTCCCGGAGAACAGTTTTAGTGAGGTGAAATTTGAGGAGTTTGAAACCGATCCGCTGCACGTACTCAAAACCCTGTATGATCAAATGGGCCTGACTTTTTCCTCAGAACAGGAACAGGTAATACTCAATTTTCTCAGGCAAAACAAAGATTTTAGAAAAAACAGGTATACATTATCCGCAGAGGAAGCGGATCAGATTTCAGTAGAATTGAGTCATGAATTGAAACGATGTGGTTATGAGAATCCGTATTAACCGAATCGTGATACACGGAATGGGAAGAGTTTTTGAAAAGTAGAAGCACTATGAAATTTAAACTGATATATCCGCGATGGGAGAAACTGGAGGGGCAGACCATTTTTAATCTTCCCCCGCATGGCCCGGTTGTATTTGCAGCAGCCCTGCCCGATTTTGTCGAGATTGATTTCATTGATGAAAACGTTCAGCCGCTTGACTTTGAGGATCCGGTTGATTTTGTTGGTATTTCAATGATGCTCACCATACAGCTTAAACGGGGCTGGGAGATCGCCCATGAATACCAGAAAAGGGGCATAAAGGTAATCTTCGGAGGGATCGCCACCATGTTGCACGCTGAAGAAACAATGCAACATGCCGACTCAATATTCCTCGGTGAAGTAGAAGGCAGACTGGAACAGGTCTTTGAGGACTTCAAACAAAACCGGTTAAAGAAAGTCTATAATTATTTGAATCAGGAGCCATTAGATGTCTCTATTGTTGGCCCTGCACGCAGGGATATCCTTACCAGGGAACTTTACTTCCATAAAGGAGTGCAGATGGTTGACCTGTTCCATGCATCGCGGGGGTGCAGGTTCAATTGCTACCCATGTGCCGTCTCTTTTCTGGGCGGAAGAGTATTCCGGCCACGACCGATCGAAAAGTCAATCGAGGAATTGGAAACCATTGAAAACAACCGGCTCTTCATTGTGGATAATTCCCTCGCACAGGACACACAGTGGGAAAAAGATCTCTTCAAAGCCATGATCCCCTTGAAAAAAAACTGGTGCAGTCATACCATTGAAGATAAACCCGAAGTGTTGGATCTTGCTGCCCAGGCTGGTGCATGGTATGTTTACCAGGCAATATTTGATACCTCCGACTACATCAGAAAGAGAATACAACGATACCATGACTTTGGCATTTCAGTGGAAGGGACTATCTTGCTCGGAATGGATAACCAGACCGAGGATGACATAAAACGGCTGATTGATTTTCTTCTTGAAATTAACCTTGATCTCGCTGAATTCACCGTGTTGACACCCTTCCCACATACCAAAGCACATGATGATCTAAAAAAAGAACGCCGGATTATCAGCAACGATTGGAACGATTACAACGCCGGAAAGGTCGTTTTTAAACCAAAGCATATGTCTCCGGAACGGTTACAGGAATTGTACCATTATGCCTGGGATTCATTTTATAAGGATGAAACACAGGAGCAGAAAATGTTCACATTAATTATGAAAGTAATCGAAAAAGAGATGGACGATGGTACCTACCAACCCCGGAGAAGAGATCTTGCCGATAAAAGTTTCGGAAGGGTTATTCAACGGTAATCGGAGGGAACCGCATGCTTAACCTGGTGAATTTTTTTACACCATGAAAGGTCAGGATCAATTTGTTGAAGAAATGTATCACTTCAAGGGTGAATGGGGAATCCCTTCCCTGTGTGGTTTGAAAATTGTTATAAAAAAAGAGAAAGCAATCATCCTGGTCACTGAATTTTATGATACTAACCCTGGTACATCGATAACGAATTGGAATACTCATCTGGCGCAGGAGATCTGCCAGAAATACAGGATTGATCCGAACCGTATGATATTCATCGAGCATGCGCCGAAAACGAGTTCAACCTTATCCTTTTATCAGGAGACTTTTGATCGCGTCACCTTCGCCTGGGATGGAGAATCGCTTGCTGATCCTAAATGGGAAAGAATAAGTAAAGAGGAGGTTATAAAACTGATGGATGAATAATATTGAAATTGTCATCATATGAACCTGCATGAAATAACCAATATGCCTCCGGGCTGGGATTTTATTCCTGAAATTGAAAAACAACCATCCGATGTTGTTGAGAAATATCAGGTTGAAAAATTGGTGAATCTGTTACATTATCTTTCCGGTAACTCCGCCTTTTACTCCGCGCTGTTCAAACAGTGCGGATTGGATATCGGTGCAATCCGAACCCTGAAAGATCTCTCGCATATTCCCCCAACGACAAAGAATGATCTGCAGTTATATAACCTGGATTTTATCTGTGTCGGACAGGAAAAAATCATAGATTACATTACCACTTCCGGGACCCTTGGTGACCCCGTTACCCTGGCAATGACCGATCAGGATCTGAATCGTCTGGCGTACAATGAAGCCATCTCCTTTGCCTGTGCCGACGGTTCTTCCAATGATATCTATCAGCTTGCGCTGACCATTGACAAACGGTTTATGGCTGGCCTGGCCTATTGGATGGGAGCCCGAAAGCTGGGAGCAGGAGTTGTCAGGGTTGGAGGCGGTATTCCGGAATTGCAGTGGGATACTGTTCAACGACTATCCCCAACAACAATCGTTTGTGTTCCATCATTCATTCTGAAACTGATTGAATATGCCGAACAGCAAAAAATAGATTATCGCAACTCCTCATTAAAAAAGGCGGTATGTATTGGAGAACCAATCCGAAATCCTGATTTCACACTGGGCCCGATCGGGACAAGAATAAAGGAAAAATGGGGACTTGCACTCTATTCAACCTATGCATCCACAGAGATGTCAACCGCTTTTACAGAATGCGGACAGGGAAAGGGCGGTCATCACCACCCGGAACTAATCATTGTTGAATTTCTTGACGAGAAGGATACCCCGGTTCGTGAAGGGGAGGCTGGTGAAGTTACAATTACTACCCTCGGTGTGGAGGGAATGCCCCTGTTGCGCTATAAGACCGGAGATATCTGTTTCCACTATACCGATCCCTGTCCATGCGGGCGTCAGAGCATGCGGTTGGGACCGGTTATTGGCAGAAAAAATCAGATGATCAAATTCAAAGGAACCACACTCTATCCCTATGCTTTATACGATATTCTCGATAACCTGCAGGAGGTGGCAAATTATGTTGTAGAGGTGTATACCGACGAGATTGGTACGGATCAAATCTTAATCCGCATCGGATGTGAACAGATACCGCAAGGTTTTGAAAAGGAGATCAAAGATCATTTCCGTGCACGCCTGCGGGTTGCTCCTGCTATTCGTTTTGAATCCATCGACTACATCAATAAGATACAAAATCCCCGGTCGGGAAGAAAAACGGTAAAATTTATCGACCACAGGAACAATAAAAAACAACAGGATAACTAAACAGGATCATTCCTGAGCTGTGTAGGGTATAGCGTCAGGAATCCATCAGTACATATCTCCCATAAACGGATCATCCGGTTTGTCAATCAACGATACTCAAACGTAAATCCGGCTTGCATAAACTTACTCACCTCGGTTACAAAACTGAGTACCAGGTCTCCTTTTTCCATGGACTCTTCCCGCATGATCTTGTCCATACAGATGAATACCATTGGAGGTCCGACGTATCCCATGGAAGCCATTTTTGAATAGAAGGCATCCCTGGGAATCCCAAGGTTTGCAGACTCTTCCAGCACAATCTCAGAAATATGCCTTGATGGGAAATTAATCTGGAAAAAGCGGATCTTGCGAATATCGATGGGATAACGGGTAAGCATCCGTTTTAAACCCTGGTAAAAAACAGAACCCTCCTCCTCATAAAAATGTTCGCGCAATTGCTCATTAAACATCTGGGAGAGGTGGTGTAATCCTTGTTCATACTCATCCCTGGGATTAATCCAATAGGCCGGACGGTGGTTCAACATCGATGCTGGTTTGTTCCCACCGATGGATTCCATATAGGAGTTTTTCAGGAAAAATCCACCGGTCATCTTATTTTCTGCCTGCAATACAATAGCCCCCGCTCCATCACTCAAAAAATACCGCAAAAAAACCTCTTCTTTCTTCAGGATCTCCTGATGATAATATTCGGCACGCAACTCGGAAGATGACATGCTGGAGGAGATGATGAGAGCATTCCTATACCTGCCAGACTGCAACAGGTCATGTGCCACTACTACTCCCTTATATGCAGAAGTGCAATTAGCATGTATGGATAGTTCACTGCAGTGATCGATTCCCAGTGCTTCCTGGATTCTTACCGAAGCGGTTGGCATCTGGTCCTGGTGAGCACTTCCGTAAATGATCAGTTCCAGATCGTTCGGGCGAATACCGGCCATATCCAATGCTTTCCTTGCAGATTTAACTGACATGGTCACATTATCATCAGTAAATTCCCTGGTTTCTGGATCAATGGCAAAATGATAGTACTCCACCTCCAGCATCTCTTTCATCAATAGCTTCATCCTTTTCAACCATTTTTGTATTCGTACAGGCGCCCTGGTCAACTCACCCAGAAAATAATCCACCTCATCAATGGTTACCGGAGTCCCGGGTAGATATGAGCCAGTACCTGTCAACTTAATGTGCACACTATTTTTCATTGCTCTTGTCAAATTCCATCAACTGTTTTTCACCATAAATCCGGTTATACTTTCCTTCCAGGAATTTTGCCAATCGCACTGCATAGGTCAGTATACCCTTTTTATCCAACACTTTATCCACAACTCCCCATGCAAGTGCTTCCCGCGGGGTAAAACTATGTCCTCCCAGAACGATTTCAAACGTTTTTAAAGTATCGGTTAAGTTTAGCATATAATGCACTCCGCCCAAGCCAGGCAGCAGATTAAAGGATGATTCCGGTAATCCGAGAACAGCTCTTTCGGAACAAATTCGTATATGGCAGCTCAATGCCAATTCAAAAGCAGCTCCAAGGCAAACTCCTGTAATAACAGCAATAACAGGAATAGACATTCTGCTGAAAAAACGAAAGGTTTCCAGGTTTTCAATCAAGAAATCAGGTTGTTTATCTGCCTGACTTGAGTGGCTTTCCGAACAATTTTCGGTGACGTTTTGAAGCAGGTCTTTCAATTCAGCACCCGAAGAAAAGTGCCGGCCCTTTCCGTAAACCAGGATTGCATTGATCTTTTCATCTGGAATGACATTCCGCACAAGATCACCCAGTTCTTTGAAAAACAGGTTGCCCATGGAATTGTTTGGTGGCTGGTTCAGCACTAAATGTCCTATCATCTCCTCCACTTTCCACTCTATGGTTGTATAGTGATCCACAATTTAAATGGGGTTATTTCTTTATTTATATCTCAATAATGATCATTCCAACTACCCGTTTCCTGGAATGCGAAATAGAACAGCAGATATTTTGTATCCCTCTGTTGTAACACCAACCTTTCAAATGATCAGACAAACGGAGTACAGGTTTCCCAAAATCGTCGTTCAATATCTCGATTTCCCTGAAATCTCCCTCGTGCTGAAACTCAGTAAACAGTAGCTTTTTTATAATGTATCGTCCTGCAAGGCTCCCAGCATTCGCTTTACCTGGGAAAAGCTCCAGTTCCCTCGGTGTGAACAATGGCTCAAGAACAGATTTCTTGTTAAATCGTTCGTGCCATTTATCAAGCAACATGATCTCATGTTTCTTTCCATATTTAACCGAATGATTCACTGCAGCATGGGATTTTCAACGATAACGTTCAGTCTGATTCATTTTCTCTTCGCTTTGCTTCTTTGCAGGCAAGATCACAAAAAAGTTTTGTCTCTTCTATAAAGGCTTCCTCAGCGGTTTTATTCCTGCAATAATAGATCGCTCTGGTGATGGCTTGAATGACTTCCATCGGTTTATTATGAACCATAGATTTCAACAGATGGACGGAATAGGATAAGGTTTCACCAGAATCCACAACATGGTCCACAATATTCAATTCCAATGCTTTTTCTGCATCAATCATATCCCCACCAATGATCATCTCATAACTCACTCCTCCTTTGAGAAGTTTTGATAACCGGCGAATACCTCCAAGACCGGGCATCAAATTGTGGTTTACTTCAGGAAAAGCAAACAGGGTTTTTTCGCCGCAAACTCTAATATGGCAGGCTAACGCAATTTCAAAGCCCCCTCCAAAACAGATTCCGTCAACAGCGGCTACGACGGGAATATTCAATTCTTCAATTGATTGTAACAGGCGTTTCCCCTGTTCGATTTTCTTTTGAAGCAGGTTTTTCTTCCCGGCTATTTCAAATAATTCCTGAAGATCTGCCCCCGCAGAAAAATGCCTGCCACTACCTGTAAAAACAAGACCTTTCAGCCTGTTTTTATGAAGAAAATCCTCCAACTCGCTATCCTTCAGAAAATCCGGTTCAGACAGGGAGTTCTCTGGAGGATTATCCAGGGTAATGATTCCAACAGGGTCATCAACAGTAAATTGAATATGTCCTTTCTTATTCATTAAGCATCATTAAAATCTCTTGTGGCATATCAATGGGTGTCCTTGTTTCATCCAGCAATAACGTTTTAACAGTTGCTTTTGATACCTTTTTATTTGAACCGGATTGAAGCATTTCATGATGAAAAATCAGATAGGGATCTTCCCTTCCAATGGATGTGTTGATCACCAGTTTATCAAAAAGTTTGATCTCTCTAATGTATTTAATGTGTGTCTCAACCACAACCAGAAAATTACCCGATTTCCTGAAGAAGTCAATGAGTCCTTTCTCCTTCATAATCTCCCACCTTGCATGTTCGAAATAGTTGAGATAAACGGCATTGTTCACATGGTTGAATGAATCGAGCTCATATCCCCTAACCTCAACAAAACTTTGAAACATAGATATAATTATTAAATGATTTGTCTGCCGGAAATTATTCATCACAGGATAACTTCCATTTGCTTTCCAACATTTTTGTATGAAAATACAAATGTAAAAATTAATTTTATTTCAATTTCCCTTAATACAACCTGACGGATACATTCCGTTTAGTATCAATAATAATGAAATAGTGTAAAAACATCACAAGGCCATGTCAGATGAAAAGAAGTTAAATCTGGATTACCAGACAATAAAAGAACTGGAGATTATGTATGGTGAAGGCTCCGGTTTAACACTGTTTGACCTGTTAAACAGAACCGTTACACCCGGAGGAGGTGAATTTTTGCGAAAAAGATTCAAAAATCCGCTTTGCGACAGAGAAGAGATCGTACGCAGGCAGGCGAGTATAACATACATCATGGACCGGTTTGAAAACTGGGATATTAAGGCATTCAAAACTTTGATGGACCAGGTCGAACAGTATTATTATTCGAAAGCAGAACCGGTATCCAGTAACCATAAAATTGCCATCTACCTGGAAGGTTTGATTGATGTGATCCGGAACAAAAATTTCCGTAAAACCATCTTTAATGGAACCCGGATAACCATCGTTTTTATCACCTTGCTTTCAAACTTTTTAAACCGGATTCCTTCAGATGATCTCCCCTCCCTGTTGCTGGAAATAACCGGTGAGATGGCTCGAATTCTCGGATCTGACCCTTTTTCAAGGATTATCCACAAAGGGTTAGATAAGGGAGTGAGCGCAGCACAACTCATTTACTACGACAAGCTATTCAGAGAGAAGCATAAGGCAGAAGTAATCAACCTGGTTTCCCTTCTTTACGAACTGGATGTATTGATCTCCATGGCAAAAGCCAATGATGAATACGGTCTTGTTTTCCCGGAGATTATCGATTCCAGTGAGCCGGAAATGGAAGTCGAGGGATTATACCATCTATTTCTAAAAAATCCAGTTGGTAATTCCACCCGATTCAGTAACAAGCGTAATTTTCTTTTCCTGACAGGTCCAAACATGTCCGGGAAAACCACTTTTTTAAAATCTTGTGGCATCGCTGTTTTTCTTACTCATCTCGGAATGGGAGTCCCTGCAATTTCCATGCGGGTGAGCCTGTTCCAATGCCTCTTCAGCAGCCTGAACACCACGGATAACCTGAGCCTCGGATACAGCTATTTCTACAGCGAGGTCCTCCGGATAAAGAAAGCCGCAGAAAGCCTTCGGAATCATGAAAAATCGTTCATGATATTCGATGAACTATTTAAAGGAACAAATGTAAAGGATGCCTACGATGGGTCAATCCTTGTGATCGATGGATTGATGAAATGGAATTCATCACTCTTCATTCTTTCCTCGCATCTGCTGGAACTGGAACATGCAATACGTGACTATCCGAACACTTTTTTTCAGCATTTTGATTCCGATGTTATTAATGGGAAACCGGTTTTTAACTTTGGATTACACGACGGGATATCAAACGAAAGACTGGGTTTATTGATCCTGAAAAATGAAAAAATCGATGAGATGTTGGTTCCGCAGAATAGAGCGGATTAATTGCTTGTCTCTTCCACCTCAATAAAATTAAATGGTGATAACACCAGCTTTTTCAATACATGTCCAAGCTCATACATATCATCATCTCCCACCTCATAATGCCAGTTGACAACCATTTTTTTCTGATGCCCTTCGACTTCTCCCAATATCTTAAGTATGTTGTAAATCCACTTGGTTGCTGCCGTATTAATATATTCAAACTTCAGGTCAATTGTAGTATGATCTGCCAATGATTTAGCATATTCTTTTATCCAAACCATCACCGGTTTGAAAAAATCTGCCGGGTTTTCGGGAATTGCCCGGCCGATAAACTGGAGATCGCCATCTTGTAAACTAACGAGTGGGGACTTCCGGGTAGATTCAATAAGTAAGTCTTGCATATCTATTTTATTCTTTTATTGCCTGGAATAAAAATAAAACAATTAATTCAAAAGTAAAAACCAACTTTCCTTCCCCATCCATCATCCGCGGCTCACAAACAACCCGAAGATGCTCTGATCTATCTATTTACCGGCGATTACACCTCATTCGATGCTACGACCTGAAGATGAACATCGGGATGGCAGTTTGCTGAATCATCCGTTTCAGATTATTCGGGCTCAGCAAACGATATATCATACTTCTCCTGGGATTCGTAAATGAAATGATATGAATATTCTCTTCTTTAACAAAATCCATTATCCCATTGATCATGTCCTCGTTCTTGATTAACCGAAGATCGATGGAATAATTGCTGTAATCCTGCTCGATCACCTCCTGAAGTTCACGCATTTTTTGAACTTTCAGTATGTTATCATCCTCATTCTCAACATGAATGCAGAAGTATTTCACCTTGAAAGGAGCCATAAGGGCAAGCAGTGTTCTTAAGGAGGTGAAATCGGAATCGAGGAAATCCGTGGCATAGAGAAGATTGATATTTTCCACACCCTGAAATTCAGCCTTCTGCGGAATGACCAGTAATGGAACAGTTACATTTTGGGCTATTTTCAAACAGAGCATTTCAGACAGTTGGTTTATCTTATCTGGTTCCCTGCTAGTACCCAGAATAATTAATTCTGGCCGATACTGGCTACTCATCTGAATAATTTCACTATCCAGTGATCCCAGCGCCATTGAATAGTGAATTCTTGCCCTTGTAACTGTTTCAGGTTTTACTTTTTCTTTCAATTTCGACGTGAATGTAAAAATATTTTCTTTACACCTCTCCTCGATCAACTGTAACTCTTCGTCATGATATTTTTCAAAGGTACTTGTTTGCTTTATTCGCTGTTCCTTAAGGGGATCATCGTATACATGGAAAAGACGAATTTCACCGTGCAGGTTCTCAGCCAGGCTGATGGCATATTGGGATGCTGTCACAGCCACATCCGAAAAGTCAACCGGGACCAGAATTTTCCTGAAGTGTATTGCTTTCTGATCATCCAGTTTCCCGTATTTGCCTGTCAATTCCAGGATTACCCCGACAGCTTTCTCAACATCGCAATCCTTCACTTTTACCTTCACCCCTGCGGTCCTTTTCATTTTTCTTGATGTGTTGCTTTCATCGAATGCAAGGAAAGATTCAATACTGCACGAATCAAGATGGCTTTTAAGAAAATAGGCTGCCTGGGAATTCCCCAGTGTAATAATATTAATCAAGGTGCTGCTCATAGCCGGGTCATTGAGAATGTGATCATTTTTTGCCACTAAAATTTACAAAATATTATGGTTATTTCCCACTCCCGGAAGGTATAAAAGGTCTTACCAATGAAGCAAAAAATGATCTATGAGGATGGGAACAGGTTCTCTATAAAGGAATTGGGGTGTTATTCAAAGATTACCGGGTATACCAGCTGCACGTTTACTTTTTCACCGTTTTGCCTCCCGGATCTCCATCTTGGGGAGGATTTAACCACCCTGATTGCCTCCTGGTCCAGCAACGGATCAACTACCTGTATCGCCTTAACGTCTTCCACTTTTCCGTATGTATTAACTATAAACTGGATCAATACTTCCCCGGTAACACCACGTTCTCTTGCGTTTTCAGGATATTTCAGATTCTTGCGGATATAATCATTAAAATCCTGATATCCGTTGACGGAGAACTGCGGCATTTCATCAACCCATGTCAAGAAAAGAGTGCCCGTTGCAGTTCTTCCAGTATCCCCTTTTTCCAATCCTGTCTCAACATCCATGTCGGCTGATACATGTTTTACGGGCAGGGTAACAAATTTTCTGGCTGCTGACTTTCCAGCTTCAGATACGGTTTTAACCTCAACACCGGCAACCTGTTTAACTCCTTCAATCAAAAGGGTATCCACTGGTTCATCCGGTATCATCTCCTCAGCTGCTTGTGCAAGACGAACATCCCTTTCGGGGATAGCTTTTTCTTCCATTTCTCTGACACCGGTAATAACAATCGTTTCTTCCGTTAATTCAGGTTCCTGGTTATCAAGATGGGCGGTTGATGAATCCGGGCGCTTGGACAGTTCAGGAGGAGTTTCAATTTGTGCTTCAGATGTTGGTTCTTCCACCCGTGTAATCTGATCCTCACTTTTCATTTCTTCCTCCTGTATCTGTTCGGCCACATAGTTTTCGTGACGGAAAATATCGGTATTTATAAGACCAAATATCCCAAGAATGATAAGTATTGTTGCTGCTGCAGAGATGTATGTTAATGTAGGATTAAGCCTTCTTTCTCTACCATAAAGCATCTTTGTGGGCCTGGTTGAATACCTGCTTCTGATTTTTTTTCGCAGGGCTAAAACAAGCTCGTGCTGCCTCTTTTGATCGGTGATGTTCTTATATCCCTCAACCGCATCCCTGCACATTTCACACTCCACTATATGCTGCCTGACAACCTCCAGGTCCTTATTGCTGAGCCTGCCTGAATGATACCGGTTAATAGCATCCAGGGTTAAACAACCCGAAGGATTGAACAGATTACGAGTATGTTTTGATTTAACCATCACCTCTGTTCAGGATTTTTTGTAAATTTCTTTTGCCATTCTGTATATAACTTTTTACCTGCTTGAGGTTGTAGCCCGTAAGGCTGGCGATCTCTTTATACGACTTGTCCTTCAGGTACATCAACTCAATGCATTTCGATTGCTCTATTGACAGCATCGCAATTCCACTTGAAAGTGCTTCCAACATATGATCCAGTTCTTTCTTATTGTTTAGATGCATTTCGTCTTCAGATTCCATAACCGATTCTCTTAATTTAATCAGTTCAGCTTCATGGTATCTGTTTACTGTCCGAATTCTTCTCAATTGTATCAGACAATGATTCCTGGTAAGGGTGTACAACCAGGATTTAAAATGATCCACACGATGGTTCACCAGATCATCCATCAGGTTTTCAAATATCTGCATCACAGCATCTTTTGAATCTTCTTCACTCTTCAGATATTTTAGACATATACCCAACACCAGGTGGGTGTATCGTTCAAACAAAATACCGATCCATTCCGGATCACGATCCTCCCGATACCACGCGATTATCTCCTGGTCGCTGTATTGATCCGGCTTCTCTTTTCCACCCTTATGTGCTAATCTGAGAAACAAAACAATGTTTTGATTTTTTAGTTTATAACAAAAGTAATAAAAAGGTGCACCAAATATAAAACCGCAAAAAGCAAGCCGGAAATCCAATCGGTAGTAAACAGTTCGTTACTTCAAAATCTTTGAGTTACCCATTTTTTCAGAAAAAAATATGGCATTTCATTATGGAATTTAAATCACAACTGCATCCCATTAATGAAATCAAAACATATTTATTATGGAAATCAAAAAGAACAAGAGCGTTAATCTTGAAAATAGAAAGGGAACTTTTTTGCAATTAGGTTTCATCATCACACTTTCATTGATTTTGATCGCTTTTGAATGGATAACCACAGAAAAAGGCATTCAGGATTATGAAATAACGTTTGGTGATGGTAATGTTGAGACAGACATAATACGTACCTACAGGAAAAAAGAGGAGGTCCGTCCTCCGATCCCAAAGATTACTGAGGAGTTTGTAATCCGGCAGGATACTGCAGATCTAACTCACCTTTTTGAACCGCCAGACCAGGAAATAACCATGGAAACGGAAAAATGGGAGCCACCCGAGTACATTGAACCTGAGGTCACAGAACCAACAATCTTTGTGGTCGCAGAGGTAATGCCCAGATTTCGTGGTGGTGATCTTAAATCATTCTGGAAATATGTCCAATCTGAAATCACCTATCCCGAAGAAGCAAGAAGGTTAGGTATTGACGGTACGGTTATTGTACAATTCGTTGTGAATGAAAAAGGGTATGTTTCAAGGGTGACTTTGACCAGAAGTATTGATCCATACCTGGATCAGGAGGCTGTTCGTGTAATTAGCTCATCCCCTCAATGGGAGCCGGGCATTCAGGCCGGGAATCCGGTGTCTGTCCTGTTCTCCATCCCGGTTAAGTTTGAGCTTAAATATTAAGTCATTGTATAAAAACAGATTATCACAAATTAAAAAGAATGTATCATGAAAATCATATATAAATTAAAAGAAATGGTCTTACGGAGGTTGGGGACTTCCCTGACAGCTTTACTGATGATCTTTTTTGCAAACGCACAGGTTGTTCCTCCTCCTGATCGATGGCCAACCTGGAATGAAGAGAACCAGGATAAAACCTTGTCTCCTTATTTTTTTGTACAGAGTGATGATCCTTCAACCGACAGATTGCCGCTCAAGGAGACCCGTGCCAATGTAAACATAGCAGGGGTTATTGCCGATGTGACCATTACGCAAACCTATAAAAACGAGGGGCAAAATGTACTGGAAGCCATTTATGTCTTTCCCGCTTCCACCCGCGCTGCGGTGTACAGTATGACCATGACAATCGGGGAACGTGAGATCGTTGCCATTATCCAGGAAAAACAGAAAGCACGGGAAAGCTATGAACAGGCAAAGGAAGAAGGGAAATCCGCATCTCTCCTGGAACAGATGAGGCCCAATGTATTCCAGATGAATGTTGCCAATATCCTTCCGGGTGATGTGATAAAAGTTGAAATGAAATATACGGAATTGCTCATCCCCGAAAGTGGCCTGTACGAATTTATCTTTCCCACCGTGGTTGGCCCCAGGTACTCGAATACCCTGGTTGAAAATGCTGCCCCTGAAGAGGGATGGATCGCCAACCCCTATACCCGTGAGGGAGAAGATCCTTTCTACGCTTTTGATATTTCCATTGGGATTACTGCCGGTCTGCCCATTCAGGATGTCCGGTCCCCCTCACATGATATGAACATCAATTTTGAAAACCGGTCTACTGCGATCCTGACCCTCTCTCCCGAAGAGAAGTCCGGTGGAAATAAAGACTGTATTGTACAATATCGTCTTGCCGGTAACAAAATCGAATCGGGATTGCTGCTGTATGAGGGAGTCGAAGAGAATTTTTTCCTGGCAATGATCCAACCCCCGAAAATCGTTAAGAAGGAGTTGATTCCTCCAAGAGAATATGTTTTTATTGTCGATGTTTCGGGTTCAATGTATGGATTCCCGCTGAACATTTCAAAAACGCTGATGCGAAACCTGATGTCGAACCTCAGGCCTACCGATCGGTTTAACATCCTGCTTTTTGCCGGTGGTTCAGAATTGTTCGCTGAACAATCACTTCCGGCAACCAGGGAGAATGTATCCAGGGCAATCCAGTTTATCGATAACCAGCGGGGGGGTGGTGGTACGGAACTGCTTCCTGCATTAAAACGGGCACTCTCCTTAACAGGAACGGAAGACTATTCAAGGAGCTTTGTTATTGCAACTGACGGTTATGTATCCGTCGAAAAAGAGGCATTCGACCTGATCCGTGAAAATCTTGGCAGGGCTAATTTCTTCACCTTTGGTATTGGGAGTTCAGTTAACCGTTACCTGCTTGAAGGGATGGCTCATGTTGGAACGGGAGAGGCATTCATCATCACGAAGGAAAACGAAGCTGAAATCAAAGCTGAAAAATTCAGAACCTATATCCAAACTCCCGTGCTTACAAACATAAAGCTTCGGTTTGAGGATTTTGAAGTGTTTGATGTTGAACCATTAACCGTCCCCGATGTTCTGGCCGAAAAACCGGTGATCGTGTATGGTAAATGGAAAGGTAAACCCAAAGGTAAAATCAACCTGACCGGTGATAGTGGTGAAGGGGAATACATGGTAAGTCTCGATGTTGGTTCAACGTCCCCGGCAAAATCAAATATCGGCTTAAAATACCTCTGGGCCAGGGAAACCATTCGACTCCTGGACGATTACACTTCATTGGGAAGATCCACAGAAGAACATGCACGGAAAATCACTGACCTTGGGTTGAAATATAACCTGTTAACCAATTATACATCCTTCATAGCCATCGATTCAGAAATCCGGAATGAGGGCGGTAATGTGACCACTGTCAAACAACCCTTGCCCTTACCTGAAGGAGTAAGCAATTACGCTGTTGGTGGTGCTTATCCCGTTCAGGGTATCGCTGCAGCACCCCGAACAGCTCAAAAATCCGGTGGCGTTAAATGGGCCAACGTGTCAGAGCTTTCTTTAGAAACGGAAGATATGATCTCCCTGGATGAGGATACCGGAGTGGAGAGAAAAGACCGAATCTTTGCATCGGTGGAAATTATGCCTGAATTCCCGGGTAAAACGGAAGGACTGAAACGATTCATTGAAAAACACCTGAACTATCCGGAGAGGCTAAAAAATGCAGGTATTTCCGGGAATGTATTTGTTGAGTTTATTGTGGATGTTGATGGTTCAGTTAAAGAAGTAAAGATCCTCAGGGGAATTCATCCGGAACTTGACAAAGAAGCCATCCGGGTGATCAAGCTGACTTCAAACATGTGGAAACCAGGAAAACAGGGAGGAAAAGCAGTCAGGGTGCGGATGGTGATCCCGGTTAAGTTTGGTTGAGGTGTCGGGTAAATACAACCTATAAACAAAGGGGATGTTACATGATACAGCCCCTTTGTTTTTTTCTCCTCTCCCTCTCCCTGAATTGGTTCCGGTTGAATTCAGTTTCTGCTGAAAAGTGTTTGTTGTTCCTCTTCCCAGAAGGTTGGGTAATCTTCATCGAATTTTTTGAGAATAGCCATGATGATGGTTTCTCTCATGTACTTGGAACGGTTATCTATCTTGTAACGGTCAAAGAAAGAGTTCAATGCATTCAACTCCCTGTCATTGAACATAATAGTATACCTGTTGGTCCGCTTCAGATGATCTTCTTTGGTCCTTCTTCGCCTCAAAATCAATAATTTACATGAGATAAGAAACTTCAACCCTGTAAATATAAACAAATAGGGATGAAAAAAAACCACGGCGGACAATGACCAATTAACAAATAATTAACAATTCATTCAAATTCTTTGGGTACACCACAGATAATAACCAGTGGTTTATCAGTTGATTTGTTACGGTATTGATGTTTTTCACCGGGTAAAACCAGGGCAAAATCACCCTGCTTTATCTCCTGCTCTTCCCCTTTATCATTTACCAGTGCACCCCTGCCACCGATGACATAGTTCATGTGTTCGTAGTTGTGCTGATGGTAGGGTGTATATCCTCCCGGTTCAACGGTAAATACCCGGTAGGAGTAAACCGGGGCTCCATCCTTTCCCGAAAGAGGAACCTGTTTAAACGCGTTATGCGCTCCTTCCATCTCAACTTTTTTTCGTTCAACCTTTTCTAACGGAATGATTTTCATGTCTCGATTGTTTTGTCTTTTTCATTTGCTTCAAAAGTAGTAAGGATGGATCATCCTCCCAACCGAAATGGTAAAAAACAGGTTCTAAATAGTGATTCGAATGATTGTCAGCGAAGTGAGGAGTTCTTAATGATCAACCGGGTATTAATAACTCGTGTAATGGGGGGATAGTTATCTGTTTTCTCTAAACGGTCAATCAGCAGCCGAACCGCTTCCTTCCCCATCTCATATCCATGCTGCTCCACTGCACTCAGGGGAGGATCAGTCAGGTTAGCGATCTGTCCATTGGTAAATCCGACGATAGCAATATCCTGGGGTACTCTGTAGCCCGATTCCTTAACAATCTTCATGGCTTCGGCTGCAGTAAGATCATTAACCGCAAAAAAAGCATCCGGCTTGGATAGTCCCCCAAGCAATCCCGGTATCACTTTCCTTGCCTCCTCCATCGTATCGCATTTGATGATCCAATCCGGATCGGGATTCAGGTTATAGGTTTTCATCGCCCGCAGATAACCTGCTTTTCTATCCTTCCCGATTAGCAAATGGTCGGATGCAGCCAGATGGATAATGCGCCTGCATCCGACATTTATCAGATGTTCGGTGGCAAGAAATGCACCCTGTTCATCATCAACGACCACCCTATCACTGATGATCTCTTCACATATTCTGTCGAAGAAAACAATGGGAACATCATGTTGCCGGATTACCTTGAAATGATCGAAATTTCTGGTCTCTTTTGAAACAGATACTAAAATTCCCTCCACCCTGCTTGATAACAGGGCATGTACATTTTTTACTTCCCGTTCATACGTCTCATTCGACTCACAGATCATCACCTGATAGTTGGAATTATAGGCTACATCTCCAATTCCGCTGATAACTGTGGAGAAAAAATAGTGGACTACTTCCGGGATGATAACCCCGATGATCTTGCTTTTTCTGCTCTTCAGGCTCAGGGCTATGGGATCCGGCTGGTAATGCCATTTCTCTGCCAGCTCATTTACTGCCTTTTTGGTAGCAGGACTGATATCCGGATGATCCTTTAGTGCTCTGGAAACCGTCGAGGGAGATATTCCGAGGGCTTTGGCAATATCCTTTATAGTAACCTGTCCTTTGTGCATGGTAAATACCCAGGATTGAATGGATCAGATGCTATCTTATTGCAGTGCAATTCAGTTAAAGATACTAAAAAATATGGAATGTGAGTGTTTCTTCCATTTCGCTCCAAACAGGATTGGATTCACCAGATAATGAATGAGTAAAATGATCCCGGGTTAATTAGTCACAAAGAGCAGTACAAGGATAAAAATCCGATTTCAAACGTTTGCGAAAACGATTGCAGTAATTTATTGAAAATAAATAGCTTATGTTTTGTTTTTTACTATCTTTGTATCTGTTATTTCCACTTGAGACAAAACCTAATTTAGATTAACCTAAAATTTTAATCTATGAAACAAAATCGTGTGATCCGGAAGCTGTTTTTTCTGATCCTGGTCTGTTTTATTCCCATGTTTGTCATGGGCCAGGAGATCGTGGTTTCCGGAAAGGTAACTGATATTGAGGATGGGATAGGAATACCCGGAGTCAATATCGTTGTAAAGGGAACAACCATGGGGACAACTACTGACCTGGATGGAAACTTCAGCCTAACAGTCAGTCGTGATGCAACCCTGGTTTTCTCATTTATCGGTTATACCTCTCAGGAGATAGCAGTGAACAATCAGTCAACCATTAATGTTTCCATGGTTCTGGATATCCAGGCTTTGGAAGAGGTGGTTACGATCGGTTATGGTACTACCCGAAAACAGGATGCTACCGGATCCGTTACTGCTATTTCGACTGATGATTTCAACCGGGGTGCAATTTTCTCCCCTCAGGAACTGGTTGCAGGCAAGATTGCCGGTGTGCAGATTACCAATTCAGGAGGTGCCCCCGGAGCCGGAGCAACCATCCGAATCAGGGGGGGATCTTCCCTCTCAGCCAGCAATGACCCGCTTATCGTCATTGATGGTGTACCTGTGGATAACGATGGCATATCCGGTATGAGGAATCCGTTAAGTGCCATTCACCCGAACGATATCCAGACCTTTACCATTCTGAAGGATGCTTCGGCAACTGCCATTTATGGGTCCAGGGCTTCAAACGGTGTGATTATCATTGAAACAAAGAAGGGGAAGAAAGATCTACCGTTTAAAATTAATTATGATGCAAATCTCTCCTTTGGTGTAATAACGGATTATCATGATGTACTCTCTGCAGATCAATTCCGCGAGATCATCCTGGACCAGTATGGCAGCAATCCGAATGCAACCAATCTGCTGGGTGAGGCAAATACAGACTGGCAGAAAGAGATCTACCAAACGGCTGTTTCAACAGACCACAACCTGAGTTTTACCGGAAGTGCCATGAGCATTCCCTTTCGTGTATCCATTGGATATACCGATCAGAAAGGGATTCTGAAGACATCCGGACTGGACCGGTATACCGGTGCTCTAAGTCTTAATCCGAGTTTCCTGGATGATCACTTGAAGGTTAATGTAAATGTGAAAGGGATGCGTATTAAAAACCAGTTTGCAAACCAAGGTGCAGTGGGTGCTGCTGCTGACTTTGACCCGACTCAACCCGTTAAAGATCCGGACAGTCCCTATGGCGGATATTTTACCTGGGTCGATGCTTTTGGGAATCCTATATTTACTGCGACCTCAAACCCTGTAGCCATGCTGAACATGAGGGATGACCAATCGACCGTTCTGAGAAGCATTGGAAACCTTATGCTGGATTACCAGGTTCATTGGCTGCCCGAACTAAAGGCAAAATTGAACCTGGGATACGATATCTCAAGCAGTGAAGGAACGGTTGATGTTCCTAAAAATGCAGCATGGGCATACGATAATATCTATGGAGGTGGACAAAAAACAGAGTATACGCAGGGAAAAAAGAACGAATTGCTGGATTTTTATTTCAATTATGTGAAGGACCTGGGTACTGTTGATAGCCGGATTGATGCTACCGCCGGTTATTCCTGGCAGCATTTCTTCCGGGAAGGAACCAACTATACTACCAACGTGATTGGAACGGTGGTCGATGATGATTCTGATTACAAAACAGAAAGCTATCTGGTCTCCTTCTTCGGAAGGGTGAATTATGTTTTCAAAGACCGGTACCTGGTAACCTTTACTTTGCGTGAAGATGGTTCATCCCGGTTTTCTCCGGATAACCGCTGGGGACTTTTTCCATCCGTCGCAGTGGCATGGGACATTGGTGACGAGTCGTTCATCAATCCCGACCTGTTCTCTGTCCTTAAATTGCGCCTGGGATGGGGTATCACCGGTCAGCAGAACATATCCAACAACGATTATCCTTACCTGCCAAGATACACTGCCAGCGAGGATAATGCACAGTATCAGTTCGGATCTACATTTTATACCACATTGCGGCCCGAAGGGTATGATGCCAACCTGAAATGGGAAGAGACCACAACCTACAATGTCGGACTCGATTTTGGAATCCTGAAAAACAGGTTTACCGGAGCATTGGATTACTACTACCGGGTGACAGACGACCTGATTAATTTCATTCCTGTTCCAGCCGGTACGAATCTTACCAACCAGATCCTGACCAACGTGGGTGACCTGTACAACACCGGTGTTGAATTCACGATCAATGCAAAAGCCATTTCCAGAACCGATATGTACTGGGAAGTCGGGTTCAATGCAACCTATAACAAGAATGAGATCACCAAGCTTACGCTGTATGAAGATCCTACATACATTGGTGTTCCCACCGGTGGTATTTCCGGAGGTGTTGGGAATACCATTCAAATACATACGGTTGGATACCCTAAAAATTCATTTTTTGTATATCAGCAGGTGTATGATGAGAGTGGGGATCCAATCGAAGGACTCTATGTTGACCGGAACGGGGATGGAATCATTTCAGAAGACGACAAATACCGTTACAAGAAAGCCGATCCGGATGTATATCTGGGATTCTCCTCCTTTTTCCAGTATAAAAACTTCGATTTCAGTTTTAATGGAAGGGCAAACATCGGCAACTACGTGTATAACAACCAGTATTCAAGCAACGGAACCTATAGCGGGCTCTATAACTCCGTTGGCTCTCTGAGCAATTCGACTACCAGCCTGCTGGACTCGAAATTCCAGAATCCGAGATACCATACGGATTATTACATGGAGAATGGCTCTTTCCTCCGCATGGATAACATGACACTGGGGTATAATTTTAAAAACCTGCTGAGTGGAACGCTTGGATTGCGGATCTATGCATCGGTTCAGAATGTCTTTGTGATTACTAAATACCAGGGTCTGGATCCCGAGGTTAGCAGTGGTGTTGACAACAACATCTATCCTCGTCCAAGAACCTTCTTATTTGGTTTGAGACTTGAATATTAACGGAAAAAATAAGAAGCCATGAATATGAAATATATAAAAATGCGTGCAATCACGGTATTGGCTGTCATCCTTGCTATTGCAGCCTGTACCAAAGATCTGGATACGGTACCGCTGGATAAAGATGTCATTACATCAGCATCCGTATACGAGGATTTTGATTCCTATAAAATGGTGCTGGCGAAATTGTATGCCGGCTTATCGTTGAGTGGTCAGACCGGACCACATGGGAACAATGACCTGAGTGGTCTGGATGAGGGATTCGGACAGTACCTCAGGGGATACTGGTATGCACAGGAGCTATCAACAGATGAATGCATTATTTCCTGGAATGACCTGACCCTCAAAGACTTTCACGAACAGGACTGGACCTCCTCTGATCCATTCATTATGAACGTGTATTACCGGTTATTTTACCAGATTGCTTTATGCAACGAATTCATCAGGGAATCAACCGATGCAAAACTGGATGAGCGGGGAATGAACGGAACAGAGAAAGATGAGATAGCAGGCTACAGGGCCGAAGCACGCTTCCTGCGGGCATTGAGCTACTATCATGCATTGGACCTTTTCGGGAATGTCCCGTTTGTAACCGAAGATGATGAGGTCGGATCGTTCTTCCCGCAGCAAATCATGAGGGCAGACCTGTTTGACTATGTCGAATCAGAATTGCTGGCTATTGAAACGGAGTTGCCTGCGCCCATGGCAAATGAATATGCAAGGGCTGACCAGGCGGCTGCCTGGATGATTCTGGCAAAACTCTATCTGAATGCTGAGGTTTATATTGATACACCCAAGTATACTGAGACCATTACCTATGCGAAAAAGATTATCGATGCAGGATACACCCTCGATACCGAGTGGGAGAATCTTTTCCTTGCAGATAACCACACGGCAGATGGAATAATATTTCCGATAACATTCGATGGAGTGCATACTAAAACATGGGGAGGAACAACCTTTATTATCAATGCTGCTGTCGGAGGTTCCATGAATCCTGAAGATTTCGGAATTTCCGATGGTTGGGCTGGTATCAGAACCACCAAGGAGATTGTTGGAAAGTTCTATGACCTCGAAACCCTGAAGAAGAAAGGTGACCTGTCCGGCAGGAAAGCTTATCCTGTTCTTTATGTCCCCGGCAGTTACCAGGGCTGGGATCCTTCTGATGCAACAACCGTTGTTGCATCCGTTAACGACGATGGAAAGTACGAGGGATACCTCTGGTTCCCGGATGCCGATGCCCAGTTCAAGTTTAGCAATGCACCGGACTGGGATCACAGTATATTCGGTGATGTGGATCCCTCAGGTACGACCGGAACACTGGTGAAACCCGGGAATAATATTGTTGCAGGAGTTGCCGGTTACTATAAGGTCAATGTTGATACTGTTGCACTGACCTATACACTTGAAAAAACCGATTGGGGATTGATTGGTGATGCAACGCCCGGTGGCTGGGATAACGATACAGACATGTCTTACGATGCCGTGGAGGGGGTATGGGAACTGATCGTTGAACTGGGTACCGGAAGTATTAAATTCAGGGCAAACGATGACTGGGCTATTAATTATGGAGATACCGGTGTAGATGGTATTCTTGAAGCAGGAGGAGATAATATTACAATTACCGAACCCGGGAAATACGAGATCAAAATGAAGCTGGGATTCCCGGATTATACTTACACCATCGAACAGTTTAGTTCGGATGGCCGCATCATGTTCTATAGCGATGGACAGTCACTTGAGATTGACGATGTGTTTGAATTCACCGAAGGGTGGGCTGTTACCAAATTCAAAAACATCACGTCAACGGGTGCTCCCGGATCGGATCAGACCCATCCGGATACCGATTTCCCATTGTTCCGACTGGCCGATGCGTACCTGATGTATGCTGAAGCAGTACTCAGGGGCGGCAGTGGTGGTGATGCTGCAACGGCTCTAACCTATGTCAATATGCTGAGAGAACGTGCATACGGCGATGCCAACGGGAACATCACAGCCGATGACCTTGACCTGGATTTCATCCTGGATGAACTGGCTCGTGAGTTCTTATGGGAAGCACACCGGAGGACTGACCTGATCCGGTTTGGCCGGTTCAGCAACACATCCTATACCTGGGCATGGAAAGGTGGAGTGAAAGAAGGTCAGAGTGTGCAAGGATTTTACGACCTCTATCCCATTCCTGCTTCCGATGTTGCTGCTAACCTGAACCTGGAACAGAATGATGGCTATTATTAATGATAATACGTAAAACAAGTAGATATGAAAAAGATAAATCTGATCATCCTTATCCTTGTTGGCCTGTTTGCTATTATCTCCTGCGAAAAGGATGAAACAAAAGTGGTCATTGGAGTCTTTAATCCTCCGGCAATCACTGCGCCAACAGGTGGATCAAGTTACGTGCTTACAGAAGAGACCGAAACGGATACCATGACAACCTTTACCTGGAGTGCTGCTGATTTTGGCTTCCAGTCATCTGTATTATATTCCGTTCAGTTCGATTTTGTCGGAAATGATTTTGCCTCTCCCGGTGATATGGGAAGCACGAATGACCTCGAATTGGCTGTAACGGTTGGAAACGTGAACCAGAAGATCATCCTTGCAGGAGGATATACTGGTGTGGTCAATTCACTGGAGACCAGGATCATGGCAGTTATTCAAGCCATCGATAAAACGAATATAGACACCCTGTTCTCTTCATCAATCACAATGGACGTTACCCCGTTTGAGAAGATCATTATTTATCCCTCTGTTTATGTAGCCGGGAATTACCAGGCAGCCAGTGGCTATACTTCCGACTGGTCGCCGGATTTAGGCCCGCAACTGTACTCGTTGAAGGATAATGAAAAATACGAAGGGTATGTCTACATGGCGAATGGTTCCAATGAGTTCAAATTCACCGATGGCCCGAACTGGGATCTCAACTGGGGAGATGATGGTGCGGATGGTACTCTTGACGAGAATGGAGCGAACATCTTGGAAGCCAATGCAGGCTACTATAAGATGAACGTGGACCTGAATACCTTTACCTATACATACATGGGAACAGACTGGGGTCTGATTGGTGATGCAACGCCCGGTGGTTGGGATTCAGACACGAATATGACCTTTGATGATGTAAACCACGTCTGGACCATTACAGTGGATCTCGTTGTTGGTACTATAAAATTCAGGGCAAACGATGATTGGGCGCTGAACTATGGTGATGATGGCGGAGACCTGAAGCTCGATAAGGATGGGGCAGATATTGCGGTTGCCGAAGCCGGCAATTATACCATTACTATGGATCTTGAACAACCACTGTACAGATACACAATTGTAAAGAATTAGGTTGTAGGTTAAGTAAAAAGAGGTTGTCCCGGGAGTTCGCTTCTGAGATAACCTCTTTTTATTTCAAATGATAACACATGAAAAAATACCTGTTTTCAGGACTTGTATTCCTGCTACTGGTCCTTTTTTCCTGCAAGGAGGATGGGAACAATAATCATGATCCCAACGAAAAAATATTTTATACCCCCGATCAGTTCTGTATGGGAGCAGACCTTTCCTATGTCAACCAGATCCTGGATTTTGGAGGAACCTACCGGGATTCAGGAATAGTCAAAGACCCGTACCTCATCTTCAACAATAACGGTGCAAATGTTATACGGTTCCGGCTATTCCATACACCCACCTGGACAAAAGAGATTTACGGCCCCGATGGAACACAGATGTATCATGATTACAACGATGTGAAGTTGGGGATTGAACGGGCAAAATACGCTGGCTGTGCCGTTTGTCTCGACTTTCACTATTCCGATAGCTGGGCCGATCCTGGTAAACAGGTGCCGCCTGCTGCCTGGGAATCGCTGGATCTCGAACAAATGCACGACAGCATCTATGCCTACACCTTTACCACCGTGTCAAACCTTGAAATGGAGGGGTTGATGCCCGAATATGTCCAGATCGGGAATGAGATAAATCCCGGTTTTGTTCTGCCATTGGGAAGCCGGTGGAACGGGAATGAAAACAACTGTGCCTATTTGCTAAATGCCGGAATAGAGGCTGTGCGGGATGCCTCTGAAAGCAGCACAACTGATCCGGAAATCATTATCCACATCGCTCAACCGGAAAATGTCGACACATGGTTTGATGGGATGAATGCAGCCGGTTTGACCGATTATGACATCATCGGAATTTCCTATTACTATATGTGGTCAAATGTCAATATCGGCAACATCAGTAATTACGTTTCATTCCTGAAAGAAAAATACGAAAAAGAGGTCATGATCATGGAAACAGGTTATCCATGGACTACCGGATATGCTGATAACTACAATAACATTATCAATGTGGATAAACTTTTGCCCGATTATCCGGCAACCCTGGAAGGACAATTTAACTACCTTGTAAAGCTGACACAAGAGATCATCGACGGTGGCGGGAAAGGAATATTTACCTGGGAACCTGCCTGGATCACATCAGACATGAAGGACCAGTGGGGACAGGGTTCTTCATGGGAATGCAATACACTCTTTGATTTCCAGGGCAACGTAATCAAGGGAATGCATTTTATGACCTATCCCTATGCGTTTTGAAGAATATAACAAAACCATTCCGATCATGAAAAAAGTAACATTTATTAGCCTTCTGGTATTCATCTCTTTACTCATTACTCCAGGGATTTCTGCACAGATCCAACACCTTGAGCCGCCGTTCTGGTGGGCCGGGATGAAAAATCCCAACCTCCAGTTAATGGTTCATGGTAAAGATATCTCAAAACACACCGTTGAGCTTTCCTATGATGGAGTAAGCATTCAATCCGTCTCATCCGTTGAAAATCCAAACTTCCTTTTTATCGATCTGAAGCTGGATCCGGAGGTTTTACCAGGGAAATTCGATATTCATTTCCTTGCGGATGGAAAAACAGCTTTTTCCTATACCTATGAACTGAAACAACGGGAACACGGTTCAGCTGAGCGCGAGGGGTTCAATAATTCCGATGTTATGTACCTGATTATGCCGGACCGTTTTGCCAATGGCAATCCTTCAAACGATGCAATCAGTGAATTAAAAGAACAACCGAACAGAAATGAAATGCTGGGCCGGCACGGAGGTGATATTAAAGGAATAAAAGATCACCTGGATTATATTGCAGATATGGGTTTTACAGCCATATGGCTTAACCCGGTCCTGGAAAACGACCAGGAAAGGTCTTCGTACCACGGTTATTCAACCACCAACTTTTATCGGGTTGATCAGCGGTTCGGGACGAATGAAGAGTACCGGGAATTGTGTTACCAGGCAAAAACGAAAGGTCTAAAGATGGTCATGGACATGATCTTCAATCATTGCGGATCGGAACACTGGTGGATGAAGGATATGCCCACAGCAGACTGGATCAATTACTATCCTGAATACGTTAGCACCAACCACCGGAGAACTGTAAACCAGGATCCCTATGCCTCATATGCCGACTATGCCCTGATGCGCGATGGCTGGTTTGTCCGCTCCATGCCGGATATGAATGTCAGAAATCCTTTTTTTGCCAACTACCTCATTCAAAACAGCATCTGGTGGATTGAGTACACTGGTCTGGCTGGCATTCGTATGGATACCTATCCCTATCCGGATAAATTTATGATGGCAGAATGGAACCGTAGGGTGTTGCATGAATACCCGCATTTCAATATCGTTGGTGAAGAGTGGAGTGAAAACCAGGCAACTGTATCCTACTGGCAAAAAGGACAAATGAACCGGGATGGTTATGATGGACAGTTACCCAGCCTGATGGACTTTCCGTTACAAAGCGCTCTCCGTAAGAGCCTTATGGAAGAAGAGGGGTGGAATACCGGCTTGATTAAACTGTATGAGGCAATTTCGTATGATTACCTCTATCCCAATCCCTTTAACCTGGTCATTTTCCCCGATAATCATGACATGAGCCGGTTCTACATGCAGGTGGGCATGAGTGATGATCTCTATAAACTGGGAATCACCTATGTGCTTACCACCCGCGGCATCCCACAGATCTTTTATGGCTCCGAGATATTGATGACCCATACAGAAAGCAACCATCACGGCCACATCAGGAAAGATTTTCCCGGAGGATGGGAAGGGGATGAAAAAAACGGATTTACCGGAGAAGGACTCTCGGAGAACGAACTGGAGATGCAACAATATTTTAAGAAACTCCTGCATTGGAGAAAAGAGAATCCGGTGATCCATACCGGAAAACTGATACATTTTGCCCCTGAAAATGGTATCTACGTATTCTTCAGATACAGTAATACACAAAAAGTGATGATCGTGTTGAACAAAAACAGCACCAGCCAGGAATTACAGCCTGACCGGTTTGCAGAAATGCTGAAAGGTGTAAAGAATGGAACGGATATATTTACCGGGAAAACGGTTGAACTGGAAAACAGTTTATCCATTCCTGCACGATCCCCGCTAATTTTAAAACTGAATTAACTCTTTAGGTATGAAAAAAGGTATCCTTCTGATCGCACTGCTTTTTTTCGGTGGATTACTATCCCGTGCACAGATCGTTACCACCGATCCAGTTTTTGCGACCCCTTTTGATTCAATCATCGTCTTCTTCGATGCCAGTCTGTCCACCGGTGAATACGGTAATGATGCAACCAGCCTGGAGGGGTACGCCGGAAGCGATGTATATGCCCATACGGGAGTTACCATTGAGGGCGAAGGGACATGGAAGTACGTCAATAGCACGTGGGGTACAGCAGATAGTGCGAAATTCAAGCTGGAGAGAGTAAGCGGCGATCTGTGGAAACTGGTGATCGGAGATCCGTATAAATACTATTATGTACCCTCTGCCAGGAAAATCACACAACTGAGTTTCGTATTCCGCAACTCAGATGGCAGCCGTTCGGGTCGTGCACCGGGGGGTGCAGATATATTCCTTGATCTTTTTGAACCGGGGGTGACAGTGACCTTCAGCAAGCCTCTGGTGAACAATGAATTTGGTGATCCCCGTCGTCAACCCGTTTTTTTGGAGACCGGCGACACCCTGGATATACAATCGATCGGGGTTGCTATCGGCACCGAAGTGGAAAAGATGGAACTGCTTGTCGATGATCTCCTGACGGAAACTGTATTCGATGACACATTGGACTATGGCTATATTGCCGATGCAGAATATGGCAGAAAAATCATTAAGGTGATTGCCTATGATGTAGCTGAACTTTCCGATACCGGTGAGCTGGTGGTGATGGTCAACCCGCCCGTTGAGGATCTCAGCCGTTCTCCGGAAATTACAGATGGTATCAATTACATTGATGATAACACGGTGGTTGTCTCATTGAATGCTCCGGAAAAAGATTTTGCTTATGTAATCGGTGATTTCAATGAGTGGCTGGTGGATGAGGATTACTTTATGCAACGGGACAGCATTGATGCAATGCATGTTCACTGGTGGCTGGAGATCAACGGGCTTTCGGATACGGAAGAATATGGTTTTCAATACCTTGTGGATGGGGAAATACGTGTTGCCGATCCCTATTCGGAGAAGATCCTTGATCCCTGGAATGACCAGTACATCAACTCCCAGGTTTATCCCGGATTAAAAGCCTACCCGGCTGGTAAAACGGAACAGGCGGTTACAGCTTTCAAAACTGCCGAACCGGATTATCAATGGCAAACATCCGGATATGTGAGACCTCCAAAAGAGGAACTGGTGATTTATGAATTGCTGATTCGCGATTTCCTGGAAGCACACAACTTTAGCACCCTCATTGACACGCTGGATTACCTGGATAACCTCGGTGTCAATGCCATTGAACTGATGCCGGTAAATGAGTTCGAAGGAAACATCAGTTGGGGTTACAACCCCTCATTTCACATGGCACTGGACAAATACTACGGGAACAAGAATACCTTTAAATCATTTATCGATAGCTGTCATTCCCGCGATATTGCCGTGATCCTTGATGTGGTCTTCAATCATGCTTTCGGCCAGTCCCCCCTGGTGCGGTTATACAGTTCGGGTGATTTCGGTCCCCCGACAGCACAGAATCCCTGGTTCAATGTTACGGCAACACACCCGTTTAATGTCGGGTATGACTTTAACCACGAAAGTATCCTGACTCAGGAATTCCTGGACCGCGTAAATGCTTTCTGGATCACTGAATACAATGTTGACGGCTACCGCTTTGACCTGTCAAAAGGGTTTATGCAAACGGGTGATTTTTATGGGTATAATGCTTCACGGATCGTCTTGCTTAAACGCATGGCGGATGAGATCCGGAGTGTTGATCCGGATACCTATACTATTCTGGAACACCTGGGTGAAAATACCGAAGAGAAAGAGCTGGCAGAATATGGAATGATGCTCTGGGGGAACATGAATCATGACTATGCTGAAGCTGCCATGGGCTACACTTCTGATTTCACCTGGGCTACCTCCAAGGGAAGGGGCTGGACAGTCCCTCATCTTGTTACCTATATGGAGAGCCATGACGAGGAGCGGTTGATGTACAAGACACTCAACTATGGGAATAGCAACGGTGGGTACAACACAAAGGAATTTGATGTAGCCATAAAAAGAATGGAACTGGATGCTGTTTTCTTTCTCACCATTCCCGGACCTAAAATGATCTGGCAATTTGGGGAGCTGGGATACGACCATTCGATCAACCGTTGCCAGAATGGTTCAATAAATGACGGTTGCCGGCTAGATCCGAAACCCATTGAATGGGACTATTACGAAATGAATCCCCGCAAACGATTATTCCAGGTTTACCAGTCACTGATTCAATTGCGGAAGGATCATGAGGTGTTCAATACTGCAGATTACTCCTATGCACTGGGGGCCCCTGCAAAACGGTTAAACCTGAATCATCCGGACCTGAAAGTTACTATCCTGGGCAATTTTGGCTTAACCCAGGGAAGCCTCAATCCAAGTTTCCAGGAGAGTGGGTACTGGTATGACTACTTCACAGGGGATTCAATCAATGTGGTCAATGTGACGGAAAGCATTACCCTTCAACCCGGAGAATACAGGGTCTATACCAACCGGAAACTGACAACACCTGATTTCATCCTTGATGTAAATGAAACCCCTCCGAATGTGACGGAAACCCGGTTAACGGCATATCCCAATCCGTCAAGTGATAATTTCACCATACAGGTAGCCGTTCCCCAATTCAACTATGTAACCTTGACCATATTTGATATCACCGGGAAGGAAGTAAACCGGCTAATCGATGGTCGTGAGGTGAATGACATTCATGAATACATGTGGGATGGTAAAAATTCAACGGGAAATGAAGTGGAAAGCGGGATCTATTTTATCCGGCTAACAACTCAGCATGAGACTCACATCATAAAGGTCATTAAGTATTAGAGGACCATCTTCTGGCAGTGCTGATCTTCTCCCAAATTTATTTCTTTTGGGAATTATTAGTTGTTTGCCGTAAATTTATTGTTGTGTGTAATTTATTTATTAAGGACACGAATATTAATCATACCCTTATTACTTCAGAATTTTCAGTGATAAAAAAATCGTACTTATGATGTCAGAATTCGAGCAAACATTAAAAATAAAATTAATTAACCACAACCGCCTGTAATGTAGATTCTACAGGGGTATGTAATAAAAATGCACCCGGGGCCGGGAGAGTCTACTGCACCAATACCTTGTATTCCCAGGGTCCTAATCTCAACGAATCCGGGAAAGGCAATACCATCTTTCCCTTTGTGAAATAGTCTTGATAATCACCGTTGTAATCATCCAGTTCCGGTTTGATGGTAGTGTTTTTCCTGCTCAGGTTAAGAAAAACAATCACTTTATTCCCATCCTTAACCCGGGAAAATGCAAAGATTCTTCTCTCTTTCGAGGTTTTAATCTTTTCCATCGGACCACCGAATTCTCCGTTCCACAATGCCACATTCTCCTTTTTCATCCGGATCAGGGATTGGTAGAAACCGGTCAGTTCACACTCTTCCCATTCAATGGGATCCCTTTCAAAAAATTTCAACCGTTTAGAAAGGCACACTTCCTGTCCGTTATAGATCAGGGGTGTCCCGGGTATTGCAAACATGAAAACGGCAAATGCTTCATGGGCTTCTCCCATTCTCTCCTCAATGGTTCCCTGCCATGAATTCTCATCATGGTTGGAGAGGAACCTCATCCGGTAAACATTAGGAGGAAACAGCGCTTCTTCCTTTCTGAAATATTTTGATAACGCCCTTACACTATCTTTTCCCTGGGCTACCCTGTTCATCAAATGATGAAGTTCCCAGGAATAATTCATGTCGAAACCCTTCTCCAGAAAATAGGTTTGTTCTTCATTTTCGGCAAGCATGAGAACGGGGCGGATTTCCTCCAGTGCAACCCTTGCTCTTTCCCAGAATTCTTTCGGGGTTTTATGTGGATGATCAACCCGGAAGCCGTCAACCCCGAGTCTTACCCAGAAACTCAACGCCTCAATCATGTAATCATGCAATCCGGTTTTGGACCAGTCCAATTGAATGACATCTGTCCAGTCGGTTCCAATGGGTGGAATAAATTCCCCGGTCGAATCTTTCATGAAAAATTCAGGGTGTTCAGTTGCCAGCGGATTATCCCATGCTGTATGGTTGGGAACCCAGTCAAGTATGACATAAAATCCCATTTCATGGGCTTTGTCAACCATCGATTTAAAATCATCCAGTGTCCCAAATTCAGGATTAATATCCTTATAATCCCTTACAGAATAATAACTTCCCAGCTCTCCTTTCCGGTTTTTCAAGCCAATCGGGTGTACAGGCATAAACCACAATACATCCACCCCGAGTTCATTCAGTCCTGGGAGGTGGTTCTCAAAAGCCTTAATGGTTCCCTCTTCCGTATATTGCCTGAGATTAATTTCATACAGGACGACGTTGCAGGACCACTCAGGATGAATGACCTCACTGATAAAGGGTTCGGGTTTTTCACCTTTGCTCTTTACCGCCCGTTTACAACCAAAAAAAACCATAGCCACAAATATCATTGTGGCAACTGTAATTACGATTGCTTTTTCCATTTGTATCGTTTGATATGATTTATAAAAAGTAATTTATTGTATCACGATTTTAGCCATTTCTCCATCTCCGGATTTTAAAATGTATAATCCGGGAGGTAGATCATGAACATCCAATTCCTGAACATCCCTTCTTTCCTTCCACATTCTGCCCGTCATGTCATAGAGTCGTACTGAGATCATTTTATTAAAATGCATCACCCCATATTGAACCGGATTGGGATAAACAATAAGAGATTCATCCGTTGAACCCAATCCTTGAATTGCTGTCAGCGTATTGCTGTAACCGGGCGTAGAAACAATATAAGCGATCCATGCTGTTCCTCCATCTGTTTCCCTGCCATAAGAAATATCATCGATCTGACTTCCGAAAGCAAGGTAATCAATCAATAAAGAATTCCGCAAAGCAGATTCAAATATTCCAATCTCTTCACCGGATTTTTCCAATCTGAAATTTGCATGAAGGGGTCCCTGACCGTTCTGTCCATCGGTCCAGATAAGGATGAAGTCACCCGGTCCTAAAATGGAATCGGGCAGTAACCACCGCAATGGATTTTGAAGATCATCCGATAAATACTTATCACCCAGCCATACAGGATTGGGGTCCCGGTTGTAGAGTTCAACCCAATCATCGTACTCACCATATTCGTCCGCAAAGGTTATATCATTCCCTGCCATAAACTCATTGATCACCAGGTCAGGATCACTGTTTTCAAACGCATGGATCAGATCAGACCGGCAGGGTTCCCTGTATTCACCTGCTCCATCCGTATCATTCACGGTAACCTGATAATTGATCCGGCTTTCGACAGGTACCGGATCCAGTGAAACAGTATAGATCTGATCGCCAGAGATTTGATCAAAGTCCAAACCGTTATCCTGCATTTGGAGGATTTCTTCCGGTCCACCATTCACCGAATATACCAGTTCAACCCCGGTCAGTGGAGTATCATCAGATACATGAGCAGATATCACGGGTAGTTCGCCTAATCTTGGGTGATTGGACAGGATATACTTGATGACAGGCAGTGTATTATGGATTTCCAGTTGCTCCTTTGCTGCCTCCATTCTGGTTGTGATGTAGGGTTTTAATCCATAGGCAACATGCCCCCCGAGTGGTTCATCAAACGATTGGTGGAAGTCTTCTATGGTATAGCCGTAATTTAGCGGATACCAGGGATCATTATGCAGAGAAGGTGTGATCATTGTATGCAGGGAGTCAATTCGGGGAAAAAGCAGAGCCGTATCCATAATTTCTGTTACCAGCTGCTGAACATACCGGGAGAATTGATCCCTGTATTGCTGAACCTCCAGTATACGGGTGTGAAGGGGTCTGCTTTCTCCATGTTTTGCCCAATCATAAATATCCCGAACACCCCAATCCCTGCCGATCCAGTCAATACCCAACGTGTTATCAAGATCGTAAGGTATAAATTCAAACTTCCCGGTCGCTGTATTATGGTACAAATAGAAATTATTTTTATTATAGGAATATCCGTCCCAGTTACCGCTCACCACATCAAAAGCAAGGATTTTCAGAAAATCGTCCACATTGAACAGGGTTTCAATTTCGCACGGCAGATCTTCTATTGGTGCTGTGTTGAGCAGTTGGATGAATTGATAGAGATCATCATAATTATCCCGTTCGACATTGGTTCTTAAATCGTATGCCCGCCGGTCTCCACTGGTGAATTTATAGTCATCCGGGTTGGTGCTGAAGAAATCTAAATCGGCAGGCCAGAGGCATTTATACAAATTACCTCCCCTGTTTCCAAACCGGGAAAAAACAAATTGTTCATCAATATGTTCCACGTTGATATAGAGTCCATAATAATCCCCGTTAATGTATAATTCCACATGGTTAGACCGGGGTGCGGGAATGTTAAATTTCCTGAGCATATCCCAACATAGCTTTGAACGAATTACCGAGGGATCGTTGTGCTCCCCGTTGATATTTATTTTTTCAAGCCCCTGATATTGTTGTCCCTGAATAAATGTATTGAAAGATACCTTGAATGATTTTTTGGGGGAATATCGTGAGGTGTTCCCCCGCAGTCTGAATCCGACCTGGTATACCGTATCAGCAACAGTCCCTGCCTGAAAGATAAAGATTGCAGGGTATTCGTGGTAACTGGTCACATCGTTAAAAATGGCAGTCAGAGAATCGGGATCAATCAGGACATCGATCCTTGGTATCAGGGCATCGGTAAAAACCGGTTCATCAACAGGGAAATCAGGCTGGGAGAAAACAGTTGTACCTGAAACCAGGAATAGGATATATACATTAATTCTCTTTATCACGCTAATGGAATTCCCTGGAACCGATTATTTTCTCTGCTCAAGAAACCATTCGTACAGTTTCTCGTTGTTATAGGTCCCAAATCCTCCCATGCTTAATCCTGTCAGGTAAATCCTGTTTTTATCTGTACGGTAAGTACGCAGGATGTCATCCAGCAATTCCTTCAGGATTTCCGGTGACCACCTTTGGTTTACAGGACATTGTGGTGACACAACAAGAAAGGGAAGGTCTTTCGTTTCAACGATTTTCGGGGGGCCATGCATCTTTACAAGATCAAGGCTATCTCCTCTCTCCCCGGCACCATGCAGAAATAATAATACGGGCCAGAGCTTCTGCTCTTCCGTATCATACCCATTGGGAAGGTAGAGAAGATATTTAACCTGGATATCAGGATCTGCTTTGCTGACAAAAAGTTGATGCGTCTGCCTGTGAATTGGTTTCATATTCGTCTGAGGGTAAACAGAAAAAAATCCGGTTGAAAAACAAATTGTTACAAACAACAATCGGTATGGTTTCATGTTCTAAAGAATATGGTATTATAAAATTCAAAGCCGGGTCAACTTTGATAAGTTTGTTCGTCCCGGCTTTGATAAACAAATCGGTAAAGCCTAGATGTTCCTGTTCACTGCATTGAGGTCTTCAAATGCCTCTTTTAGCCTGCTAATAAAGCTTTGTTCTCCGCTTCGTAACCAGGCACGAGGATCGTAATATTTCTTATTGGGTTTATCTTCTCCTTCCGGATTTCCGATCTGCCCCTGCAAATAATCTTTCTTCTCCTTGTAGTAGTTGCGAATACCGTCCCAGAACGCCCATTGCATATCCGTGTCGATGTTCATTTTTATCGCTCCGTACCCGATTGCTTCCTTTATCAGGTGTTTTTCGGATCCTGAACCCCCATGAAATACAAAATTCACAGGATTGGGACCCGTTCCAAACTTCTTCTGAATGTATTCCTGTGAGTTTTTCAGGATGATTGGCTTCAATTCAACATTCCCCGGTTTATAAACCCCATGTACATTACCGAATGCTGCAGCAATGGTAAAATAATCACTGATTTTTTTTAATTCTTCGTATGCAAATGCAACTTCTTCTGGCTGGGTATACAACCGTGCGCTATCAACACCCGAATGATCCACTCCATCTTCTTCCCCTCCGGTAACGCCCAATTCAATCTCCAGGGTCATTCTGAGTTTACTCATTCGTTTCAGGTACTTTTTGCTAATTTCAATATTTTCCTCAATTGGTTCTTCGGAAAGGTCCAGCATGTGCGAACTGTACAGTGGTTTACCATGTTGTTTGAAGTACTTTTCTCCAGTGTCAAGCAACCCATCAATCCAGGGAAGCAGTTTTTTTGCAGCGTGATCTGTGTGAAGCACAACCGGAACACCATAGTATTCAGCTAGTGTATGCACATGTTGTGCTCCTGAAATTCCTCCTGCGACGGCAGCCAGCTGGTTTTCATTGGACAGTCCTTTCCCCCCGAAAAACACAGCACCGCCATTGGAAAATTGGATGATGACCGGAGAGTTTACCTCTCTGGCTGTTTCCAGTACTGCATTGACCGAATTGGTACCTACTACATTCACAGCAGGAATAGCAAAATTGTTCTTGTTGGCATAATCGAAAAGATCCTTAACCTCTTTTCCAAATAAAACGCCGGGTCTAAATTTCATATTATCTTTAGCCATGATTACAAATTTTTTTACAATTGTATGATTGAGTTCTTTTGTTGTAAAGGATTATAAAGATAATACAAAAAGGGGGATTCCCGATTGACCGTTACTTTTTTCTGTGAACCACAAGATCGTCCCCTCCCTCAAGCAGGTATTCCTGATCGTAGAGATTTACAGGGATCGTTGCGTTTGATCTGTTCCTGATTTCAATTACCTCATGATTGACTTTCACGTTCAGTAAATTGCCTTTGAAACGAACATTAAATGAATAGAATTCCCATTGATCAGGGATAAGGGGATTAAACCGTATCGTTCCATCTGCTATTCTCATTCCTCCAAATCCTTCCACGACAGCCATCCATGTTCCACCCATGCTCGTAATGTGTAATCCTTCAGCCACCTCTTGGTTGTAATCGTCCAGATCCAATCTTGCCGTTCTCAGGTATAGATTATAGGCTGTGTCAATATCGCCGATTCTTGCAGCCAATATAGAATGTATACATGCCGAGAGGGAGGATTCGTGAACTGTTCGTGGTTCGTAAAAATTGAAATTCCGCCTTATGGTCTCTTTGTCATAACGCTCTTCAAAAAAATAGATGCCGTGCAAAACATCGGCCTGTTTAATAAAAGGTGATCGCAAAATCCTGTCCCATGACCAATGTTGATTAATTGGACGCTGGTTCGGGTCAATCTCTTCGGCAAGAGATTGCTCCTTATCCAGATATCCATCCTGCTGCAGAAAGATCTGACCTTCCTCATCGTATGGAAAATATAAGTTATCAACGATATCTCTCCACAGGCTGGTCTCTTCTTCAAAATCGAAATTCAACTTTGCAGCAAGTTCCCGGAATCTTTGTGGGTTACTGTTCCTGAGTGAATGGATATGCCCCATGGTATAATCAAGGGTCCATGCAGCAATGGTATTGGTATACCAGTTATTGTTCACGTTGTTCTCATATTCGTTTGGGCCGGTAACTCCAAGGATAACATATTTCTGTTTGGGTTCCGAGAAGTTGACTCTCTGGCTCCAGAACCGGGAAATAGCCATCAACACTTCCAAACCATAATCCTCAAGGTATTTGTAATCGCCGGTATGTCTCACATAACTATAGATGGCATAAGCAATGGCACCATTGCGGTGGATCTCTTCAAAGGTGATTTCCCACTCATTATGACACTCCTCTCCATTCATGGTTACCATTGGGTATAAGGCTGCTCCATTTTTAAATCCCAGTTTTTGAGCATTCTCAATCGCTTTTCCAAGGTGCTTATAGCGGTATAACAATAGTTTTTTACCCACGTCGGGATTTGTCGTGCAGAGGTAGAATGGAAAAACAAATGCTTCGGTATCCCAGTAGGTACTGCCACCGTATTTTTCACCGGTAAATCCTTTCGGCCCAATATTCAATCTTTCGTCTTCCCCGGTATAGGTTTGATTCAGATGGAAAATATTAAAACGTATTCCCTGTTGAGCAGCCACATCACCTCCAATCCGGATATCGCTATCGTCCCACTTCATGATCCATGCCTTTGTATGTTCGGCGAGCAGGTTTTCAAAACCGATCGTGAATGCAATTTTCAGTACCTGTTCTGCTTCATGCATCAACTCACCCGGTCTATAATCAAGGGAAGTGAGATTAACTGCATACTTAAAGATTGTCAGTATTTCTTCCTGTTGTAAATGAATAGAGCAGGAGTTTTCCAGGTATTTCTCGCGTTCATTTCTGGTTATATCATAACGGATGGGTTTACCGTTTTTCAGAAGGTTGAATTTCATCCCTGTGCACACCGTGAAATCGAGTTTTTTAGTCTTGCCAAGAATATATCCTTCGCCATTTCCTGTTTCTCTGTTGACCTCCTCCCAGAATTGCTCACCATAGTTTGCATCTTCATTCCGTACATCCAGATCGATATAGGGTGTGATTGTTATCTTACCGTTGAAATTGACCGGTTTGACCGAATATTGTATGGCACCGATCTCCGGCATGACAATGCTAAGGAACCGTATGGATTCAACCGTTACCTTCTCCCCTCCGGGTAGTTCTGCTGTAAACGAACGTTCCAGGTAACCCTTCTTCATATTCAGGGTCCTGCGGAACGACAGAATCCTGCATTTTGCCAGGTCAAGGGTTTTATCATTGATCTTAACATCAATACCAATCCAGTTGGCAGCATTAAGCACTTTGGCAAAATATTCCGGATAGCCGACCTTCCACCATCCCACGCGGGTTTTATCCGGATAATAAACACCTGCAATATAATTTCCCTGGAGTGTATCCCCGCTATATGCTTCTTCAAAATTTGCCCGCTGCCCCATCTTACCATTACCGAGTGATAAAATACTTTCAGAAGCCCGGTTGTTTTCAGGATTAAAACCCTCCTCAATAATCAACCATTCATCATGTTTCAGGTAGGAAGTCATTGTAAATCTTTTAGTCTTTATCTTCAACAAAAAAAACCAGGAATGCTGCTATCAGCAGGGAACATCCCCCAAGTAACAAGGCATAAATCGCTTGATTTTCAAACAGGATTCTAACAAAAAAACCCAGGATAGCTGCTGCAGTAATTTGCGGAATCACAATAAAAAAATTGAAAATGCCCATATAGGTCCCCATCTTATGGGAAGGGAGGGAACCTGTGAGTATTGCATACGGCATGGCAAGAATAGCTGCCCATGCAAGTCCTATGCCCAGCTCAGGTATCATTAACATGGTTGGATTCTTAATGAAGAAAAAGGACGCCATGCTCACACCCCCCACAACCAGACTGATGGCATGTACTGTTTTCCGGTTGGTCAGTTTTGCCATCCACATGATCAAAAATGCCATTATCGCAGCGAAACCATTGTATACAGCCATTAACATGCCAACCCAATCTGCACCGGTATTATACTCTTTTTGTATTCGCTCCAGCACGGCAACTGATTGAGGTTTCAAATCGATAAACTCCTTCTTATGCTCATCTACAAAGAATTTTACAATTCTCATGGATGCTACTACTTCTTCTCCTTCTTCAAAGCGCTGCGATAACCTGTCTAAATCCTCTTCAACCAGGCCAATGTTTTCCCACTGCGCAGCTTCATCCAACAGTTTAAGTTGCTCAACAGTACGAACCAGATCAGCATGCGTTTCGCGGTCAAGTCCCATGTCATATTTTGTACTGGTAACACCGGCTGTCGTGTATATCCACATGGAAAACAGGGCAAACCATGAAAAGAACTGGACCAGGGCCAGTTGTTTCATCGTTTTTGGCATTTTAAAAAGATCATTGATTACCACAACCATTCCGCTCTCTGTTTTCTTCTGATGGGTGAGCCAACCAACAATCAATTGCAGAATACCAAAGAGAGCACCTCCGACAAACAACACGCCTAAACCATAATCCATAAAGAGAAAAAAGTAGAATAGTAAAAAGAGGGAGGCACTGATGATTAGCCAGATCAGACCACTTCGGATTAACCGATTATATGCAATTGGACGCTCGTTGTGTGTCGAATGGTCTGATGAAGCTTTTTCTTTCGCTTCCTCAGAGAATTCTTTTAACTCATCCGGCGAATACTCTTTTGTCCGTGTAACTGTCCAGAGAACAGCTAAAAAGAAAACCAATCCCCCGATATAAAATGAGAATTTTACCGATGTAGGAATTTCTCCTTCACCCGCTGTATTTGATATGTGAAACCAATTTGTCATTATCCATGGAAGTGCTGAAGCGATGATTGCACCTGTTCCAATAAAGAAACTTTGCATTGAAAATCCCATGGTTCGCTGGTTTGATGGAAGCATATCTCCTACAAAGGCACGAAAGGGCTCCATGGAGATATTGATGGATGCATCCATGATCCATAACATGCCGGCAGCAACCCAGAGAACCGGTGAGTTCGGCATAATGAGCAAGGCAATGGAAGCAAGAATAGCCCCCGTGAGAAAATAAGGCCGTCTTCTGCCAAGCCGGTTCCATGTATTATCGCTCATGTGACCGATAATGGGTTGAATGATCAAACCGGTAACGGGCGCAGCAATCCACAATATTGGGATGCTATCGACACTCGCTCCAAGGGTTTCAAAAATCCGGCTGACATTGGCATTCTGGAGTGCGAATCCAAACTGGATCCCGAAGAATCCGAAACTCATGTTCCATATCTGCCAAAAACGAAGTTGAGGTTTTGCTTTCATGCTAAAAATATCTTGAAAAGAGAGGTTTTAAAGCGCATGCCCTCCCCATTCAAAAATAGTGATAAAAATTGAATTGTATTCTTTTTATCCCGTTTATTATCAGGCAGATGGGTGCATAAAAATCGAAAGATTAAGGAAGCGGTTGTTTCAAACGTTTGCGACAAAATCAAAAAAAATTCAAAAAAATTCAAACATTTTGTAAATTGTCGGTTGATTTCGTTTTTTTAACCCTCAATTCCCAAATAATGGCAGAGTTTACCTTGAAAATCGAGCATTATCTCAATACATCCGAATCCAGCAGCCCCTATTCAGCGGATGACTTCTATCCGGTTGAATTGAAAATATGCTATAATGACAAAACCATAAACATTCGCAGCAAAATTGCCGATTACTGCCAGCTATATCGCGGTGACATAAAAAACCTTATTGACAACCACCAGGAGTTGCTCAAACACGCTCTGCAGGGATACTTTACCGAAAAATTTTATGCCCTCATCTTTAAAAAAAAGTTGTTCCCGATCTATGACCTGCTGATGGATGAAATACAGCTGATTGAAAAGATCATCTCATTCAACCAGCCGTTTGATGAAAAAAATTTTACTGCACATAACATTGGAACAGAGTATGTAAAACACACAACCGATATTGCTCATATCCTGGACGACAACATCAAAGAATTATACCTGAACGAGATCAAGGGACTATTTGTAAAAAGCATCGATCCAAAGAAGAGCAAAGAAGTGTTTCAGATATCCAATTATTTCATCCATTTCATTAACTGGGAAAAGCGGTTCAGTAACTTTTATGAAATGACCTATGAAGTGCTGCCCAGCGAAATCCGGCTGCTGGAAAATTATTTATCCCCCGAATTCAAATGCCTGATCAAAGCTTACATGGCTTTTCAAACACAGGTGAACATCATCAGAAGAACCTTTGAAAAGAAAACACCCGGTAAAATATCAACCCTTTCCTGGTTTGAGTGGGAGAGTGATATTCGCTCATTTCTGACCCGAAAGTATGAGGAGATCTTTGGGAAAACAAAGACAAAGGAGTATATTGACGGATTGAATAAAGTCATTTCAGATTATATTCACCAGTCAGCCCTCCGGTCCTGAGATGGATTATCATTTCAACAGTTGAGGTGCAGAAAAAAATTGGGGTACTCTATCTCTCCACTACAACCTTTCGAATTTCAACACCGGAAGAATTTGTGATCCGGAAGAAATAGATCCCCTGTGACAGATTGTCCAGGGATACCTGGAATTTGTTTTTGGTTAAAGAGCGGAATGATCGTATCGTTTTCCCTGTCATATCAAGAATTTCAAGATCCCATGGGTTAAATTCTTGTGTTGTAAGTTGAACCGTTATCCATTGGCTCGCCGGATTTGGGTAGATTTTTAAATCCCCGAATCGGGGTTTTTCAATTGAAGTGGGTGAGATGGAAACGGAAACGGAAACGGTATCTCCCTCGCAGCCATTCGTTGTGGTTTCAAATACTGAGACCTTACCCTGGCCCGGTTGTGTCCATACGACAACGATCGTGTCACCTCCCTGTGCTGAGAGGATCTCCCCGTGCATAACAGACCAGGAATAGAATGAAGAAGTGTCCGATTCTACCCAGTAGGTAACGGTATCATTCTGGTTCACATTCACTTCACCATAGATTGAACCGGTAATGATCTCCGGCGGTTGCGAAAGCATGACACTATCGGAAACGGAATTCAGATTAGCATCCGTAACCGTTACCGTATAATATTGGTCGGCTGAAAGACCATAAACTGTATGGTTTGTGGTGCTTTGCGGGTCATTCCAGAGAATGGTGTAGGGCGGCATCCCTCCTGTTATCATAACAGTGGCTGTTCCGTCGGAATATCCGTAACAGGAAACGTTCGTGCTATCGCTGATATATGCAAACAGTGGCTCGACGAAATGAGTGTAATGGTATTCCCATTTATAATCGTTTATCCAGCTCCCCTTTCCGGATTGCCACTGCTGATCTGTTTCCCTCACCAGGGAACCGGTTTCATCATAATCCTTCAAGCACCTTTTGTTTTCATCCCATGCTTCTCCATTCCAGGTATAATAAACGTACTCCGATTCCCTACCGGTAAGTTCGTACTGATATGTATACCTTACCGTGTTTTTCCATACTCCGGTAATCCATACCTGATAGATTTTCTCTATAACCTGATCAGACTGATCACGGATATAGGTTATTTTAGTACTTTCCACCCAGCTTGAACTCCCTGTCTGCCAGATAAATTGAATCTCCTCAACCAGATTTCCTGAACCATTATAATAATACAGGTTTTTCGTATCATTCAACCAGGTTGAATCAAGCTTGTTCCAGTTTTGACGCAACATCTCTGTTTTCAGGTCATTTTCGTAGATATAGGAGAACCGGTAATTCATCTCCCATCTCAGGCTGTCCTGATTCCAGTCCTGCCGCTCATAATAGATCCAATGTTGTGACTCATCATAAATATAGAGAAACCGTTTAACATTATTCCAGGATTGTTGTGGGTCGTTCCATACCTGTTCGG
>Ga0315534_1000084_pt1 | contig 49632 bp, 56 predicted proteins | sample SalMarSW160240MG_FD_203094 | JGI IMG/M metagenome (GOLD analysis project Ga0315534, IMG submission 203094) | Salt marsh sediment microbial communities from the Plum Island Ecosystem LTER, Massachusetts, United States - Salt Marsh Sediment SW1602-40 ... | reverse complement strand
AAGTTGAACGAATATCGGAAAAAGATGGAAACCTGTGAGAGGGGCACGCAAATTGCTTTATCCAGGAGTGATCAGAAAAGAGCGGAAGGGATGAACCACCCGTTGAGTTCTACTTGAACCGAGAAAGCGAGCGCATTCCCCGCTGCTTGCGGCGGGGTTAGCGAGCGAATCTGAAAATGAAAAACGTCCTTACGGTGAAGATTCCCCGTGGCTTGCCGCGGGGAGGCTTCAAAGAATCCCCATGATTATTTTGGCCCCATGCAACAAATCGGCTCAAAGAACCTTGTATGAAGAGGAGACATCATGCCGATAAAATCGCTCTTTGGCAAAACGTATCACCTTCTTGAGCGGTCTCTTGATATCGGTAGGCTCCGGCACGGCGTTATAGCCAGCAACGTGGCCAATTTAGACACACCGGGTTACAGGCCGAAAGAGATCGACTTTGACAAGGCACTCAAGGACAGTCTCGAGAGAAAGCCGGTTGATTTGACCCGAACCCATCCTCTTCATTTTGGAGCGCAGGCAGGCCGTTATGAGACCTCTTATGAGGAGGCGGGCGATCGGGTCGATATTGATCAAGAGATGTCAAAGCTCTCAGAGAATAATCTGAGATATCAGACCGACATCGAGATGCTCCTGAGGAAGTTTTCAATGTTAAAATATGGCATCACAGAAGGAGGACGTTAGCATGGATTTTTTGACTGCACTCCATATCAGCACGACAGGTCTAACATCTCAGAGGATGAGGATGAACGTCGTTTCCGCCAATCTTGCCAATGTGGATACCACACGGACCCGCAACGGGATGCCCTATAGAAGGAAAGTTGTCCTCATGGAGGCCAAACCGGTCGAAGACTTCGACTCAACGCTGAATTCCGAAGGCGAAGAGTTATATGGGGTAAAGGTCAGTGAAATTCTGGAGGACACAACGCCTTTCAGGCGGGTGTTCAATCCCGGTCATCCCCATGCGGATCAAATGGGTTATGTCTCTTTTCCCAATGTGGACGTGGTCACGGAAATGGCGAACATGATGGTTGCCAAGAGGTCCTATGAAGCCAATGTGACTGCCATCGCAACCATCAAGAGGATGGCCTTAAAGGCCCTTGAGCTTGGCAGGTAGGCAGCACGGAGAGTCATCATTTATCATTGGGTAATGACCAGTGACAAGTTAGCCAGGAGAGATACATGAACGATTTGACGATTCAAGGCAGGGTCCAGCGTGGCACTTGCGACACACAGGATGGGACTCGCACGAAGCCAGCAGACGGGGGCTTTGCTGGTGTTATCAAACAAGCCGTAGAGCGTGTGGACGACATGGAGAAGCAAGCCGATCGATCCGTTCAGCACCTCGTGAAAGGAGAAGCGGGCATCCATGAGACGATGATTGCCCTTGAGAAGGCCGACATTTCTCTGAGGCTCCTCCTTCAAATCCGAAACAAGGCCATGGATGCCTACAGAGAAGTCATGAGGATGCAGTTCTAGTTCGATCGTGTAGCCAGTTCATAATTCAATCTACTGCTCAGTGCTTCGATGCGCAAATACCGTGATGTATTCAAACAAGTTAGGTCGGAGCAATTGTCTTCGACCATGAGCTCAGACCCAAGGGCTCACTCGGCAATCAATAAAGAGAGACGATGAAGACCCTTATCGAACAGTTCGTCGCAGTATTCAAGGCTCTGCCCACCTCCAGAAAAATCTCCATGGCGGTCGTGCTTGGGCTGGTGGTGGCCGGGTTTGCCTTGATGTTTTTTTGGGCCAATCAGATTGATTATCAGGTTCTCTACAGCAATCTTTCTCAAGAGGATGCAGGAAGTATCGTATCGAAGTTGCGGGAGCAGCGCATCCCATATAAGCTGGCCGGCGGCGGCTCGGCCATCTTGGTGCCTGTGGGAAAGGTATATGAATTGCGTCTTGACATGGCCAACGACGGCCTTCCAGCCGGAGGCCACGTCGGCTTTGAAATCTTTGATCATAACGATTTCAGTACGACCGAATTCGTCCAGAGGCTAAACTATCAGAGGGCACTTCAAGGAGAGCTGGTTAGAACCATCAACGAATTTCGTGAGGTGGAGCATGCTCGGGTCCTTGTGGTAATGCCCAAAGATTCATTATTTGTTGAAGACAGCAAGCCCCCATCAGCCTCGGTACTGTTGAAACTCAGATCCACGCTGTCCCCCGATAAAGTTGCCGGTATTGTGCATATTGTGGCCAGCGCCGTGGAGGGGCTTGAGCCTAACGGGGTGACCGTGGTGGACACCAATGGCAGGGTCTTGTTCAAAGGGCCGAACCAGGCAGATCAGGCAGCCCTGTTCAGTAGCAATAAGCTTGACTATCAACGTCAGGTTGAGGGACGGATCGCAGGGCGTGTTCAGAGCATGCTGGAAGGGATCGTAGGCAAGGACAAGGCGATTGTGCGTGTGAGCAGTGCTATAGATTTTGATCAGGTTGATTTTAGTGAGGAAAAATATGATCCGGACAGTAGCGTCATCCGGAGCAGACAGCGCAAGTCCGAGTCGTCCGAGAAAGGCGGGGCAAATACATCAGCCTCGCTTACGGAACTGGATCAGGGCGCAGCGCCGATTGAAGGTGACAATGGCGCCAAAGCGCGATCCCAAAAGCAAGAAGAAGTGATTAACTATGAAATGAATCGGGTCACCCGGCGTGTTACGAAGCCATCCGGCACCATCAAAAGGCTTTCGGTGGCAGCTGTGGTGGATGGCACCTATGAAGTCGCTACGGCCGAAGACGGGGCCAAGACGAAAAAATATGTACCAAGAAGCGCAGAGGAACTGAAAAAGTTCGAAGAGATTGTCAAGAGGGCCATGGGCTTTGACGAGGATCGCGGTGACCAGGTCTACGTGAGCACATTGCCACTTTCTATGTCAGCAGGCCCGGATGTGGCTTCTGAGGAGACGCGGATAGACTGGCTGGGCTTCGGACGTCGGTATCTAAAGATAGGCCTGAATCTTGCCTTGATCATCTTGGTTTTTCTCTTTGTCGTCCGGCCCCTTGTCAAATCAGTCAAGGGGATCGGCACAGGTGTGGAGGGGCGCAGACAGCTGCTGGCTTCACCTGGAGGGGGCGAATCGGCTACGTTGCCTGAACCACAAATGGACATTCGACAAAAGACCGTTATGCTGGCAAACAACAATACGGACAAGACCGAACAGTTGCTTAGAGGTTGGCTGAACGAAGAGAAGTGATGGCACCTCCTGAATTGGATATGAACAATTTAACCGGGCCACAAAAGGCGGCCACCTTTCTCCTGATTATGGGCCAAGATTATACCGCACAGATTTTTAAGAACCTGGCAGAGGAGGAAATCAGGAAACTTGCCTCCCATATGTCAGAGATCAAATATGTTCCCCCTGAAGTGACGAGACAGGTCATGGAGGAGTTTGTTCAGAGTCTCGAGAGTCATGACCAACTCATGGTAGAAGGGCAAACCTTTCTAAAGACGATCATGAAGGGTTCTCTGGCCAAAGAAAAGGCAAACGCCATTTACAAAGAGTTGGAAAAGAACAACAAGAACGTCCCATTCAGTTACCTTCAGGAGATAGATACCGCAACCCTTGTCGGCTTGATCAAGGGGGAACATCCCCAGACGACTGCCTTGATATTGGCACATCTCAGGCCCGAAAGGGCTGCCGAGGTCTTGAGCGGATTGCCAAAAGAGATTCAGGGTGACGTGGCGATGCGCATCGTCGAAATCAACCGGGTACCTACGGAAATCATAGACGAAGTCGATGAAACGCTTCAAAAGGAGCTTGTAGGCCGGGGCAATACCGGCGATTCCAGAGCCATCGGCGGTATCAGTGCCCTTGCCGACATATTGAATGAGGTGGACCGGGAGACCGAAGAAGGCGTCCTCGCCTCCATTGAAGAACATAAGGAGGACATGGCGGAAGAGATCAGACAACTCATGTTTGTGTTCGAAGATCTCATCAAGGTCGATGATCGCGGTATGCGAGAGATCCTGAAACAGGTGGAGACCCAGCAACTCAGTTTGGCCCTGAAGACCGCTTCAGAAGAGATGAAGGAGAAGATCTTCGGGAATCTGTCGGAAAGGGCGGCGGGCATGCTTCGTGAAGACATGGAAGTCATGGGTCCCGTGAGGCTGGCTGAGGTCGAAAAGGCCCAGCAGATGATCATCCGAGTTGCCAGGGACCTTGAAGCCGAGGGCAAGATCGTTCTTGCGAAAGGAAAAGACGACACCCTTGTCTAAGGATGCAACGCAAACGGGATCCGACAGGGGGACATGCAGGCCCTTTCATATGGAGTCCTTGGATGGTCCGGAGAACCCCTCCACGTCACACACAGTGGACCACCTCTTTAGGGCTGTCCCCGGCAGTGATGATCGTGCTGATGACGCGTTTCGGTCTATGTTCCTCGGTGAGAAAGAGATGGAGGGGCAAAAGGCCAAGGGGATTGTCGATCGAGCGAAAGAAAAGGCCGCCCTCATTGAACGCGAGGCCTACGAGGCGGGCTTTGCTCAAGGGGAAAAAGACGGCTTCGAGATGGGAGCCAAGAAACTTGATAAGGTCTTGGATCGGACCGAGGAAACCCTGAAAGGGATGGTTTCTTATAAAGGGGAGTTCATCAAGCTATACGAGAAGGAGATCTTAGGCCTCATCTCTCATATTGCCGAGAAGGTTGTCCATGGACAAGTCAAGATCGATCACACGGTCGTTCGAGAAACCATTTTCGAGGCCTTCAACCTCGTCGTTGACCGTTCAGAGGTCAGGATCAAGGTGAGTCCAGAGGACGTTGAGTATGTGAAAGAAATAAGGCCGACGTTTTTCGATCGGATCAAGGACCTGAAGTCCATAACCATTGAATCCGACCCTTCTGTGAGCCCGGGTGGGTGCCTTATGGAGACGGTTTTTGGCGAGATAGATGCCCGCTTGGAGGGCCAGTTGGAGAAAATAGCCGGTGCAATCGAGCATACTCTGAACTCCGTGCCATGAAAGCTCGTGCTGAATAAGATCATGTCAGATGACATTAGGTGCGTCCCATGGAATCATTTGCGGGAAGCCGTGAATAGTTGTCGATGCATAACAGCCGATGGCAGGGTTGTCAGAGTGAGCGGATTGATCACAGAAGGCCGCGGGCCCGGCATGGGCGTGGGGAGCACCTGCGGGATCTGCAATGCGGAAGGCGAGGAGGTGTTGGCTGAAGTGGTCGGTTTTAAAGACCACAGAATCATGTTGATGCCCTACGGAGAAATGCGGGGCATCGGCCCGGGGTGCAAGATTGCCCTGGTCCACGAACGGCCCCATGTGCCGGTGGGGGAGGGCTACCTTGGAAGAGTGGTGAACGGTCTGGGAGAACCCATAGATGGACAGGGGCCCATTGCCTCAAAGGTTCACTATCCCCTGTACGGCCAAGTGGTAAATCCCATGCAACGGCGTCGGATCAGAGAAGTGGCTGATGTGGGTATCGGTGCGGTCAACGCCCTGGTAACGATCGGCAAGGGTCAGAGGATGGCCATCATGTCCGGCTCTGGCGTTGGCAAAAGCGTACTGATGGGGATGATGGCACGACTCACGAGCGCTGATGTCAGTATCGTTGCCTTGATCGGAGAGCGGGGCAGGGAAGTCAGGGACTTCGTTGAACAGAATCTTGGGCAAGAAGGTCTCCGAGAATCGGTGGTTGTGGCGGCAACGTCGGATGTGTCTCCGTTGATCAGAATGCGTGGAGCTTACCTGGCAACCACCCTGGCAGAATATTTCAGAGACCGTGGCATGGACGTCCTTCTGGTTATGGACTCTATCACAAGATTTGCCATGTCCTCAAGGGATGTGGGACTGGCAGCGGGAGAACCGCCCACCGTGAGAGGCTATACCCCTTCATTTTTCGTTCAGCTTCCCAAGCTCCTGGAACGGGCGGGCAGCGTGGAGGGCAAAGGGACGATAACCGGCATATACACAGTTCTCGTTGAGGGAGATGACTTGAACGACCCTGTAGGGGATGCCGTACGATCCATGGTAGATGGCCATATTGTCCTTTCGAGAAGGTTGGCCAATCGAGGCCATTATCCGGCTATAGATGTGCTGGCCAGCATCAGCAGGGTCATGGGAGATATTGTTACGCCGGACCACAGGAGACTTGCTCAAAAGGTGAGGGAAATCATGGCCGCCTATTACGATGCCGAGGATCTGATATCCATCGGCGCCTATGTCGACGGCAGTGATCCAAAGATAGATTACGCCAAGAAGATGATTGACGGAATCAATACCTGTCTGAAGCAAGACATGACTCAGAAGGTCGACTTGGAAGCCGGTATCGCTGGATTGAATAAACTCTTAGAAGAGACGGATCATGAAAAAGTTTAGATTCAGACTTGATCCTCTCCTTCGGTATAGACGGTACCGAGAGGAGCTTGCCCTGATGGAACTGGCCAGGGCAAAGCGGGCCCTTGTTCTAAGTAAGAAGAAGCTCCAGCAGATCGGACAGACCAGAAAAGGTGTGGTGACGGAGCTCGATGCCAGACAGGCGGAAGGGCTGGAGGTCAATCGATATCGAATTTATGCGGCCTACCTGCAGGGGTTGGGCAAAAAAATCGAATCTGAAAACGAGCACTTTGTGGAAATTAGTAGCGTGGTGAGAGACAAGCATGAGATTGCTGAGGCCAGGAGGATCAGCAAGGAAACCTTACAACGGCTCAGGCAGACTCAGCACGCGAAGTATTTGCAAAGGAGTAACCGGGCGGAACAAAAGGCAGCAGACGAACTCGTCGGCCTAAGAAAGCGCCCTGGGGTTGAAGATGCCCCTTGAGCGGCTGCCATCTTGAAGGAAATAGCGATGAGCGGCAGATACCCAGTGACAAGATCTCAGGTGCAGGTAACGCTGTTGTGTTTCCTCATTGTTAAGCTGGGGCTTATCAGCGTCTTCGTTTGTGCAAAAAGACCGGTGTTTCCGGTTCCCATTTTGGAAAGCAATGTCGCTCTAGCGAAGGACGCTCAGGAAAAGCCAACAAAAGATCGCGCGCCGGATTCAGCTTCAGCGCTGCAGACCTCTCCGGACAGGCGTCAGCCGGGCGCAAGTCCCGTGGCTCTTGAACAAACGCGGGCACAAATAGAGGTGGAACGGCGGCGGCTGGAAGAGGAACGCAAACAACTCACTGCACTGAAGCAGGAAATCGATGTGAAGCTTGGCCGCCTGGAGAAAATGCAGGATGCCGTGCAGAGCAAGCTTGATGAACAAAAGGTGCTCGGCAACCAGAGGATGAAACAACTCATAAAGATATATACAACCATGCCCCCCAAAAAGGCCGCCGGCCTCATAGAAAAGCTTGACATGACTGTTATCATTTCCTTGTTTTCCAAGATGAAAGGGGAGAACGTGGGACAAATTCTTCCCTATGTGTCCGCTGAAAAGGCTGCCGCCATCAGTGAACGCCTTGTCAGGCAAGGTTTGCCGTAAGGTTGTTTGGGGCTACGGTCGATCTACTTTTTTGATAATAACAGGCGGCAACTGAAGGTCTTCCGGAGTTGAGGGTGTCGGCTTCGGTTCAGGTGGGCGACGCGTGCCGTAGACAACGCTTTCATGGCCTTGCTCATCCACTACCTTTTTCGTCGGTGCGACATGAAGCATCTGCATAATTGTTTCGTCTGAATAGCCTGCCTTCCTTAATATCTCCATTTGCTCCACGGAGAGCTTGGCCTTCCGGGGGTTCTTGTAGCGGTCCGCCAGAATAACACTTTTCAGTGTCTCGTCATCCGCGCCCGCCTCCTTGAGCCTGACCAAAGAGTCTCCTGTGACAGAGCAGGTCTGCTCGGCTACCAGCATCTGAATCACATCATCGCCGATTCTTGCTTGTTTCATTTTCTTGAGGCTTTCGGGGTCAACCAGTGAATTCATGGCCCACGACAGGCCGGCAAATAAGATTGCCAGACTCAGCGAGCAGCTTATCACAAAGCCTTTTCGCATCATTCCTCCTGTGCGTCGTTTCATGTAGCCCTTGTCAGAGCGTAAAAATGCAACATCAATGCCGAGATCATAAAATGAGGTCTGGGGGCGCGTTTTGCCTGGCGTACGGCCTAAATGTAGATGTCCACCACGCTGCCCTTTTCCAGACAAGCGGGGCGTTCTGCAGGCCGAGCAAGGCCCTTAGACGGATCCTTCGAAAACTCCTCGCCTTTGTGGCACTGAAGCGCGGTCGTATAGGGAGATTTCCCAGCAGACGTGCTGATCTTTGCGATGGGAAACATCTGAAGGTTCTGGGTGGGGTTAACGCCCATATTCAAGCCCTCCCCTCTTGTCAGGACATATACGGAAGAAACCCATGTCTTATTAGTAAACATCATAAGGCTGCATGCTCGCAAAGTCAAGGCTCTGGGAGCCAGGAAATATTTTCCCCCAGCCTCTTGGTGCAGGAAAAAGTTTCACTGCGAACTCGGTGATAAGCACTTCATGCCCCTTGTCTTTCCGACAACCAGTTGTATTGATTGAAAGAATTTATGAGATGTTCTTTTGGCATACTCGTTGCTCATCAAGGAGCGCCAGGGACCAGAAAGACAAAGGTCAGAGGAACCAGATAGCTCACTCATGAATGCGCAAACAACAAACCTTGCCTCGATCCTCACAGATCTCAATCCCGGCCAACGGCAAGGCCCTGCAGGCAGGGCCGGCAGCCAGACAACATCTGAAAAGCTGTTTTCACGGCTCCTTGGCCAGGCCAGCAAGTCTGTCAGAGACGCTCGGTCACACGGGACAACCAAAAGGGAAACAACCGGCGCGGACTGGCTTAAGACGTTGCGGAATCAGTTGTTATCCACAGGCATCCCCCTCAAAGACCTTTCATTATCCTCCAAGGCGCGGCCGGCGCTGAAGGACCTCCTGTTGGCCCAGGGGCTCTCAGAAGGCGATGTGCAGTCATTTGTCGAAAAACTCTTTGGCACAGATAGCGGGCGAGAGATCAAGGTCACTCAACTTCTTGCCAAACTCTCAGAGCTGAAAGAATTGGCTGGCCGGAAGTCTCGTGATCCGGTTCTTGACGTCTCGGCCTTGCCCTATTTGGAGACCCTGTTGCGCTCCCTTGGCCTGGACGCAGTGCAGGCAAGGAAGGCCATGAACCTGGCCCGGGTGGACGGGGGCGGGCTCAGTGTGAAGGGCCTGGTCCAAGCCCTAAAACGCATCATAAGCAATTTGCCTGAAGAAACGAAAGCCGCCGGTGTCAACCAGGAATCCGGCGGGGACGTTAAAGATTTGCTGGTGCGCATTGGCATCGTGGATGAGGCAGCCGAAATGAATGGGCCCCTCTCCTTAAATAGCTTTGTACGAATGCTGGAGGACAAAGTAGCCGGCCTCGTGCCCCACGGTGTGTCGGAAGGAGAGACGGAGAGCGCCGTGAACCGTCTGCTGGGCCATGTCTTGACAGAATCTGAGAAGCAGGGGCATCTGTCAATGGCAAAGGCCCTTTGTTCGGCTAAACAACACGCTTTTTCCGTTGATGGCTCGGGAGATGACGCCGTGTCCAAGCACCTCAGCAAGGGAATCGAGGAAATGGTCGCGCGTGGAGTCTGGAAGACTGCCCAGACAAAGGGCATGAAATCCTCCCTGGCCAAAGGGCTGCAAGAAGTGGTCTCAAATGGACGCTGTCATGCTGATGATTCCGGTCAGGCCGGTAAGAAAACAGCCGGGTTATTAGTCAAAGCAAATGGACAGATGTCTATGTTCAAAAAGGGGCCTCTGGATCCAAGCGTGGATCAGGACACAAGAAATGCGCCATCCTCGGCAAGAGAAGTGGCCGTGAACCGACCTCATATGGCCGGGGCAGAGGCAAAGCCAATGGCCAGGCCTTTCCCCCTTCACGTGGTCAATCAGGTGGGCAGACAGTTGGCGTTTGCCGTCCGGCGGGGGGACAGCCAGGTGCGGGTCCAATTGAAGCCCCCCGATCTTGGGTCTATTCAACTCGATATGGTCATGAAGGATCATACCCTAAAGGTGGCCATGATCACCGAGCATCATGCCGTCAAAGAACTCTTGATGTCCCATGTCCAAGAACTCAGACAGGCATTGATCGATCAGGGCGTTGAACTCAAGAGCGTAGATATCAACATTGACTATCACTTTGGCCAGTCCATGGCCAATGCCCAAAGAGACCTCAGTGAGGCCCACCCGTGGAGGTTGAATTTGCCTTCTGCATCCGGCGCATTGGAAACGGGGCCGGGGCGAGTGGAGGAGATGATACAGCCCAATGTGTCCAGCGACACCTTGGTGGATATGTTTGCATAAGAAACAGGATCAGTGATCAGTGGTGAGTGGCAATTGTTGATATTGGTTCGGCGCCAAAGACTAATGACCAACTACAAAAGGAGGTAAACCGTGTCTGTAGCAGCACTTGAACCCATCTACCAGCAGACGCCTGAGAACGAGACACCAGCGCGTAGCGATCCCAAGGACGCCCTTGGTCGGGATCAATTCCTGACCCTTCTGGTTGCCCAGCTCAAGCATCAAGATCCCTTGAATCCCCTTGACGGCACGGATTTTACGGCCCAACTGGCCCAGTTTTCCAGCCTCGAGCAGCAATTTACCATGAACGAGAACCTGGAAGATATCCAGAGCAGTCTAAAAGCCGGGGAAAGCGGGAATCTCCTTGACTACATTGGCAAGACGGTCAAGACGAATGGCAACGCTATTTTTGCAAGAGACGGGCATCCTGATTCAGGTGCCTACCGCTTGGATGATTGGGCCGACGTAATGATTCACATCTATGATGATCAGGGCCTCGAGGTCCGAAGGCTCTATGCCGGTTGGCAGGATGCCGGTGAACACGACATCGGATGGGACGGAAAAAATGATGCCGGAGATCCTGTGAGCGACGGCGTCTATTCCTTTGAGGTAGAAGCCACGGACGAGGAAGGCTTCGTCGTTTCACATGACACCTATCTCACAGGAGAGGCCACCGGTGTGACCTACGAGGGCGGCACAGGCTATTTAATGATCGGGGACAAACTGGTGGCGCCCGAGAACGTTGTGGAGGTCACGAAGACAGGGGCAGGCAGTGAGCAGTAGGCAGTAAGGATCTCGCACGCTCATGACTTTGAAAACCAATGACTAATGACCAAGAAAAAGGAGGGAAAATAAGATGTCACTTTCAAGCGCACTTTTTTCCGGGATCAGCGGTCTAAGCACCCTTGGCAATTCGATGACCGTGATCGGCGACAATATCGCCAACGTGAACACGGTGGGTTTTAAGGGAAGCCGGGTGACCTTCCAGGATGTGTTGAGCCAGACAGTGGCCACCACGGCCGGTACGGCCCAGGTGGGACGCGGTACGATTTTGGCTGACATCTCCAGCAGTTTTGCCCAGGGGTCTTTCGAGTCAACCAATTCCACGACAGACTTGGCCATCGGGGGCAACGGTTTCTTCATGGTCAGAGATCCTGCCAGCGTCAACAATGAGTACTATACGAGAGCTGGTGAATTCCGGTTTGACAAGGATGGCAACTTTGTCAACCCAGCCGGCTATATTGTCCGCGGATGGGCCCTTGATGCAGATACGGGTGAAGATTATGGATCCATCACGGATGTTACCCTTCAGTCTTTTACATCATCACCCAGGGAGACCGACCATGTCACCGTCATTGCCAACCTCGATTCGGACGCAACGAGTCTCACCGCCGCCCTGGAAACCGCCTGGGACGGGAGCGCTTCCACGCCCATCGGCGGTACTGCCTACGAATATCAGACGAGCCTCAAGGTCTACGACTCCCTTGGAAGCACCCACGACCTGACCGTATACTATGATCTCGGGTCGGGCTCGACCTGGGAGTATATTATTACCTGCAATTCGGTTGAGGATGCCCGAACGGGCGCCACTGGTGCCGGGCAGGGGCTGCTGGCCCGAGGGTCCATCGTATTTAATGATAGTTCAGGCAGCATTCAAGACATCACCATGGAGCAGTTTACCGGCGCGGCCGACTGGACCGATGTGAGCGACGTGGGCAACTGGGCGGCGCCTGAGACCCCTGATGCGGATGGGTACCTGGCATTTGCCCCTGAATTCATCAACGGTTATCCCATGGCTGTTGAATTTGACTTAGGGACCCGTTATGACGGAACCAATTGGGTGCCCGGTTCCCTGGCAACCAGCCAGTATGCGACGGCATCTACGACCATCTTTCAATCATCTAATGGTTATGGCGCCGGTGATCTTCAATCCGTAAACGTGGGCACGGACGGTGTGATTACCGGTCAATACTCCAATGGTCAGGTGATCCCCCTTTACAGGGTGGCCCTGGCCAAGTTTCAGAATGTGCAGGGGCTTTATAAAGAAGGCGGCAATCTTTTCAGGGAGACCCGGGTCAGCGGTGACCCCATTACCGGCAGACCCGGAGCCAATGGCCTCGGCAGTATTTCTCCTAACTCCCTTGAGCAATCAAACGTGGATATTGCCACGGAATTCGTCAAGATGATTACGACCCAGCGTGGATTCCAGGCCAATTCCAAGATTATCACGGTGACGGACCAGATGCTGGCAGAATTGATCAACCTGAAACGATAAATCAACACACAGCCCAGGTCCTTTCCGTCAACAGATTGACAGGGCCACCCAACTTTGACACGGCCTTTGTGGCAGCATCAAGTGGGGTGGCCTTTTTTTTGTGTTTTTGGCCTCGCAGCCATATCGAGCCTTTTTACCATAGGCCACGAAACCATTTGAATTTATATAATATTTACCAAACATCCTAAAAACTCCCCCCGCCTGCATCCCCCCGACGGCTGACCCCTGACCCCTGACTCCAAGCATTCGCATGGCCATGGCACAAAGGTTGCTCTGAATCTGGCAAGAAGACCGGGAATCATACCGCCCCGCAGAGGAAAGCGCTTATGGACATTGCAACCGTTCTTGGAATTGTTTCGGCCTTCGGCCTTGTGCTTGTGGCTATTTTCATGGGTGGGGGCCTCATCCTGTTTGTTAACGTCCCTTCCCTGATGATTGTGGTCGGTGGGACCCTGGGCACCACCATGATCAACTATCCCTTGAAGGAAGTGGTGGGCGTACTGAAAGTGGTCAAGAACGTCTTCTTCACCAGGGTTCTTTCAAGTAAGGACATCATCAAGGAGTTTGTCGAATTCTCGAACAAGGCGCGTCGTGAGGGGATCCTTGCCTTAGAGTCCGAAGTCAAGAGCGTTGATGAGGACTTCCTGAGGAAAGGGATTCAGCTTTCCATCGACGGCTTGGAACCAGAGTCGATCCGGGAAATTCTTGAAACCGAGATTTCCTCCGTCCAGGACCGACACCGCCTGGGTGCAGAGATCTTTACCACGATGGGCACCTTTGCCCCGGCCCTCGGCATGGTGGGTACCCTTATCGGGCTGGTGCAGATGTTACAGACCATGAGTGATCCGAGTTCCATCGGACCGGCCATGGCCGTGGCCCTTTTGACCACGTTTTACGGTTCTATCATGGCGAACATCGTGTGTATGCCCATGGCTGGAAAACTCCGAACCCGCAGCAGCGAGGAAGTGCTGGCAAAGGAGATGATGATCGAAGGCGTCATCTGTCTTTCCACCGGAGAGAACCCTCGTATTGTTGAGCAAAAACTCCACGCCTTCTTAGCTCCAGGCCAGCGGGAGAGTCAGTTCGAGTAGCACACTTCGGGAACAGCTGAGATCATGAAATCCAGGCAAAAAGAATCTGAGGGGAATGCCAGCGAGGGTGGGGTGAGACTGATGGTCGTCTCTCTCTTTATTATTCTTTTGGCATTCTTCATTGTGCTCAATGCCATTGCCGTGCCTGATGAGAGGGGCAAGCTTGAGGCCCTTGGATCCCTGACAGGAAGCTTTGGCATCCTCCCGGGGGGGCTCTCGCCCATGAAGGGCAAAGGACAAAGCATAGGCCCACCGCAGCCGCCGATCATTTCCCGGGAAACAGACGCGGGAGAACTCGTTGGGATGAAGTTGCCGGGTTCCGGGCAGGTTGTGATGCGGAACACAGCAAAAGGAGAAACCATTAGCATACAGGACCGGTTCATTTTTGACGAAGCAAACTACAAGATCAAACCCTCAAGTTACGGCTTTTTGAGAAAACTTTGTGAAATGATCAATCAGCATGAATACCCTGTTGAAATCGTGGGTCATACGGACAGCAGCCCCCCTGATGAGAAGACGGCTGGCTCCAACTGGGAGCTTTCAGCCTTGAAGGCCCTTGAGGTCTTGAAGTTCTTTGTGGTGATAGGCAACGTCGCCCCTGCCCGCCTCACGGCCTATGGCCGGGCGGAGTACAAGCCGATTGTAACCAATGAGACGAGGCAAACCAGGGCGCAGAACCGGCGGGTTGACATTATTCTGGGTGGAAAGCTACGGCAGGGCCTTGAACAGATCTCTGAGAAGAAGTCCTCAGGGTTTGTTGTCTTCAAGCGGTTTGTGTTTCGTATTCTTGATTGACCAGAGGTAACTGTTTCGTAAAAAGTCAATTTTGTTCGCTCCGTGAACATTTTGGGCGCACATGAGGTGCTCCGCTAAAATGCTAAAACTCGGGCTAATGCCCTCAAACAGTTAGCATTTCTTAACGCAGAACACCTCAAGTGCTTTTTCCCCAAAATGCTCAAAGTCACTTACAAAAAACTTTTTACGAGTTCATCAGAGGTTACCGTGAAAAAAAGCAGCAATAAAGATACTGAACTTCAAATGGATACCACGGGGTGGATGGTCACCTTCGGAGATCTGTTGATGCTTCTGTTGACCTTTTTTGTCATGCTTTTGACCATGTCGTCCATGGATGTGAAGAGTCTAAAAACCATGTTCAGCATTTTTTCCGGTGTGAGCGGTCCCTTGGAGCTGAGCGAGCTAAAGGCCATAAAAGGCACACGGGACCTTGAGGGCGGCAGTGGCGCCATGGAAACGTATGAATTAAAGATGATGAAGCTTCTACAGGATCTAACAAGTGATGTCGGCGTCCCGGAGGGGCAGACCGGCGCTTTGGTGACCAACCGCAAGATGTTGGAGGATTACTTTTCCTCAGAAGAAGATACGGGTGAACATCAAATACTCATGGGTTTGGAGTCTATCATGGGTATCTCGGAAGACGAGCGTGGGGTGGTTATCTCATTGCAGGCGAATGTCCTGTTTGATTCCGGAGAGGCCGAGATAAAGCCAATGTTTTTCCCCCTGCTTGATACCCTTGCCAATGTGCTTGATGCTGTTTCCAACGAGGTGCTTATCATGGGCCACGCAGACAGTGTGCCCACACGTAACAGACGTTATCGCTCAAACTGGGAGCTTTCCCTGTACAGGGCCTTGAACGTGCACCGCTATCTTTTGCAAAGCAAAGGCCTCTTGCCGGAAAGGTTTGCCGTTGGCGGCTATGGTGACTTGAGGCCGCGGTTCCCAAATAATACAAAAGAAGGTCGGGAGAAAAACAGGCGTGTAGAAATTATCCTCAGACGAACGTAGCCTGCAAACCCTATTTATCAGGACTGCAGGGATCTTTAAAACGAGAAACAGATCAGGCTGAAAGGAGACGAAAATGGCGGAACAAGACAGCAAACCCGAAGAGGCCCTTGAGGAGACTGAGGCGGCCCCAAAAAGCTCCTCCAAAAAATTTATTGTCATTGGGCTGGTGTTGGTCTTGTTGGGCGGAGGTGCTTTTGCGGGATGGAAGTTCCTGTGGGCGGGGAAAGGTCCTGAAAAGGATGGCGAAGCCGCCTTGAAGACCGAGGAGGCAGTGGCAGACGTGGACACCTCACCGGAGATCATTCATGAGATGGAGCCCTTTATCGTTAATTTGCTGGGTGACCGCGGCAAGCGATACCTGAAGACAAGATTCGACCTTGCGGTCGAAAATGAGAACGTGAACAGTGAGCTAAAAAAACGCACGCCACAATTGAGGGATGCCATTCTTTTATTGCTTACGAGCAAGACCTTTGAGGAGATCAGCAAGCCCGAGGGAAAGATTCAACTCAGAAACGAGTTGATTGCGCGGATTAATCAACTTGTGCAAGGAGGCGCGGTCCAATCCCTGTACTTTACGGAATTTGTGGTCCAGTAGATAGCGGAGTGACTCATGTCAAATGTTTTGTCACAAGACGAGGTCGATAGTTTACTCAAGGGGGTTTCAAGTGGGGAAATTGAAATCGAAACAAATGCGCCACACCCCGACGACAATGCCGTTGCCTATGATTTTACGCGTCAGGAACAGACGCTTCGGGGCCGGCTGCCGACACTCGATATGGTCCACAATCGCTTCGCCACGATGTTCAGAACGAAGCTGTCCGCCATGGTCCGAAAAGAGGTGGATATTGAGGCAGAACCCGTGGACATGGTCAAGTTTGAAGATTTTCGTGGCTCCCTTGCTGTGCCGACCAGTCTGCACATTTTTCGCATAGAAGGCCTTGTGGGACAGGCCCTTCTGGTCTTTGACACGCGTTTGGTTTTCAGCCTGATCGAATGCTATTTTGGTGGGAAGGCAACAGAAGATGTAAAGATTGAGGGTCGGGAGTTCACGGCCATAGAGAACAGGATCATGCGGAAGGTGGCTGGCGTTTCGCTGGAGAATCTCGCAGCGTCATGGGCCCGGGTTCATAAGGCAAAAATGACTTATGTGCGATCGGAGATCAATCCACAATTTGCTACCATCGCGCTTCCCGGGGATTTGGTTATGATGATTCGCTTCAAGTTGGACATGGAGGGGATAGGGGGGCTTATGACAGTCTGTATTCCTTATGCCACCATCGAACCAATTCGTGGAAAGTTGCAAAGGACAGGGGAGGGCGATCAACCCAAAGTGGATGCAGGCTGGAAGGAATGCTTACAAGAGCGGCTCCAGGAAGCGCGGGTGGACATGGTTGTGGAACTGGGTGTAGCGCAAATTACCGCTGAGAGGTTGCTCGGTCTCACCGTTGGTGATGTGATTCAGCTGGAACAGGACGTGACCCAAGACCTGGTTGCTAAAGTTGAAGGTGTGCCGAAGTTTAAGGGACGCCCGGGCCTTGTAAGGGGTAGTCAGGCTATTAAGATCGGTCAAAAATGCATGAGAATGACTGGTACGTAATGTCTCACGAAAAGGATGGGAGTGACCTATGTCCGATTTATCACAAGAAGATGTTGACAGCCCTAGCTCCGGAAAGGACCAAACCACGGAGGAGCAACACGATGACAAGGTGGAAAATACACCCGCTGAGGTGACCGAGGCTGCCAAGGGAGCAGAGAAATCAGAACAGGGGGGTGGGGCCAGAGATCTCAACTTCATTCTTGACATCCCCCTGGAGATCTCGGTGGAGCTGGGTCGGACCCGCCTGTTGGTTAATGACTTGCTTCAACTGGGACAAGGCTCGGTGGTTGAGCTGACAAGACTTTCCGATGAGCCGATGGATATTTACGTGAATGGAAAGTTGTTCGCTCGTGGTGAAGTTGTCGTCGTGAATGAAAAGTTTGGTGTCAGGCTCACGGATGTGGTTAGCCCCGTTGAGAGAGTCAAGACATTGGGTTAGTTCGGGCTACGGCCAAGCCGCTGAAAGTCTTGGGATTTACAATTCATATGAAGCCCCAAAAAGTTCCATCGGCAGGACTTGAAGAGGGGGTGCCTTGAACGGGTTAGCAGAAGCATCGGACATGGTGTATCAACCGAACCTCTGGGGCGCCGGGCTCAAGACATTGGCGATGTTGTGTATTGTTCTTGGGATCTTGATCCTTGTTGTTTTTCTCTTGAAGCGATTTTCGTATCTGAAACAAGGTTCAGGGCACGGACAACTCATCAGGGTGCTGTCATCCTATCACATGACCCCCAAAGAACGCATTGCACTCATTGACGTCGCAGGGCAGAAAATGGTGATTGGGATCACCCCGGGAAACATCACTTGTCTGGCTCAGATCAACAAACCAGAAGTCCTGGAGCGGATTGCAGGGGCGAAGCCCCTTGGTGGAAAGGATAGCCTTTTCGGAAAGCTCTTGATGTCGTCTCTGCATGTCAAAGGCAGATCCAGTGAGGGACATGGTTAAGCAGAAAACAAAGAATGGAAAATGCAGGATTGTTTTTTTCATTTTTTCTTTCTTATTGCTCTTGGTGATAACTGACACTGCATGGGGCGCAGCCATACCGCTTCCCACACTTCAGATCGGTGTCGAACAGACGGATAACCCGCATCAGATCTCTGTATTACTTCAGATCGTTGCCCTGCTCACCATCCTTTCTCTGGCACCGGCCATCCTGATTCTGATGACGTCCTTTACCAGGCTGGCCGTGGTTTTCTCGTTCTTAAGACAGGCGCTGGGTACCCACCAGATGCCGCCAAACCAGATTATGGTAGGTCTCGCCTTGTTTCTCACGTTTTTTATTATGACGCCCGTCTGGCGGCAGGTCAACGACAAGGCGATCAAACCCTATCTGGATGAACAAATATCACAGGCCGAGGCACTGAAAGCAGCGATGTATCCCGTTCGCCAGTTCATGTTCAGGCAGACCAGAGAAAAGGACCTGGCTTTGTTTGTAAACATGGCCGGCATGGATAAGCCGAACGCGCCGCAGGACATCCCTTCTTCTGTTCTTATACCGGCCTTTGTGGTGAGCGAACTCAAGACGGCCTTTATTATTGGATTTGTTCTATATGTGCCTTTTTTGATCATCGACATGGTGGTGGCCAGCGTTCTCCTTTCCATGGGGATGATGATGCTGCCGCCGGTTATGATATCACTGCCCTTCAAGCTCATCCTTTTCGTGCTGATGGACGGTTGGTATCTTATTGTAGGTTCTCTAGTGAAGAGTTTTGTGAGCGGTTGACATGACACCAGAGTTTGTCATTGGATTTGCCCAGGAAGCCATCAAGGTGACCATTCTGGTTTCCATGCCGCTGCTGGGCCTTGGGCTTGTTGTGGGAGTGACGGTGAGCATCTTTCAATCGGTTACTCAGATTCAGGAAATGACACTGACCTTTGTTCCAAAGATACTGGTCGTTCTCTTGGGGCTTCTGTTTTTTTCCAACTGGATGTTACAGGAACTCATCGACTTTGCGCAGAAGTGCATTACACAAATACCGATCTATATCCGATGAAACCCTTTGTGAATAAGGAATTTTCCCTTGGGCGACAGCCCGGTAGCAAGTAACCCAAAGCGCCTATGGAACTGATCAGCCTTTCGCCTGAGCAATTTAAGTCCTTTGTTCTGATCCTGACCAGGATCAGCATTGTTTTATTTATGCTCCCGATTTTCGGAGGGGCCCTGCTGCCCAACCTTGTTAAGGCAGGGCTGGCCCTGACAATCAGTGTAGCGCTCTTCACGGTCGTTCGGCCGGATCCGAATCTGTTTCCAGAAAATCTGGTGTCAGGTCTGAATCTTATTGTTTCCGAGCTGATCTTCGGGCTGGTCATCGGACTGACCATCCGCCTTTTCTTTGCGGCCATTCAGTTGGGAGGACAGCTTATTGGGTTTCAAATGGGGTTTGCCATTTCCAATGTTCTGGATCCTGAGTCTGGTGCCCAGACCCCTATCGTGGCGCACATGGGATACTTGATCGCACTTGTGGTCTTTCTCCTCCTTAATGGCCACCACATCTTGCTGAAGGCGCTGGCTGACAGCTTTTCCATCGTCCAGGTGGGATCCTTCGCATTTGGAGATGGGCTTTTCCAAAAGATATTGGAAGCTTCGGGGGATATGTTTGCCATGGCGATCAGGTTCGGGGCACCGGCCATTGCCGCCCTGCTTTTTACAAGTGCCGCCTTCGGCATCGTGGCTAAGGTCGTGCCGCAGATAAATATCCTTATTGTAGCCTTCCCCTTGAAAATTGTCGTTGGGCTGTTCTTTTTTGGGCTCTCTTTGAGGCTTCTCCTTTACGTTGCGGGCCGATATGTGTTGGGACTTGAATCCATGTTGAAGCTCATGATGGGACCGATTGGGGTGTAAGCGTGGCAGAAGGGGATTTTCAAGACAAGACTGAAAAGGCGACCTCCAAAAAACGGAGTGAATCAAGGGAAGAGGGCCAGGTTGCCAAAAGCCGCGAAATTCCCTCCGTGGCCGTGCTTTTGACCGGGCTTTCAACGCTCTATCTGTCCGGGTCTTTTGTCTATAGCCATATAGAAACAGTGATGAAAGAGAGCTTTTCCATCATAGAGAGGCCCAGCTTAAACATGGGGGATTTCTTGGTTTTTAATTACGATATCGTACGGCACTTTATCATCATGATGGCCCCCATGATGATTGCCATCGTTGTGGTTGCCATTGCGTCGAATGTCGTGCAGGTGGGCTGGCTGTTTACTTGGAAGCCACTCATGCCGAAGTTTTCCAAACTGAACCCCATCCAGGGCATAGCACGGCTGTTTTCCAAAGAGTCCCTTGTTGAGCTGTTGAAATCAACGGCAAAACTCACGCTGGTGGGGCTCGTTGTCTATTGGACCGTCCAAGGGGAAATGCCGCGGGTTGTATCCCTCGGAGAGATGGAGATCTCCCGTATCGCAATATATATTTTGAGAGTCATCTTAAAGATCTTCCTTCGGGTTTCCGTGGCGATGATCTTCTTGGCTGCCCTCGATTATATCTTTCAAAAGTGGCAGTTTGAGCAGAAGCTGAAAATGACCAAGCAGGAGGTCAAGGAGGAACTCAAGCAGAGCGAGGGAGATCCCCTCATCAAGTCGAGGATCAGAAGGGTTCAACAAGAGATGGCCAGGAGACGGATGATGCAAGAAGTTCCAAAGGCTGATGTGGTTGTGACCAACCCGGTGCATCTCGCCCTGGCTCTTCGGTATGACAGTGGTGTTATGAATGCGCCGCAGGTTGTGGCCAAAGGGGCAGGCGCATTGGCTGAAAAGATCAAGGCGTTGGCCAAGGAGCATAACATACCTATCGTTGAAGACAGAGATCTGGCGCGCAGACTTTACGAGGTGGTTGAGATCGGCCGTGAGATCCCCTCTACCTTTTATCATGCGGTAGCTGAGGTTTTGACTTATGTCTACCGGCTAAAAGGCAAGGTTCGGTAGAAAGGAGTCTTTGTGGCTCTAACAACAGAAGCGACATTACGCCGTACATTTCTAGGCAATAGCAGCGATTCCTGCATGGCGGTAGGTGTGGTCGCCATTTTGATGGTCATGATCATACCGTTGCCTCCCTTCTTGCTGGACTTTCTGTTGGCGCTCAATATCACTTTTTCTATTGTTGTTATTCTTATGGCCATGTATACGGTCAAGCCATTGGATTTTGCCGTGTTTCCCTCCGTGCTATTGGTCGCAACCCTATTCAGGCTTTCCTTGAATGTCGCCTCCACCCGGCTCATTCTCCTTCATGGAAACGAAGGAGCAGTAGCCGCAGGAAAAGTCATCAAGTCGTTCGGCAGTTTTGTCGTAGGGGGCGATTACGTTGTGGGCCTGATTGTGTTTATGATTCTTGTCATCATCAATTTTGTGGTCATTACCAAAGGATCAGGGCGCATAGCTGAAGTGGCTGCACGTTTTACCCTCGACGCCATGCCTGGAAAGCAGATGAGCATTGATGCCGATCTGAATGCGGGCCTGGTCGATGAGAAAGAAGCCCGCCGCCGCCGCGACCTCATCGCGAGGGAAGCCGAGTTTCACGGGGCCATGGACGGCGCCAGCAAGTTCGTTCGAGGAGATGCCATTGCAGGGATCATCATTACATTTATTAACATCATCGGAGGTTTTGTGATCGGAGTGCTCCAACAAAAAATGCCCATTGTGGTCGCCGCACAGAACTACACGCTCCTTACAGTGGGTGACGGACTCGTCACCCAGATTCCTGCTCTTATCGTCTCAACATCGGCAGGCATTGTGGTGAGCCGCGCGGCTGCCGAATCAAGCATGGGCGTTGACTTTGGTAACCAGCTTTTGTCCAATCTGCGAGCAGTCTATCTGGGATCGCTCGTGATCTTTGCCTTCGGGCTTATTCCAGGCTTGCCTCATATTCCATTCATGATTCTCGGTTCTGTTGTTGGGGGCGCCGCCTATCTATTTGACAGAAGAAGACAGAGGGAGGCGGCCGTAGAACACCTTAAAGAGACCGAGGCAGATCAGGCTGAGAGTGCCCCTGAATCAGTGGAGCACCTCCTTATGCTGGATCCCATGGAGCTTGAGGTGGGATATGCCATCATCCCGCTGGTAGACAGACAACAGGACGGGCAACTCCTGGATCGGATCAGATCGATCAGGCGCCAGTTTGCCCTGGAAATGGGCATGGTCATTCCGGCCATTCATATCAGGGACAATCTCAATCTGAAGCCATCTGCCTACCGAATTCTTATAAAGGGTGTGGAGGTGGACAAGTATGAATTGATGATCAATCACTTAATGGCCATGGATCCAGGCGATGCTGTTCAAAAGATCGACGGCATTGCAACCAGGGAACCTGCGTTTGACCTCCCGGCTGTATGGATTCCGGAAGCCAAACGAGATGAGGCAAAATTTGCAGGGTACACCGTGGTGGATGGTGCGGCGGTTATGGCAACCCACGTTACTGAAGTCATACGTCGCCACGCCGATGAATTGCTGGGACGACAGGAGGTTCAAAACCTTTTGGACAATCTCGCAAGAACCCATCCAAAAACGGTGGAGGAACTCACGCCGTCTCTGCTTTCATTAGGCACCATTCAAAAGGTATTGCAGAATCTTTTGAGAGAAGGGGTCTCCATCAGGGATATATTGACCATCGTGGAAACCTTGGCTGATTACACACCGGTGACCAAGGATCCGGATTTTTTGACAGAGTATGTCCGGCAAAGGCTTTCTCGAGCCATCGTGAGCCCCTATCTCCCAGAGGACGGGCTCCTGCCTGTAGTTACCCTGAACCAGGATGTGGAGGATGTGCTTCTAAACAGTATTCAGCACACCGAGCATGGTTCATATTTATCCGTGGATCCTGAAGTCGCCAATAGTATCATGAAATCAGTGAGCAAAGAGATGCAGAAACTGATGGCCAAAGGCCTTCAGCCGATCGTATTGTGTTCTCCCCAGCTCAGAAGACATTTCAGGAGGATGGTGGAACAGTTTGCACCATCCTTAACAGTGCTTTCTCACAGCGAACTCGCAAGTCATATCAGCTTTCAATCTTTGGGAAAGGTTTACTTAGGAGATGCAGGTTAAAAAGTTCCAGGCAGCCACCATTCAAGAAGCGATCAATCTGGTCAAGGGCGACCTCGGTTCAGATGCGCTCATATTGTCCACGCGCAAGCTGACCAAGCAACAAGGGTCATCAACAGGCACGGCCCAAGAGTTGTTCGAAATAAACGCGATGGCGGGACAAAGACATGGCGACTCGTCCGGATTGGACCGCCCAGACTTGTCTGCTTTCGACGGTCTCAAGTCCGAGTTGAAAAGTATCAAGGAGATGATTTTCCCCCTGAGCCAAGCCAGGCATCTTATGGCGTGCTTCGATGCGAATCCGGAGGCCATAGATCTTTACGCCAAGCTGATTCGACATGGTATTGCTGAAACTCATGCGGAGGCGTTTCTGAACAGAGGGGGGGCTTTTGAGAAGCCTGCACCGCATGCTTCCAATGGCTTACATGAGGGGGTTTTAAATGAAGTCTTGAAGGTGATCGATGTCACTGATCCTTTTGCTCACACTGAAGGACGGATTGTAGCCGCTTTTGTGGGACCAACGGGCGTTGGCAAGACGACGACGATCGCAAAATTGGCGGCGGACCTTAGCCTGAAACAAAAAAAACAGGTGGGACTCATCTCCGTAGACAATTATAGAATAGGGGCCGTGGAGCAGCTTAAGACCTATGCAGGCATCCTTGGGGTGCCGTGTTTTCCTGCTTTCAGCCGTGCTGACTTGCAGGCCGCCCTGAGGCGGTTGGAGGCTAGAGATGTCATCCTCATCGACACGGCCGGGCAAAGTCATTACGACACGGCTCGCATGGAAGAAATGGAAGCATTGATCGGTCGTGATCGCTCCATCAAGACTCATTTGCTCCTCAGCGTTGTCACGAGTGAGTCGGAGATGCACGCTGCTGCCACGAAGTTTGGCCGGTTAAACTTCAGTAGTTACATTTTTACAAAGGCGGACGAGACAAAGGCTCGAGGAATCATCATCAACCAGCTACTTAAACAAAGAATGCCCGTCTCCTTTGTTACGACAGGCCAACGGGTGCCAGAGGATATTTTCAAGGCGACAAAAACGGGCATATTGCGCCTGATATTTGAGTAGGAGAATCGTCCAGTGGATCAAGCACATGGTTTAAGACTGATGGTGAAAAAGAAAGCCCATGATACGGCTGGTCGCGGCGACGCTCGCAGATACTCCGGCACGGCGCCTTTCCCCCGTGTCATTTCTGTTACAAGTGGCAAAGGGGGCGTGGGCAAGACCAACATCGTTGGGAATTTAGCCGTAGCCTTTAGAAGACTTGGAAAGAGGGTTTTGATATTGGATGGCGACCTGGGCCTTGCAAATATTGACATTATCTTTGGCCTGAACCCCGCCTATAACATCAAGCATGTCATCAGCGGGGAGAAAGACCTGGCAGACGTCATCGTTGAGGGGCCGGAGGAGATTCGCATCATCCCTGCCGGCTCTGGTTTGCAACAGTTGGTTGATCTGACGCAAGGGCAAAAACTGAACCTCCTGAACGAATTTGATGCGTTGGAGGAAGATTTCGACATCTTTCTAATCGACACCGGAGCAGGCATTTCTTCCAATGTTATCTATTTTGGCATTGCCGCGGAAGAGCGAATCGTGGTGGCCACCTCTGAACCAGCATCCATAACAGATGCCTATGCCTTGATTAAGGTCATGTTTACCAAGCATGATACGAACACGTTCAAGCTGCTGGTGAATATGGTGGACCACGAGGAGGAAGCCAGGTCCGTATTTGAAAACTTGAGCAACGCTGTCATGCGTTTCTTGAAGGGTATATCCTTGGAATACGTCGGGTTCATACCAAGAGACGGCAACTTGGAAAGGTCGGTCAGGCAGCAGTGCACCGTCATCGAGAGGTACCCGGAGAGCCCATCAAGCAGAGGATTTTTAAAGTTAGCCAATCGCTTGCTGGTCTCATCAGACAATCTCGCTCAGGATGGGAACATCAAGTTTTTCTGGAAAAAACTCATGAGTCGTTGATGGATATGATGCAGAAAGCCCAAGTCAAACACGCCTACGGCAAATCGAGTCCTAACGGACGCAAGATCAGAAACGAGACGGAACGGCAGGACTTGATCGTTGAATATGCCCCCTTGGTGAAATTCGTGGCAAACCGCATGGCCATGCGCGTTCCGCCCAGCGTGTCTTTAGATGACCTCATCAGCGCGGGCATCATGGGGCTCTTGGATGCCGTTGACCGGTTCGACCCTTCCCGGCAGGTTCAGTTCAAGACCTATGCGGAGTTTAGAATCAGGGGGGCCATGTTGGACGAACTCAGGAGTATGGACTGGGTTCCCCGATCAACGAGAAAAAAGATCCACGAAATGGAAAGGGCGATTACGGCTGTTGAAGGCAGACTGAAACGGCCGGCGGATGATTTGGAAATAGCCGAAGAAATGGCTATTGATCTGGATACATACTATGGCGTTCTCAATAAAGCGAGGGGCCTTGAACTCTTGAGCATCGATGAGTATCTCAAGGACGACAGGGATCATTCGGAATCAAAAAAGACTTTCCAAAGTCTGATCCGTGGAGATGATGACTCGGGTGATCACATCATGGCCTCGGAGCTCAGACGTGTTATCGCCGATAGCCTCAAGACACTTTCTGAAAAAGAACAAACGGTACTTTCACTATATTATTACGATGAATTGACCCTCAGGGAAATTGGAGAGGTGCTGGATCTGACCGAATCCAGAATCTCTCAGATTCATACCAAGGCCATTGTGAAGTTAAGACCAAAACTGAAGTCATATTACGATATGGAATAGGTGGGCCATGGACAGGCCAAAGGAAAAACAAGAGCCATTAAAGGATGATGATGGCAAAAGGTTAGGCGACCTTGAACCGCGAAAGCGAGCGCATTCCCCGCTGCTTGCGGCGGGGTTAGCGAGCGAATCTGAAAACGAAAAACTTCCTTACGGTGAAGATTCCCCGCGGCTTGCCGCGGGGAATCTTCAATCTGCAGGTAGCGCCGATCTCAAGAACAAGACGGAAAAGAGTCCCGATCCTGAAACCCTTTCACGGGGCGAGATCCAGGACGACTCAGTGCCGGAGGCCACGATCATACCGGAAGACGCGACTCCGCCGAAGGGCCCCGAGGAGCCCGAGGAAAACCTTGAAGAGAGTCAGCCTTTTACGGCAGGCTCGGCAGAGGAAGGGACTGAACCTGCTCCTGACCATGTACCTTTGCCTGTAGCCGTTGAAAAGGGCCATGGCCCAGGAACGTTTCAGCGGGTGAAAAAACACCAAAAGACTGCGGGGAGTCTGGCGATTGGCCTATGTGCGTTGTTCTTGGTTTACGGGCTCAGCAGGTCTGTGACACCCCGTCACGCAGGGCGCCAGGAAACGCCTTCCGTGCGGGTGTTCTGGGCCCCTGTCGAGAAGGGGGCCTCTGACATGCTGAATTTTGCCAGGTTTCTGGTCCTCTTTCCCAAAACAGACGAAGCGGCTTATTTACTACTAAGGATTTCTGTCAAACCCTCAAACCGTGCTGTATACCGGGAAATGAACGAAAAAAGGACGTATTGCAGGGCCTCGATCTATGCGGCCATACTGAAAGAGGTCAGAACAGATAAAGGACAGAGGATTTCCATGAAGACATTGAAGCCGGATATTATGGACGCACTAAACAGCACGCTGGCCACCGGAACCATAGACAGGGTCTATTTCACCGAGTTCTTGGTCGTGTGATCCGGGATCTTCTTTGTTCCGTTTTGGAGAGGCGAAGCCATGGCAGCCATGATGGACATCAACATCCCGCTGGGACAAGGCACCGGCATTAGAGAGATAGACAGGGCTAAACAGCAGACCCTAAAACTCAAACGGCGTCCACCGCAAAGGAGGCCTAAAGAGAAGGAGAAAAAGAAAGGAAAGTCTGCTGACAGGTCTGACGATGCCCTGGGAAATGAAGAGCAACCCACGGATGCAGACAAGAACAAGGTGGACAAGGTCTCCCCGCCACGGGGGAGCATTTTGGATGTGACCATTTAGGCACTGGAGGAGCACAGCGAGTTGAGGCCGGAATCATGATGTTGTCAGCCCCCGTAGAATTTTGGGTCATCACGCAGGTCGCCATCGACTTGTGTTTGATTATTCTTTTTGTCGTTTTTTTGAGGCAGGTAAAAGGCGCAGGCGCCAGGGCCGTGCCCGGCGAGCTGGAACGCGTGAGCCAGATCCTGGAACCCGTACTAAGAGACGCGCGAGAGCTGGCCGGACAATTTGAGACCCAGCTCCTGGAAAAACAACGTATTGTCAGCAGTCTGAATGAACGCCTGGACAGCCGAATCATCAGTTTAAATCTGCTGTTAAACCGTGCCGAGACCTGCCTGGCTTCCGGTTCTGGAGCCCCCGGTGCAAACGAGACATCTCGCAGGGAGGTGTCTGAATTACAGCACGAGGTCATGACACTTGCAGAAGAGGGACTGGAGGCGAAGGACATAGCAAGTCGCCTTGAGATTTCGAAAGGCGAGGTGACGCTCGTGCTTGACTTGAAAAAGAGATTTCTTGAAATGGAGCAGGATTAGGAATTATTTGGCTTAAATGTCTCACAAAATTGGCTCCACCCTGATACCATGTTATAAGCTCGACCAGGCGAACAAAACGAGCCATGGCAAGACCCTTGCCATTTATAAAGGCGAGGTGGTCGAGGGTAGAATCATAAAACCGGTTTCTACTCGTCATGCCATCATCTTGATTAATGGCAAACAACTCCTGGCACGAACAGAAGGGGTACCCCTTAAGGCCGGGCAGCTTGCTTTCTTCAAGGTCAAAGAGACCTCCCCTCAGTGCATCCTCAAGTTCCTTCAAGTGACGGGTAACCAAGAAGATGGGATCAGTCGTCTATTCAAGAGAAGTGAGTTTCGTGGATCTCCGTACAAGTGCCTCATGGATTTGTTGAATGCCTTGAAGGTCTCGACGGGACAATCGGATCGAGAGAGGGCACCTGATATCCTCATGCGAATGCGCACACTCCTTGGCCGTATTTCGCTTCGTCCTCACGATGCGGCCCAGCCCGAATTCTTGAAGTCCTTCATTGATGGCTCTGGGCTCATGTGGGAAAACAAGCTCAGGGCCCTGTTCCTTTCGGGTATCGAATCCAGGAATCAGATAGAGGCGTTAATAGAAAACGATTTGAAGGGGTCGGCAGTCGAGTCGCTGGCGGATGCCGGGACAGAAAAGCTGTTTTCCACACGAGCGATGACTTCATTTCTGGACGCAATGGAACACCATCAATGGCTGAATCTGTCCGCATTGGAAGAAAAGGGTAATCTCTTGTTTATCATTCCCATGCAGTGGCCTGACAAATTGACCTTTGCGCAGCTTCTGCTTGACGTCGGGGCCAAGAGAAGAGAAAGGGGTGGTGAGGACAGCGAGGATGGGGTTCTTAAGCTTTCTCTCCTGCTGGACATGTCGCGTCTCGGGCCGGTGCGGGTGGATGCCTCGGTCCTTGAAAAGGCGATCAGGGTTCATTTCCTGGTCTCCGATGAGCAAATCCAATCTTTTTTCAACCAGCACACCCTTTTCCTGCGACAGCAGCTTGAAAGGCATGGTTTTTTCTTGCAGCAGGTCACGTGCGGATTAGCGGAACGGGCCGTTTTGGCCGCTACTTGCTTGGCAGACGCCATCGTTGACCTGGAAGAACACACGATCAGCCTGATCGCATAACCCATGCAGAAGCCTCAAAGACCCAAAAAGGCCATCGCCCTCCAATACAAACCGGGTGATGATCATGCCCCTTGCGTCACCGCAAAAGGCACGGGACGGCTTGCCGAAAGAATCATTGAAATGGCGCGCAAGCACGGCATCCCCGTGAAGGATGCCCCGGACCTTGTTGAGGTTTTATCAAGGCTCGATCTCAATGACGAAATCCCGCCCGGACTCTATGTGGTGGTCGCCGAACTCCTCGCCTTTGTCTATTGCTTGAACAAGAAGAAGGGTTCAAAGTAGGAAGATTTTTCCGGCACTAGGCAAACCCACCCCATGCTCACCCCTTGTGGAATATGCCTGCCGGACAACGCGTTCTTTCGTCACAAGCCTCATATCTCTTTGCCTCAGATGCAAAACAGGCTGAAATAACGACAAATATGGCAGGCCATGCAGCGGAGATCCACATCTTTTTCCCTTCGTACTTTACGGCCCCCCGGCGGTGCTTACCGTTGAGTCGGCCTTGGCATCCTGGTTGCAATCCCACAAAGACAAAAACAGAGAGGTGATCCTTTGAACAGTGGAATATACAATGCCGTAAGGGGATGTCGCACGCAAGGCCTCAGGTTCGACATGATAGCCAACAACCTTGCCAACATGGGAACCACCGGGTTCAAGAAGGATATGGTCTTTTTTGATCAGGCCTTAAGAATGCATGTGACGACCGACCTGAGTCCGGGCAATATCAGGCGTACAGGCAACCCCCTTGATGTGGCCTTGGAAGGAGAAGGATTTTTCAAGGTGCAGACACCAGCGGGTGTTCGCTACACGGCCGATGGGAGATTTAGCTTGAATGGCGAAGGTCTGCTGGTGACGTCAAAGGGTGACCCTGTTCTGGGATCAAGCGGACCGGTCTCGATTCAGGGAAAGGATATCACCATCGACGATACGGGTCGAATCGAAGTCGATGAATCGGCCGTGGATCGCTTGTCCATCGCTTCGTTCGAACGACCTGAACGCCTTCAGAAAGAAGGCTCATCCTATTATATCTACAACGGCGATGAGGAGGAAATCTCGGAGCCAGAGCAGACCTCGGTGAAGCAGGGGTATATTGAGGAGTCCAATGTGGTGGTCACACAGGAGATGATCGGGATGGTGGAAGCCCTACGGAATTTTGAATCTTATCAAAAGGTGCTGCAAACATTTGACGAGACAGACGCAAGAGTGGTTAACGAGGTCGGCAAACTCTAAAGATAGGGAGGCTGGATATGTTGAGAGGCTTATGGACAGCGGCTTCGGGCATGGCGGCTCAGCAGTTAAACGTTGATGTCATTTCCCACAATTTGGCCAATGTGAACACGACGGCTTTCAAAAAGAGCCGTTCCGATTTTCAGGATCTGATGTACCAGACCCTTCGGTTGCCGGGGGCGACCACTGCTTCAGGCACCCAACTTCCAACGGGCATCCAGATCGGGATGGGCACAAAACCCATGGGCGTGGAGAAGATGTTCTCCCAAGGAGATTATAACCAGACAAGCAATGATCTTGATCTGGCCGTCGAAGGGAAGGGTTTTTTCAAAGTTGTGAGTAATGATGAAGAAGTTTACACGCGCGCCGGTGATTTCAAGGTCGACAGTGAGGGGTACGTGTGTACGCCTAGCGGCGACAGACTTCAGCCCGAGATCACGATCCCCCAGGAGACGGTTTCTATTTCCGTTGATTCCACGGGCAGGCTGGTCGCCTTCGGCGCGGATAACACCGAGGCGGCCACGGCCGATCTCAAGTTGTATACGTTTCCCAACGCCGCGGGCCTCTACAGCATGGGGCGAAATCTCTACCGACCCACGGAAGCCTCAGGAGAAGCCCTTGAAGGAACGCCCGGTTCAGAAGGAGTCGGGACCATCTCCCAAGGGTATTTGGAAATGTCCAATGTGAATGTGGTCGAAGAGATGGTGGGCATGATTATCGCCCAGAGGGCCTATGAGGCCAATTCCAAGGCCATTCAGACCGCGGATCAGATGCTCCAGATGGCAAACAATATCAAGCGCTAGATCACGAAAGCCCGATGAAAGGCCCAAAATGATATATAATAAGCCCAAAAGAGGAAATCTGTCTACCATCGTGCTGGCCACGCTCATCGCGGCATGGTTGGTATACGGTTCTATCAACGCCCGGGCCGATGTACAGACTCGCGTTACGGTAAAAGATCAGGCGTGGGTAAAAGGGGAAAAAGTCTACCTGAAGGACATCGCCGGCATAGAGGGTCCTCCTCGCGTGCGTGAGCGACTCGGGACGGTCTATTTGGCCTATGCCCCCAGTCCGGGCAAGCGCAAGACCTTGTATGGATCATGGATTGCGGGCAAAGTTCGCTCCAAAAGGTGGCTGCCGGCCGATGTCCTCTTGAACATACCGGCGCTTGTCCAGATAGAGCGGACCTGTCAAACCATTCCAGAGGAGAGATTTTTGCGTCAATACACGGGCTACGTGGCCCAACAGCTCGAGGTGCCTGGGGGTGATTTTAGGATCAGCCGTTTCAGGGTTGTAGGCAATGGGCCTCTTCCTGAGGGCAAAGTTCGTGTTGAACTCGTAGATCAGGCCGGCGGAAAACGGATGGGGTATGTAAACCTCAGTGCCATTGTCCGGGTAGAAGGCAAGATCGAAAGACGCGTTGTCCTTTCAGGTTGGGTCGATCGGTTTGACAAGGTTGTGTGCACGGTTCGACCCTTGAAGCGCCATACCATCCTTGCAGCAGAGGACTTAACTCTGCAACGGAGAAACATTTCCAAACTTCCTGACAGCGTGCTCATGGCTATGGAAGAGGTTGTGGGAAGAAGGGTGAAACACGGGCTCAAGGCGGGCAGTGTGCTGCTGGCCAGCGCCATTGAGAAACCGCCATTGATAACCAAGGGCGATCGAGTGACCATTATCGCTGAATTGCCCAACCTTATCGTGACAGCGGTCGGTATTGCCCAAGGCCAAGGGTCTGCCGGGGATCAGATCCGTGTTACAAACTCCATGGGCAAAAAGGAAATCATAGCGCGCGTCGTGGACGGCTCCACCGTCACGGTGGACTTCTAAGGAGTTGCAGACGATGAGACCCAAGATACTTGTGCTAATTTGCATGACGGCCCTCGTAGTGGCGATAATGTCAGGATGTGCCACCACCACACAAAAGACCTCGGTTCAGGCCCAGGCTGAGGATATCCAGCGGCCTCAATTCGAAGCCTTTGAAGTGCCTTTGCCCTCCGAGGGATCCTTGTGGACCGATGCTGGCAGCACGAAGCTCTTCGGCGATATGAGGGCCAGTCAGATTGGTGATCTGGTGACCGTAAGGATTTCTGAGAAGCCAAGCGGTGCGTTATCTGCCAAGACGGAAACCAGCCGAGATTCGAGCATGGAGGCAGGCATTGATGACCTTTTGGGCTACATGAAGGCCTTGCAGGCGAAGAACCCCAATTTGGACCGGCAGAGCATGTTCAAGGCCAGTTTCAAGCCGAGTTTTGTCGGTGAGGGAAAAAACAATCGAGATGGCGAACTGGAGGCCTATGTGACCGCAAGAGTGGTCCAAGTCCTTCCAAACGGCCACCTTCGTATATTGGGCAAACAAGAGATCAGGGTGAACAACGAGACCCAGTATATTGCGCTTTCGGGCATCATACGCCCTGAAGATATCGACACGAAAAACGAGATCCAGTCGGCCTACATTGCAGACGCAAGGATAGCCTATTCAGGCAAGGGCGTCATAGCGGACAAACAGCGTCCCGGCTGGCTCACACGGGTTCTTGACAACGCATGGCCGTTCTAGTCCGTGGCCGGTGATTAGAGATGACAAATGATAATAGGGGTAAAATAGATGAAGACAATAGGTAGACGGCCCATGGCCATTTTTTTTGCCATAGCCCTGTTGATGGGTTCCGTTCCCGAGACCTTCGGTGCGAGGATCAAGGACCTGGCATCCATTAAAGGTGTCAGGGACAACCAACTTGTCGGCTACGGTCTGGTCGTAGGATTGGACGGCACGGGGGACAAGGCGGGGACCGGCTTTACGGTTCAGTCCCTTGCGAACATGATTGAGCGGTTGGGCATTCATGTGGACCAGGACAGCATATCCGTGAAGAACGTGGCAGCCGTCATGGTGACTGCCGAGGTGCCTCCTTTTTCAAAGACAGGAAACAAAATTGACGTATCGGTCTCTTCTATAGGGGATGCGAAGAGCCTCCAAGGGGGGACCCTGCTTCTGACCCCCCTGCTGGGCGTGGACCGAAAAGTTTACGCCTTGGCTCAGGGCGCTATCTCTGTGGGCGGCTTTGCTGCTGGTGGGGCAGGCGGTGGGGGCGTGACCAAGAATCATCCCACGGTGGGCAGGATTTCAACCGGGGCCACCATTGAGCGGGAAATCCCCGTGTCCATACAAGGCAAGCACGCGCTTGTCATCGCCTTGAGCAATCCCGATTTTACGACAGCGGTCAGAGTTCGCGAGGCCATCAACCGCAGATTCGGCCAAGCATTGGCGACGACCATGGATTCCGGGAGCCTGAATCTTGAAATACCGGCAGCCTTTCGTGAACGCGTTGTGGAGATGGTGGCCACGCTGGAAAATCTGCAGGTCACCCCGGATGCGGTTGCCAGGGTGGTCCTTAATGAGAAGACAGGGACGGTCGTCATTGGTGAGAATGTCAGGATTTCCACGGTGGCTGTTGCCCATGGCAATCTGAGTATTCAGATCAAGGAGCGAACCGTGGTTTCTCAACCGCTGCCCTTTGCTCCGGCCCCACCGGAAGGAACCGACACCCGACAATTTCAGCCCGACGAGGGCGCTGTCATCGGACCAGGGGGGCAGACCGTTGTGTCCACAGACTCTGACGTATCGGTCCAGGAAGAAAATAACAGGTTGCTCCTGGTCCCCTCAGGAAGCACTATCGGTGAATTGGTGCGGGTGCTGAATGCCATTGGGGTGACACCGAGGGACTTGATCACCATTTTTCAATCCATAAAAGCCGCCGGTGCACTTCATGCGGAGTTAAAACTCATTTAGAATCAAGGGATCAGTGGTCAGTGGACCATGATGATTCGTGACTCATGATGAATGCAATGACGAATATGACAGGTATCATCGGCACGGCACGTTCAATCCCCCCCGTGGTTTCAGAAACCACGGGCACAAGAGACCTGAAACTCAGGCAGGCCTGTGCGGATTTTGAATCGATTTTTGTGAATTATGTTCTACAATCAGCGCGCAAGGCCGTCGCCCGGCAAGGGCTCTTCCACGACACCCATGAGGCAAAGATCTATGAGTCAATGATGGATGAGCAGATGGCCAGGACTGTGTCGAGGGGGCGAGGCCTCGGGCTTGGGCAGTTGCTTTACGAACAACTGGAAAGGGACGGGAAACCGTGACATCACCTTCAGCGATTCAGCGCTTGATCCGATAAGAGCCATATAACAAAACGGTTTGGGGGAGCGTTTATATGCAAACACAAATTGAGATTCTCAAAGACCTCTTCTATAAAAAAATCATGCTGTATCGGGATCTTGTGGAATGCTTGAAACGGGAGCGACACTTGCTGATCAAGACGGATATCGATGCCCTGTGGGAGATCTCGGACCATAAGCAATCGATCGGGGCGCGCATCGCGGCTGTGCGGGCAGAGATGCTGCAGGCCCTGTCCGAGGCGGGCATAAAACATGACATGGATGCGTTATCCTTTCGGCTCAGCACGGTGTTATCCCTGATTCCCGGCAGGGACCGGGTGCAGTTCAAGAAGGCCTATATGTCTCTTATCAGCCTGGAGGGCGAAATCCGTCAGCGGAGCCGGGACAACAAGCTCTTTATTGAGCAGAGCCTTGCTTTTCTTGATGAGCTCGTCACCATTATTGCCAATACGAACAAAGCAGAACCCCTTTACGATGGAGCGGGATGTCTAGACAGCAAAGGCCATAAAAATCTGTTGCTCCATAGAGAGGTTTGATTATGTCTTCTGGTGTTGAAATGGTACTGAGCATTGCCAAAGACGCCCTGGCGGCTCAACAGGATGGCATCAATGTGACCGGCCACAATATCGCCAACGTGAACACCCCGGGCTATTCGAGACAGAGCCCCGTGCTCGAGGCCAAGGAACCTGAACTTTACGGCGGCGTTCTGCTCGGCAGGGGTGTGGATACCACTCAGGTCGTAAGGGCCAGTGACCAGGTGCTTGAAAATCGGCTCATGCAGCAAAAGTCGGACATGTTTTCCTTTAAGGAAATGGAAAGCTATATGCAAGTCTTTGAGGGGTTATTCAATGAAAACTCAGACAGCAGCTTAAGCGGCCTGATTGGAGACTTCTGGAACCTGTGGCACGATCTTGCCAATAATCCCTCTGGTACTGCTGAACGGGTTGCTCTTTACGAGCACAGCGCCCTGCTCTCGCAGCATTTCAATGACTTGGACGGCGATTTGAGTCAGCTTGATACGGATTTGACCAATGCCCTTCGCGGTGGCATAGAGAAAATCAATGAAATCACCGCCGAAATCGCCCGTCTCAACGATGAGATTGTGGGTCTGGAAAACGACGGCATGGCGAATGATCTGAGGGATCAACGCAACACGCTGGCTTCCGAACTCACCGAATACATAGATGCGAAGATCTTTGAACAGGACAACGGCTCCTTCACCATTGTTTCAGCCAAGGGCTGCGTCCTGGTTAACCAGGACGAGAACTATGACCTTCAGATGAATGGGGATGCCGTGGAATGGCTAGGTTCCGGTGGCGCCGCCGTTGACATCACGAACCATATCACGAAGGGGAAACTGGGCGGATGGCTGGACATGCGGGACGAAATCGTGGCCAAGTATCAAGGCGATCTCAATGCCTTGGCCGAAGAATTCATCTGGACCTTAAACCAGCAGCACAGCCAGGGGGTGGGGCTCGAGGCTTTCAGCTCGGTAACCGCTACGTATGACGTATCAGATACCGGCGAGGAGCTGGGAACTGCGGATTCAGGCCTTGATTACTACGACAGATTATCGGATGGGACATTCAATGTCTGGGTCTACGATTCTGCCGGAGCCGTTGTTGGTGGCGCGCCCACAGTGATTACAGTGGATGCGGACCCGGGAGGCACCACTCTTGCCTCCATCACGGCTGACATCAATGCCGTTGCCAACATAAACGCCAGCATAACCACAGACAACAAACTCCAGATCGACGCAGCCGGCGGCTTTACCTTTGCCTTTTCCGATGACACCTCCAATGTTTTGGCCGGTCTTGGCATCAACACATTTTTCAAAGGTGCCACTGCCGGCGGCATGGGCGTCAATGATGTCATTGGTTCCAACAAGAACTGTATCGCCGCGGCACAGATCGACGCCTTGGGTAACTTTGCGTCAGGGGACAACGCCAATGCCTTGGCGATGACGGACGTGCAGTATGCGTCCAAGAGTATCGGCATATGGACTTGCGACAGGCGTGACGGAAACACTGAGGGCACGACCAACGCCACGCTTGAGGACTATTACCATGCCATGGTAGGTTCCATAGGGATCAAGGCCTCCAGCATCTCGGGCAGCAGGGCCTTCAGTGAGGTCATGGTCAATGAACTGACCACGATGCGGGAGAGTATTTCAGGGGTCTCTCTGGATGAGGAGATGACGGAGCTGATCAAGTATCAGCACGCGTTTGCAGCAGCAGCCAAGCTTATCACGGTTGCAGATGAGATGCTTGATACATTGATCAGTGTAAAGTAGCAGGTGAGGATAGACTATGAGGGTGACCAATTCCATCATCTACGATACGATAAAACTCAGGTTAAGCCGGATTACTGAGGAATTGAATAAGGCCAACACGGTCGTGGCCACTGGAAAACGTATCCTTAAGCTTTCCGATGATCCCGTGGGCCTGACCCAGGGGCTCAGCATCAAGTCCACGCTTTCCAATATTGAGCAAATGGGCCGCAACATCACCCTGGGCAAATCGTGGCTTGCTGCTTCCGAAAGCGCTATGACGCAAGTACAGGACATCATCTCCGAGGCCAAGGCCTTATCTGTCCAGATGGCCAGCGACACTGCAGGTGAGGCAGAAAGGCGGAGCGCCGCCGAGACCGTTCAAAATCTGTTGGAAGAGATCGTTTCTCTAGCTAACACCGAGGTGAACGGACGATATGTTTTTGCCGGGTCTGAAACAGATACGGCTCCGTTCAGCTTGGAGAGTGATAACAGCGTCACATACCATGGGGATAACAACCCGTTTACAGTGAAGACAGGAAAGGATGCGACGGTTCAGGTGGGAAGCGATGGCGAGGCCGTATTCGGAACCATTGGCCAACCTGACGATATCTTTAAGGCCTTCAATGATTTGAAAACCGCCCTGGAGGGCGATGATATAAGCGGCATTCAGGCCGGTATGGACGACCTGGATAGTCGCTTTGATCATATTACCTCCAGGATCTCCGACATAGGCTCCAAGATGCTGCGTATGGAGATAAAAGAAAACATCTTTCAGGATTTGAATATTACCAACACCGAAAGGCTTTCCAGGATTGAGGATGCGGACATCACTGAAGCCATCTTGGACTTGCGGGCCAAAGAAGTGGCTTATCAGGCCGCCCTGTCCTCGGCTTCCAAGGTGCTTCAGATGAGTCTGCTCGACTACATGTAATAGTCGGTGGACAGTGACCACTGCCAACTGCCTACTGAATTTGCGCCAAGGAGGGCGCTATGCTTGTATTGACAAGGAAGTCTGATGAAAAGGTAACCATCGGTGACGATATCGTTGTCAGCGTTCTGGATATCAAGGGATCACAGGTCAAGCTGGGGATCGAGGCGCCAAAGGGGATCGCCGTCCATCGCAGTGAGATCTATGAGAGGATCCAGGCTGAGAATCTATTAGCGGCGAGTGTAGTGGCGGCTGATTTCGTAGAAGCTGAGAAACTGTGGAAACCGAGAAAAGGGCATCAGGATACAGTGGGAGGAGAGCGTGAAGATTGAGACCACCCGATTCGGGACGGTAGACGTGCCAGCAGAAAAAATCATCACTATGTCCCACGGCCTGCTCGGATTTCCTGACAAAAGGCGATTTTGCATTTTCCAGCAGAAAGAGGGATCGCCCTTTTTTTGGTATCAGTCTCTTGATGACGCTGCTCTGGCCTTTGTCATAACTGACCCGTGGCTATTCAAACCCGATTATCAGGTTGACCTGGAGCTTGCTATCCGGGCCATGGCATGGGACGGAAAAGCCGATCAGCTGCCTTTGGAGTGCTATGTCATCGTCACGATTCCCAGAGGGGCGCCCGAAAGAATGACGGCAAACCTCATGGGGCCGGTTGTTCTCAACCCCAACACCCGAGAGGCGGTCCAGATCGTCTTATCGAATGAGACCTACTCCCACCAATACCCTCTCTTGAAGCAAGAGGCCGCTTAATCGGCCACCCGCCTCGGCAAAAAAACGTCAGCATTGAACATGGCTCTCAAGTATTGACAGTCTTTATGCTTTTGGGCTCAAACATGAGGCAGGGCGTACCAGAGCTTCGGCGCACGAAGGCAGAGGGCCATTGCTGGCCTTTAAACTTCATGGCGCTGCATCCATGAGGAAAGTGATGATCCCATGTTACATAGTAGTGCCTGCACTTGTGGCAGTCGATATATTCTGACCTGACGGACTTTTCCGATTCCATACTCAAAACCATTTGCTTACAGTTTTCGTGCCAACGTTGATGGTTAGGCCTGTCGTGCCCACATTGGGGTTGACACGGCGTGCCTGGATGGGCTATAAGCACGCGTGCGCAGGCTCCCCGGTGGTCTGAGCGCCAACTCTGCGAAGTCATTCTTGCGCGAGCCTTTACCGCACAGATGAAAAGCCACGGTGGCGAGACATTGGGACGGGTGATATGGAACAGGTGCTGCTGCTGAATGCGACGTTTGAGCCCTTGAAGGTGATCGATTGGAGAAGGGCCATCAGGCTCCTCACCTTGGGCAAGGTGGAGGTATTGGAAGAATACGAGAAGGAGATTCACGCCGTCACCTTTGCCATCAAACTGCCATCCGTGCTTCGGCTTTTCAGATTCGTCCGATACAGGAAGAAGGAGATCAAGTTTTCCAGAGTCAATATTTACGCTAGAGATGGATTCCGGTGCCAGTATTGCGGCGAAAAGTTTGAATCTCAGGACCTCACCTTCGATCACGTGGTGCCCAAGAGATACGGTGGAAAGACCGAATGGACCAACATCGTCACTGCCTGTTTCAGGTGTAACCGGGCAAAGGGAGGTGGAACCCTGAGGGAGGCCGGGTTCAAACTTCTTAAGAAGCCGATAAAACCCGACTGGGTGCCCTTTATCATGATCACCATTGGAGTCAAGACAGTCCCTGAGTCTTGGCGGGATTATCTGTATTGGAATGTGGAGCTTGACGAGATCTAGGAGGGTGACCCCAGCCACCCCCGCCAGGCGTATGGATTATAATGGTTTCCCCCTTTTGAACCTTCCGGGTATAACGCCCGGGCAGACTCACCTCGGTTCCGTCAATCCGCCTCAGGAGATTTGATCCACACATGCCGTCCCGGCCTCCGGCTATACCTTGGGGAGGAAAGCGCCTTCTTTCTGATTGCACAGAAACCACGGCGTCTTCAAGGAGAAGGATCTCCCGGCAAAGGCCCATCCCGCCCGAATGAACCCCTGAGCCGCCGGAGCCCGCTCTGAGTGCTGTCTTGAGGACTCGCACCGGATAGGCACTTTCCAATGCCTCGGTGGGGGTGGTGGCCGTATTGGTCATGTGTACCTGAACCGCGCTGGCGCCGTCGCATGTCGGGCTTGCTCCCATGCCGCCTGCCATGGTCTCGTAATAAGTTTTTCCCGGCCACCCCATGGCCAGATTGTTCATGGTGCCCTGTCCCTGGGCCGGGATCCGCTCAGGAAGCAGATCTTTTAAGGCAAGCAGGATCACATCCACAATCCTTTGGGAGGTTTCCACGTTTCCAGAACTGACGGCTGCAGGAGGCCGTGGATTGAGCAATGAGCCTTCCGGGGCAATCACACGGACAGCCTCGTAACACCCGTGGTTTGGCGGGATGTCTGCAGGCAGGAGGCATCTCATCACATAATAGACGGCTGACCGGGTCACACTCATGGGTGTGTTGGCATTGCCCTCGACTTGGGGCACAGTGCCCGTGAAATCCACTTCAAATGCTGCTCCCTGAAGCCCCACCTTTGCCGTAATGGGAAGGGGACTGCCTTCACCATCCAGATAATCGGTTGCTTCACCCTTGCCGTCAGGCAGGGCCAAAAGATGGGCTCTGACCCTTGATCTACTGTATTGGATTATGGCCGTCACAAACGCGTCAAAGGCGTCTTCCCCATAGCGGCGAATAAAATCGATGCATCGGGACACCCCGAGGCGGTTGGCCCCCACCTGGGCATTCAAGTCGCCGATCCGCTCGGCAGGGTTTCTGGTTTCCTTTGCAAAGAGCTTCAGAAGATTTTCTTGTATCTGATCCTTTCTAACAAACAGGGTAGGGGGGATGACGATGCCTTCTTCAGCGAGGGTACGGCTAAACCCGGGCATGGAGCCCGGGGTCTTGCCGCCCACATCCGCATGATGGGCACGGTTTACGGCATATCCCTTAAGCTTTCCCTCCCAGAAAAAGGGCGCCATAAGGGTGATATCCGGCAGGTGCGATCCACCCCGGTAGGGGTCATTCACAATGACCTGGTCCCCAGGGTTCAGCGTTGGAAAATCAGCGGCAACAGCCTCCACGGCCGATGGCATGGCGCCCAGATGCACGGGGATATGTTCGGCCTGGGCAATGAGGCGGCCTTTTGCGCCAAACAGTGCGCAGCTTTCGTCCAGGCGCTCTTTGATATTAGGAGAAAAGGCCGTTCGTCTCAGGTTCGCCCCCATCTCTTCAGGGATGGCCAAAATGAGGTGCTTGAAGACTTCCAGCGTCACGGGGTCAAGGAGAGCCATTATCGCACCTCCATTTTGAGACAACTGTTTTCTTCCATAAAGACCTCACACTCTGGTGGAACAAACACGGTACACCCCTCATCTTCAATCACCACGGGCCCCGGGGTCCCGAAAGATCGCCAGAGTTGTTTCCGTTGATAGACGGGGGCAACATGCCAGCCGGAGGACAGCAGGACCTTTCTTTGGTCGATAGGAGGGGAAGGGCTCGTCCCTTCCACTCCTGGCCAGGCCACCGGCCCTCTTGAAGCCGTGGCTGAAAGTCTCACCGCCACCACCTCCACAGGGGCGTCCTGAGCCAGGGCGTATCCGTAACGCTTTTTGAAGGCCTGATGGAAGCCTTCCACCATGTCGGTTCCCCTGGTGTAAGGGACAGACAGATGAAAGCTTTGCCCCTTGAAGCGCAAATCCAACGCCGGTCTGAACCGCATATCCTGGAGCTTGACCCCCTGGCGCTCGAAGGACTTAACGGCCCTTTCTTTGAACCGATTCAACACCCTGTCCATGGCCTCTTGACGTCCGGCATCCCATGGGACCAGAAGTGTTTCCCCAAAGTCGAGCCGAACGTCGGAAAGAAGAATACCCAAAGCGGAAAACATGCCCGCCATGGGGGGGACAAGGACCTCTCTGATGCCCAGTTCTCTTGCCAGTTCGGCCGCGTGCAGGGGGCCTGCGCCTCCAAAGGCAAGGAGGGTGCAATCTCTCACGTCGATACCCTTTTCCACGGTGGCCCTGCGGATGCCTCGTAACATGTTGGCATGCACCACGGACCGAACACCCAGAAGGCTTTCTTCCACAGTGAGGCCCGCTGATTGCGCGAGGGGAACAAAGGCCTGGTTAGCCTTGTCCGGATTGAGGGTGATGGCCGTACCCGCAAAGGATCCTGGATCCAGCAAGCCGCAAAGAAGGTTTGAGTCGGTTACGGTCGGCAGTGTGCCGCCTCGATCATAGCACGCCGGGCCTGGGTCAGCACCCGCGCTATGAGGCCCTACGCGCAGGGCCCCGCCCTGGTCTATCCAGGCTATGGAGCCCCCTCCCGCGCCGACCGTGGTGATGTCGAGGATGGGAATTCGGATGGGAAGTCCGTCTATGTCTCCTTCGTCCGTCCATAACGGGGTGTTATCCACGATCGCTGAAAAGTCCGCACTGGTGCCGCCCATATCAAAGGTGGTCAAGTTCTGTCTTCCCATCAGCCTGCCGAGAAGCACACCGCCGGCCACGCCGCCGGCCGGACCCGACAGCAGCATCTCCACGGGGTGGATTTCGCCGGATGCGGTCACACCACCCCCTGATTTCATGATGTCGTAGTCCGAAGGCCCTCCCGCCTGATGGAGCGCCTCGCGTATCTTTTCAGCGTAAGCGGTGACGACAGGATGGACAAAGGCGTTGATCGACGTGGCAGAGGCCCTTTCAAATTCTCTGAACTCAGGGATAATCTCGGACGACCTGGAAACGGGAAGCCCTTTGTTCCTGAATATCTTTTCAAGAACGATCTCGTGGGCCGGGTTTTTGTACGAAAACAAAAGGCAGATGGCCACGGCCTCTGCCCCGGCTTCCACGATCTTGTTGGCCAGCTTGTCTGCATGGGTTTGAGAAAGAGGCAAGATCACCGTGCCATCAGGGGCGAGGCGCTCAGGTATCTCGAAGCACAAGTTGCGATCCACCACAGGCCGGGGTCGCGCGCAGTCAAAATCATAGAGCCTCGGCCTTTTCTGCCTGGCAATGTAAAGGAGGTCCTTGAAGCCCTGGGTGGTAACAAAAGCGACTTTTGCTCCCTTTCTTTCCAGCAGCGCATTGGTGGCCACCGTGGTGCCGTGGGAAAAAGAGGCAATGGCCGGCAGGGTCCTGATGGTCTGGGTGACGGCACGATCAGGGCGCTTTGGCGTGGAAAGGACCTTCCAGCCGCGGACACCCTGTCCGTCCAGGGTGACCACGTCCGTAAAGGTTCCCCCAATGTCGGTAGCGACTCTCATAGGGCGAAGGCCCAAGGGGTCACCGTTCTCATAAGGGCTTTGAACAAGTCATTTGAATGAATAAGCGAGGGGGCGTTTTTCAAAGGTCTCTAATGGTTGGAAACAATGCGACAAAAACGCTCTGACCGGGACAAGGCCTCGATGCTTTGCCAGATCCACGCCTCTTTGTGGGCCTCGAGGGTGATGATAGGCCTTGGGGGATTTTCTTCCACATACTTGAACAGGATCTCGAAATCCACCGTGCCCTGGCCGATGGCCCGATGGTCATCCCAGCGCCCGTCATTGTCATGAAGATGGAGTTGTTTCAGAAAAGGCCCAAGGACCCTCAGCCATTCTTCCATACCCGTTTCAGAGAAGGCGCTCATGTGACCGGCATCAAAACAAAAGCCCAGTTTCTCTCTATTCAATCGCTTCAACAGTCTCAGAAGCATCCGGGGGGTTCTTTCATAGACGTTTTCAAGCATCAAGGTCGTGGCCGTGCCCCGGAGGCCGTCAACCAGGGGCGCCCATGTCTCAAGGGCCGTCTCAAGCCACGCGTCCTGGGCTTCATAGTATCTTTTCCTATCGTAGCCCGTATGGCAGACCATAGACATGGGCTCGAACACGGGGATGAGATCGAATGCCTCTTTGAGTCGATCTCGACTCGCTTGCAATATTTTCTTGTCCATGCCCCCCGGTACCAGATCGTAGAAAGGTCCGTGCAGGGTCACGGAAAGGCCTTCCTGGTGCAGGATGGCGGAAATTTCTGCAAATTCTTTCCTGGAACAGGTTTCCAGGACCTCCCCATCGATTCCGATCTCAGGATTAAACCTGTTTTTCAGGACGAGGGGCAGGTAGCTTTCCTTGAGGAGTCTAAAGGGAATACATACCTGGACACGTTTTATGATGTCTTCAAACATGAACCGCAAAAGCGAGCGCATTCCCCGTAGCTTGCTGCGGGGTTAGCGAGCGCATCTAAAAAAGTCAGCGTTCCTTACGGTCGAAGATTCCCTGTAGCTTGCTACAGGGAGCTTCAATTCTCTGGCACCTGAAAGGACTCGTTGCCCTCGCCATCGGCAACCTGACATGCCTACGGGGGGAGTTACTCCTTGTTCCGTTTTTTTCTCAACTCTTTTCGGCGTTGAGCCCTGATTTTTCCTTCTTCAAACCGCCGCTTTTCATCGTCGGTTTGGGGGACAATCTTTGGAACAGCCGTAGGTCTGCGGTTCTCTCCCAGAGAGACCAGGGTCAGGTAGGCGGAGTTGGTATGACGCACGTCTCCTGTCATGAGGTCTTCGGCCTCAACCCGCACGCCCACCTCCATGGAAGTGCTTCCCACATAGTTGATGGCGGCCCGCAGGATGACCAGTTCCCCCACGAAAACGGGTTCGTAAAAATCCAGCCTGTCCATGGAGGCGGTAACCACATTGGTCCGGCAATGACGCATGGCCGCAATGCCTGCGGCCGTGTCGATGAGTTTCATGATGCTGCCGCCATGGACGTTTCCGGCCCGGTTGGCATCGGATGGAAACATCGCCTGGGCCATCTCAAGCCTGGAGTCACAAACCGTCTTTTCTCCCGTCATTGTACTTTCCCTTTGCTCTTCCTTCTTGTTCTTGCCCGTCGTTCCACCACACAATAGACGCCCTCAGGGCCCCTTGCAGCGCCAAAACACTGATTACAGGAAATGCAAGCGGCCTTTCTCCCATCTCCCTTCCTCCATCGCTTGATCAGATTCGGTTCTCGGATGAAGGGTCGTGCCATGGAAACAAGGTCTGCAGCGCCTGATTTCAAAACGTAATTCACCCCTGTTAACGATCGGATGCCCCCGACAAGGATGATGGGTGCCGACACATGCTTTTTTATCTTCTTGGCAAGGGGCAAAAAATAGGCTTCCTCATCTGCCTTGCGTATCTTCGGCCGGGCCGGGCCCAGAGCCCCTGCCGCAGGGGTCCCCCCACTCAGTTCAATGGCGTCTATGCCCATGTCATCCAGCCTCTTGGCAACGAACAGGGCATCTCTTTCGTGAAATCCGCCCCGGACAAAGTCCTTTGTGTTGAGCTTGATCAGGACCGGAAAATCTTTTCCCACTGTTTTTCGAACGGCCCTGTAAACCTCAAACAGAAACCTGGCCCGGTTTTCAACAGGGCCGCCATAGTTGTCCGTGCGCTTGTTGGTCAAAGGAGATAGAAACTGACTGATAAGATAGCCATGGGCGCCATGAAGCTGGACGGCGTCAAAGCCTGCTCTTTTCACCCGATCCGCGGCCCGGGCAAAGGCCTGAACCGTCTCTTTGATTTCCCGTTGAGTCATGGCCCTTGGGGTTTTTCCGAAAAGCTTGTTGTGTACCGGCGATGGTCCCCAGACGGGCTGGTCTTTTTTCTCTCTCATTACGGTCTGGACCCCGGCATGTACAATCTGCATGGCAATCTTTCCATGGGCTGCATGGACCCGCTTCGTGAGCCTCGACAGGTTCGGGACCATGGCATCGTCATGGATGCCAAGCTGCCTGGCAAGGGCCTGGCCATTTGGCATGATGTAGGAAAACCCTGTAATAATCAGCCCGACCTCTCCCCTGGCAAGCGCCTCCATACGCTGGATAAGCCTTGTACTGCATCGGCCGTCCCTTTCTGCCATCCCCATCCAGGTGGCCGACCGTACACTCCTGTTTTTCAACTCCATGCCGTCAATTGCAATCTCCTGGAATAATTCCGTCATCGTCTCACCTCCCGATTTTGGGCTCTCTTCCTTCTCCTGTTGACCGGCCTGCTTCCCGCAAGCCCCGACCTGTGGTCGGAGAGCTTCACTATGCGTGTGGTTGACCCGCAGACACGTTCGAATGCTTTGAAAAAACCAAGAAATGAGGCCCTCTTGTAGCATTTTCAGGTTGACGCTACAAGGGCCATTTTTGTGGGGTGGAACCTAATGCATGGTTCCATAGGTCTGTTTGAAGGAGGTCAGGAAAGTCCGGACAAGTTCAAGTTCAAATGCCAGGCTGCCTATTTTCCCAATCTTGGCGGGCAGGAGTATGGATGCCTGTTCGCACTCCTGCAAAGCATTTTCCAGCGTTTGTGCATATTCCTGCATCTCTGCGATGGCCTGGTGAGGATGAAGCTCATCGAGATATTTTGATGGGGTAATCCTCAGCGAATCGGCTGTGGATTCGTCCATTTGGACCGTGAAGAATTTGTTTCGACTCATTGGCGTATTCATACCTTTCACGTTAAAGGTAAGCATTACCATCGAATGTTCAAGAGCCATATCGTTGTCAAGATCCGGCCGCAACTTGACCTCAAAAAATGCGTGATTATGTTTAAATTGAAAGGTACTCTATGAACTTGGATGTTAAGAGAAAGGATGGGCTGGTATGGGGAATTTCAAATATTATCTGCCAGGTGCCGTATTGTTTCTGTTGGCGTTTGTAGTTTTGGCTGTTCCTGAAATCCTGGTAGCTTTCGTTGCAGCCTTGATTATTATGGCTGGCATTGGAGCGCTGTACATCGGTCACATGCTCAGGAGATCCAAAATTGAATTCAGAGATATGAATGGCTGGTTTTCCAATAATGATCCTCATGACTGGCGTTGTGTGAAGGAATCCATATTCAGAAGGCGGCACTAGGCGGTTCAGTTGTGTCCCTTGGGATTTGCAGGCATTTAGAGTGAAGGATTTGGCCGAGACTCCCTTGCCCCAGGTGGTGGTGATATATGAAAGGCGAAGCAAAAACAGCTTATGACACGCGGAAAAGAGGCAAAAAGGCCAAGCCGAAGCCCAAATGTACTTATTGTCCGTCAGGGCACTCGTTGGTGTGGTATGAAAAGATGCCGTTGGTGTGTCCGTACTGCCATACCAAATTATCGGCCCGTGACACAGCCTGCCGCAACCCTGGCTTTTCCTGGCTGTCATGGTAGCTTCAGGGTTGGTCAAAGGGAAGGATGGCATTCCTCGTCCGTTAGTCGTAAAAACCTTTTTGGGTTATCCTCTGTGAGCCTCTTTATCTCTTGCGGCGTGAATGCCACCCTGCACCAGAAAATCTTTCTCGAGTATTCCAAGAACCACTTCAAGTAAGACACTTCCGTCCAAAAACATCGTCCCATATACCAATCCGTGCCATAAAGGAGCCTGTCCCGGATTTTCACTGTTCCCAGCATCCGTTTGATGCGCTTGAAGTATCTTCCGGGCATGAACCACATCTCGGTATCGTATGAGATATCGGTGTAGACGTCAGGGTAGGTTGTGATGAGTTCGGCGATCGTTTGCTGCCACGACGATCCTGTACGATCATTGTGAGCCAGGTTCAATGTCAGCTCCGGGAAGTCCTGTAAAACCGCCACCCAGTACTTCGGGTCTGCCAGGTAGTAATAGGCTTCAAGGCCCGGGATTCCGCCGTTTTCGCAGTGGGTTGTTATGGGTACATGGTGCTCCACGCAGTAGTCATAGATGGGGTAGAGCCTCTTATCGTCCGGCGTGAATCCCATGACCGGGTAGATCTTCACGCCTTTGAACACGCCGTTGCGTAACCGATCTATGACAATGTCCACCACACCTTCTCTATGCGGGTCGGCAGCAATAAAGGGGAGCATGCGGGGCCTATTGTATTTCTCGTTTATGGCGTCAACGGCGGCCGCCGTTTCCCTCACCTGATCCTCAAAACTTCTTGTGGCAGCCCCAAACTGCTTGCAGTATTCCATGTCCATCATCAAGGGCGTGCAGATATCTATGCCGGCCTCATCCATTTCATCAACCAGGTTTTGGGCGATCTCGGAGATGGGCATATCCAGAAACGCCAACCAGTCTTCAAGCCTGGAATCACGGGGCAGAAAGCCTTTGATCAGGTGATGAACAAATCTGTGCAATGGATTCTTCAGGTCTAGGAAAAACCGTTTGCGGAATTCCAGCGGCACACAATCCAGGCTGAAGATATGGCAGTGACAGTTTATCTTCACATTCGATTCCTTGAGGCCATGTTTCATGGCCATAATCCATAGAGTTGCCTCCTGTCAAGAACGGCTTCCGATTGTCCTTCCAGATGCCCACAACTGGCATCTCTTTTCTCAATGTATAACCTTAATTACCCAATATGGCGAAGATGACTTTTGGTGCTATATGACTGAACCTGTTGAAATTATAGCAAAAAGACCCCGTCTTCCACCTTGGCACGATGCTTTCATATAAGGAATAGTGAAACAATGTGAGCAAAGAAGAGTCTCTATCATGATGAACAAGGATTTCTGGCATACACCATGGCTATCAAAGAGCGAAAAGGTTGGGCTCCATGTCCTTTACCTGTGCTGCATGCGTTCTGTGGTGCAAAGGTACGGGGGAGTCATGGAGATTGACTCAGCCATGCGCCGGGCGGCCATACTGGTTCCAACAAGCCAGAGGGTTGCCTGCCTTGAAGCATTAGAACACTTGAAGCTGGAGATCCCGAAACAGCTGCCAATAGCCGGTCCTCCTGTCTCCAGCCGAGCAACCTGGGTGAGGTCATGAAGGTTAGAGGTGCCTCTGTCCGCCATTTAAGCGGCCCATCATCCTTGACGAAATCGCCCCGTTGTGTTACCAACACTTCTACGATGGAGTTGAACCCAAGCGGAAATGTGCACCATTTTCCTATCGCCACGCTTAACACCTGTGTTGACAAGTCTCCTTTCGGTTCCGGGTTTCAACACGCGAACAACCGCGAACTTCCTCAGATTTCCATCGGTCGCCTGACTCGCGCCTCAAAACCGCTCCGACATTTTGACAAGGGAAGCCTCATAGACGTCTACGCCTAGCGGCATAGCAGGCAATAGACGGGATTTCCACTTACCAGCCCACCCCTCGCATAAGATATCATTCGAAAGGACGCCCGAAATGACATGTTAGCCCTACCGCGTTGCAAAAGTCGAGGGTGCTGCAGGTCCAAGGCGTCCAAGGGTGAGGCTGTAGTAAACTACGCCGAGCCCTTGGCGACGCAGGAGATACGGTATCATCGGCTTTCCCAACGGGTAAACAACATGGCTGTTTTTCTGGTTTTCTGGATATCACTCACAATGCATTCCACAAAAGCGCCCAAAAAGATGGCAGATAGAGGCTGTTGTTACTTTTTGGGACGTTTCGCCATGTTGTTTGTGCAACTGAAGGGTTAGCTGTGACCCTGCGCATGCGTGTGTCGTGGTGAGATGGTTGAGACAGCGCGGGACTTGTGTTAGGAGTACTCCGAGGTGACCACGATGAAAAAGGCTGTTTTCGTATTGCTCATATTGTTGGGATGCGTGTTTGGCTATTGGTTGGCACACGAAAATAGAAGGCTCTTGATGCCGACCTATGTTATGCAAGGTCCTGAAGAGGCTATCCGTCAGCGGATTGTTGATATGGACGGCGTCGCTGTTGGTATGGACATGTGGCAGGTGAAGGAAGCTTGGGGGCCTCCTGAGAAGAGGAATATCCAAACGGCAACCCGGGGGATGCAAAAAGAGCAATGGGTGTACGGCGACAAATGCCTTCATTTCACAAACGGCGTGCTCACGTCTTGGCAAAGCAGGGAAGCACTCAGAGGATATCCTGATGAACCAGGAGGTGAACGTTAAGGAGAGGTGAATCTACCATTCCGTTGGTCAACATGCTCAGCAGGGCCCCCCAGACCATTCCCAGCGCCCCTGATTCCATGGGAAAGGATGAACGTCGTTTGTCCGACATGCAACACGAATTACACCATCCGAGACAATAGGGTTCCCCAGAAAAAGTCTGCCTGACCTCATCCTCACTATTACCCCATGTCCTTACCCGTTGTCCACAATCCTGATAAGTGGCCAATAAGTGATCAATATTGATTGACAATCCTCGGGCAATCCTTTATGCATTTGATATGATCCCGTTTCTGGAAGGACGAAAATGAACAAGTCGGGTCTCGTAGAGGTGTTGACAAAGGAAACCGATTTAACAAAGGCCAAGGCCGAACAAGTGGTTGAGCTTTTCTTTCATGACATGTCCAATGCTTTGGCAAAGGGTGACAGGGTAGAGATCCGGGGCTTTTGCAGCATCTTTGTTAAGGCGTATAAAGGCTACACCGGCCGAAATCCCAAGACCGGCGCACACA
>Ga0315534_1000083_pt1 | contig 49639 bp, 48 predicted proteins | sample SalMarSW160240MG_FD_203094 | JGI IMG/M metagenome (GOLD analysis project Ga0315534, IMG submission 203094) | Salt marsh sediment microbial communities from the Plum Island Ecosystem LTER, Massachusetts, United States - Salt Marsh Sediment SW1602-40 ... | reverse complement strand
GTCAGGACGGCACGATCCCCGACGGCCCGTGGACCTTCACGGGCGACGTCGACGATCCGGGCAACGAGTCGACCCGCTTCGACGCCGCCGGGTTCCCCTCGACGCTGGCCCAGGACACCGGCGGCGGCGGCAGCGTGCTGTTCCCGCTGACGACCGTGTCCGCCGACGGCTCCAGCGTCACGTTCACCGAGACGCCCGAAGCCGGGTTCGCGCTGTCCGAGGTCGTGTGCGACAAGGATCCGGTGCCCGTCACCGACAACTCCTTCACGCTCACGGTCACACCGGAGGAGAAGCATGCCTGCACGGTGCGCAACCTGCCTGCTGCCATCGAGCTGACCAAGACGGCCGACCCCGACTCGGGGCTCGTCGCCGGAGACCAGCTCACCTACACCATCGAGGCCACGAACACCGGTGAGGCCACGCTCGACAACGTCGTCGTCACCGACCCGCTCCCGACCTCGCTGAGCTTCGTGTCGTCGAGCGACTGCACCGCGGTCGGCCAGGACGTCACCTGCGACCTCGGCGACGGCATGGCCGCCGGCGAGACCCGCACGGCCGAGCTGCTCGTCGAGGTGAACGCCGGCGTCGTGGGCACGATCGGGAACACGGCCACGGTCACGGCAGATCCGCTCGGCATCGCCGAGGCGGTATCCGCCGTGGCGAGCGCGGACGTGACGGTGGCGGCGGTCGCGGGTGAGGTGGTCGTCGCGCCACCGCCCCCCGGTTCAGCCTCGGCCGAGGTGACCGGCACGCTGCCCTTCACGGGCGGTGGCGGCAGCTCGACGCCGCTGGTGATCGCGGCCGTGGCGCTGCTCGCGGGTCTCGGCCTCGCGCTGCTCGGCCGGCAGCGCCGGCGGTCGAGCCTGGGGGCCTGAGGAGCCAGCCCGCGAGACCGACGCGCGCACCACACGACGCCGTCCCGACCGCCGTGAGCCGCGGTCGGGATGGCCGTCGTAGACGGTTGGCCGGGCGTGCCCGACCCGACGCGTGTTGACGGTCTCGCGGGCCGCGCCGAGACTGTCGCCCTGAGCCCCCGTCGCTCCTCCCGCCGACGAGTCGCGCCCCGCTGATGCTCGCCGCGCTCGGCCGCGCTTGCGCGCGACACCACTGGGTCGTCCTCGGCGTCTGGGCGAGCGTCGTCGCGGTGCTCCTGGCGCTCGCCGTGTCGTTCGGGGGCGCGGCCGACAACGTCTTCACCCTGCCCGGGTCACAGTCCCAGGACGCCCTGGACCTGCTCCAGGAGGACTTCCCCGCGGCCGCCGGAGCGACCGCGACCGTCGTGTACCACACGACCGATGCGTCGACGCCGGTCACCGACGCGTCGGTCGAGTCCGCGATCGAGAGCGCCGGTCAGACGATCGCAGGTCAGCCGGACGTCGAGCGCGTCGTCGACCCGTCGGAGGATCCCTCGGCGGTCTCGTCGAACGGTCGAACCGCCCTCCAGACCGTCCTCTACACCGAGAGCATCGATCTGCTCCCCGAGCGCGGCGCCAAGGCCTTCGACGCGCTCGAGGACGCGGTCGAACCCGCGCGGTCCGCAGGTCTCGATGTCCATCTCGGCGGCCCACTCTCGGGCGCACAGCCTTCGCCGCTCGACGACGAGGTCGTGGTCATCGGCCTCATCGCCGCGCTCATCGTGCTCCTCATCGCGCTCGGCACCTGGTGGACCTTCCTTTGGCCGGTGGCGGGCGCACTCGTCGGCGTCCTCGTCGGCCGCACGCTGATCGAGCTCCTCGAGCGAGTCGTGGACGTGCCGACGATCTCGGGCGTCGCCGCGACGATGATCGGCCTCGGCGTCGGCATCGACTACGGGTTGTTCGTCGTCGGGCGCTACAAGCAGGCTGTCGTCGACGGGCGCTCGCCCGAGGACGCGGGCGCGGAGGCGATCGCCACGTCGGGACGCGCGGTGCTCACCGCGGGCTCGACGGTCCTCGTCGCGTTGCTCGCCCTGCTGGTCTTCGACATTCCCGCGGTGACCGCGATCGCATACGCAGTCGTGCTCGTCGTGGCGTCGGTCATGGCCGTCGCGGTCACGCTCCAGCCGGCGGTGCTCGGCCTCATCGGGCAACGGGCGGCCGCGGGCAAGCTCCCGTGGGAGCGACGAAAGCCGTCGAACCCGCTCGGCGCCCGCTGGGCGACGCTCGTCACCGCGCACGCACACCTCGCGCTCGGCGCCGGCCTCGCTCTCCTTCTCGTCCTCGCGATCCCGGTGTTCGCGGGCGACCTCCGACTCGGCCCGGTGAGCGGCAGCCTCTACGCGACCGACAGCACGCAGTACAAGGCATCGCAGCTGCAGAGCGATGCGTTCGGGCCGGGCTCGACCGATCCGTTCCTTGTCGTCGTCGAAGTGCCGGCCGGGGACACCGACGCACAGGACCAGGTCTCGGCGCTACGCACCGCGATCGGCGACACCGCGGGAGTGGCGAGCGTGAGCCCCGCGGAGTTCAACTCGGCGGGTTCGCTCGCGGTGTTCGAGCTCACGCCGACCGCCGGCGCGCAGGCAGCCGCGACCGCGGATCTCGTGTCCACGATCCGCGACGACACGATCCCACCGGCGGTCGCCGGCACCGGTCTCACGGCCCTCGTCAGCGGCGCGAACGCGGTGTTCGTCGATCTCGACGACCGGATCGGGGAGCGCCTCGTGTGGTTCATCCTCATCGTCCTCGTGATCGCGTTCGTGATCCTCGCGACCGTCTTTCGTTCGCTCCTCATCCCGGCGAAGGCCGCGATCTTCAACGTGGTCACGATCCTGGCGACCTACGGCGTGTTCGTCGCGGTCTTCACCCTCGGGTGGGGTCGATCGCTGCTGGGGGTGCCGATGGATGTGCCGATGCTCTCGCTGTTGGCGCCCGTGGTGTTCGCAGTGTTGTTCGGGCTCTCGAACGACTACGAGGTGTATCTCGTGAGCCGCATGCGCGAGGAGCACGAACGGGACGGCGACGCCGTGCGGGCGGCCCGGGTCGGCCATGCGGCGGGGTCGAGGGTCGTGATCGCCGCCGCGCTCGTGATGATCTTCGTGTTCGGCTCGTACGTGTTCCAGCCCGGTACGGTCGTGAAGGAGTTCGGGTTCGCCCTCGCCGTGGCGATCCTGCTCGATGCCCTCGTCACCAGGATGGTGATGCTGCCGGCGGCGATGACCATCGGCGGGCGGGCCATGTGGTGGTGGCCAGGCCGTCGCCGGGCAGACGTCGGGGCACCCACGACCTGAGGGAATGTCGTGCGGGCGCTGGTGGGTTGTGGCCCTGGCAGCCGGTACATTGAGGGTCTGAGCTTCGAGTCCACGACCGTCGAGTCTCCGTAGAGGACGCACGATGAAGGCCGACACCCACCCCGACTACGAGCTGTGCACGGTGCGCTGCTCGTGCGGCAACGAGTTCACGACCCGCTCGACGGTGTCGTCGCTGCGCGTCGAGCTGTGCTCGGAGTGCCATCCCTTCTACACGGGCAAGCAGAAGCTCGTGGACACCGGCGGGCGCGTCGAGCGGTTCGAGCGCCGGTACGCGAAGTCTCAGAGGCCGAAGAAGGGCTGACCGAGCGTGCCCGACCCCCGATACATGGGCGGCCAGGCCGTCATGGAAGGCGTGATGATGCGCGGCCCGCGCACCTGGGCCGTCGCGGTGCGCACGCCCGACGACGACGTCGAGCTGACGGTGCACGACGCACCGACCTGGGCCGAGCGGTGGTCGAAGATCCCCGTCGTGCGCGGCGTGATGGCGCTCGCCGAGTCCCTCTCGCTCGGCTTCAAGGCGCTCACGTGGTCGGCTGACCGTCAGCTCCCCGAAGACGAGCGCATCTCGCCGAAGGCCATGGGCTGGACGATGGCAGTCTCCCTGGTCTTCTTCATGGCCGTGTTCCTCGTCCTGCCCGCGTTGGGCACGAACGCGCTCGGTGATCGTCTCGGCGTCGACGGCTTCTGGTACCACCTGCTCGAAGGCGGCGTCCGACTCGGGATCTTCCTCGGCTACCTGCTGCTCATCGGGCTGCTGCCCGACATCAAGCGCGTGTTCCAGTACCACGGCGCCGAGCACAAGGCGATCGCCGCGTACGAGAACGGTGTCGAGCTCACGCCCGACTCGGCCCAGCAGTTCACGACCCAGCACGTCCGCTGCGGCACGAACTTCCTCCTCACGGTGATGGTCGTCACGATCGTCGTGTACGCGTTCGTCGGGCGACCCGCGCTGCCGCTGCTCATCGCGTCGCGCATCCTCCTCATCCCGCTCATCGCGGGCCTGGCGTACGAGGTGATCCGGTTCGCGGCCCGGCACATGGACAAGGCGTGGGTCCGCGTCGCGATGCGTCCCGGGCTCGCGCTCCAGCGCCTCACGACCCGAGAGCCTTCGCTGGACCAGCTCGCGATCGCCATCACGTCGCTGCGTGCGGTGATGACCGCCGAGCAGCTGGCGGAGGTCGAGTCCCGCACCGCGACTGCCCCATCACTGGTCACCCCGGCGTTCCGCGGCGCGCTCTGATCTCACCACGCTGACCACCCGTCGCCTGACCGGACGGCTCGAGAGCAACGGTGGCGACGCGAGGGGGGCTCGGTACCCTGGTTCGACCATGTTCGAACAGCTCGCCGACCTCGAGACCGAGCTCGAGAAGCTCGAGTCGCGCCTCCCCGAGATCTATGCGTCGGGTGACCAGGCCGCCGCGCGCGCGGCCGGCCGACGGCACGCCGAGCTGAAGCCCATCGTCGACGCGTACCGCTCCTCCCGCGCCACCGCGTCCGCCGTCGACGAGGCGAAGGAGCTCCTGAGCGCCGAGCAGGACGCCGAAATGCGCGAGTACCTCCGGGTCGAGCTCGAGGAGCAGGAGCAGGAGCTCGGCGACCTCGAAGCCCGGCTCCGCGAGCTGCTCGTGCCCCGCGACCCCAACGACGGCAAGAACGTGATCCTCGAGATCCGCGGTGCCGAGGGTGGCGAGGAGGCGAACCTCTGGGCCGGCGACATCTTCCACATGTACGAGGGCCTCGCCAAGCGCCACGGCTGGAAGACGGAGGTGCTCACCAGCCAGCCCTCCGACATGGGCGGGTTCCGCGACGTGACGCTCGTCTTCAAGGGAGACGACGCGTGGGCCCGTCTCAAGCACGAGGCCGGTCCGCATCGTGTGCAGCGCGTGCCCGTGACCGAGAGCCAGGGCCGCATCCACACCAGCGCCGCGACGGTCGCGGTGCTTCCCGAGGCCGAGGAGGTCGACGTCGAAGTCGATCCCAACGACCTCGAGATCGACGTGTACCGCTCCAGCGGTCCGGGCGGCCAGTCGGTCAACACCACCGACTCGGCCGTGCGCATCACGCACGTGCCGACCGGCTTCGTGGTCACGTGCCAGGACGAGAAGAGCCAGCTCCAGAACAAGGAGAAGGCGCTGCGGATCCTGCGGTCACGGCTGCTCCAGGTCGAGCGCGAACGCCAGGACTCCGAGCTGTCCTCGGCGCGGCGCGACCAGGTCAAGAGCGGCGGTCGCTCCGACAAGATCCGTACCTACAACTTCAAGGAGAACCGCGTCACCGACCACCGCATCGGGTTGACCGTGCACGCGCTCGAGCAGGTGCTTGCCGGCGGCGAGCCGCTCGACGAGATCGGTGACGCGCTCGCCGCGGCCGAACGAGCAGAGCAGCTCGGCGACGCGTGAACGCCGGCGCGGTCACGTGGCGCGAGCTGCGTGAGGACGCGACGCGTCGCCTGCAAGCGGGCAAGCTCGAGGGTGCGGCCCGTGAGGCGTGGTGGATGGTCGAGGAGGTCTCAGGGCTGCGAGGCGGGGAGCTCGTCGCCGACGAGGAGCAGCCGGCGACGACCGCGGCAGCACGTCGCGTGGCCGAGATGATCGGACGTCGCCTCTCCGGTGAGCCGCTCCAGTACGTCCTGGGGAGCTGGTCGTTCCGCGGCATCGATCTCTTCGTCGATGCTCGCGTCCTGATCCCGCGTCCCGAGACGGAGGTCACCGCACAGGTCGCGATCGACGAGGCGGCGCGGCTCGGTGCGCAGGTCGGTCGCCGCCCGGCGTGGTCCGGCACGACGACGAGCTACGTTGTCGCCGACCTCGGCACCGGGAGCGGCGCGCTCGCGCTCGCGCTCGCCGCCGAGCTCCCCGACGCCGAGGTCTGGGCCACGGACCGGAGCGTCGACGCGCTCGCCGTAGCGCGCGCCAACCTCGCCGGTGCCGGGAGTCCCGCCACGCGAGTCCGGCTCGCGGCGGGCAGCTGGTTCGAGGCGCTCCCCGACCGGTTGCGCGGCCGCCTTCGACTCGTGGTGAGCAACCCGCCGTACGTCTCGGAGCCCGAGGTCGCCGACCTGCCGTCCCACGTGGCGTGGCACGAGCCGCGGGAGGCCTTGGTGAGCGGTGCGACCGGGCTCGAGGCGATCGAGGAGATCCTGCGCGAGTCGCCGGGCTGGCTCGAGCCCGAGGGTGCGGTGGTGATGGAGCTCGACCCGCGTCGGGTCGACGCCGCGGCGAGCATCGCGCACGAGGCAGGGTTCACGGAGGTGAAGGCCGAAGACGACCTGGCGGGCCGCACGCGCGTGCTCGTCGCTCGCCGCTAGTCCGACGAGAGGAGAGGACATGCCCGACGAGCTCGATGTCGACGCGATGCTCGAGCGGTTCCGCGACCGTGCGAAGGCGGTGCGGGAGCGGCCGGTGCCGCCGGTGGCCGGGTCCGAACGCCAGCGCTTCGTCGAGCAGGCGCAGCTCGACCACCAGGACTTCGCCATCGTCGGCGATGCCACGTGGGAGTTCACCGACGGCGTGCTGACCCTCCGGATCGACCTCACGCCCTGAGCCGCCGGGTCTTCCCTGCATCGAGGGTCACAACGGCTCGAGGAAGGCGCGGTCGAGCGCCATCCAGATCGTCTTCGACCACGGGTAGGCGACGACCGGCACGACGATCATCAGCGGGATCGCGACCGCGAGGATCGGGGCCACGGGGATGTCGGGGACCGTCGCCGCGGCCCACGGCACGAAGACGATCACGAACACGGCCCCCGCGATCGCGAGGTTGATCGCGATCGCGCCGACCCAGTAGCCCTCCTCCCGCTCGAAGTGGAGACCGCACTGCGGGCAGTCGGGCACGAGCCGGAACCAGCGCCGGAAGAGGTGGCCCGCTCCGCAGCGTGGGCACCGGCGCCGCATGCCGCGCCAGAGGATCTGCGATCGGCTCGGTCGGGGAGCGGGCACGTCGGTCGAGCCGCTCAATCCGGGACGACGGTGTTGTGCTCACCGTCGGTGCGCACGTCGACCGTGCGCCCTTCCCAGGCATGCGCCGTCATGCTGCGCAGCGCGTCGGGATCACGCGAGTTCGCGAGCGCCCGGTGGCCGTCGCCGGTGAGCAGCGAGAGGATCGCCACCGACGGCGCGCCGTCTCGCTCGAACACCACCGACGTCGCCTCCACCACCGCGCGCCCGTCGTAGGCTCCCGCAGGTACGCGAGCGGGCAGCGCGTCGACCTCGGACTGGACTGCCGTCTCGTCGACACGCGCGAGCCCGTCGGCACCGGGCGTCGTCGAGTAGAGACCGATCGAGTGCTTGGTGGAGTACCAGCCGAGCGCGTGGATCATCCCGACCGATCCGGGATCGGCGCGACACGCCTCGACCATGCGCGCGATCGCGTGCGTCGGGTAGTCGTTCGCCGGTCCGCCGGCGAAGCCGAGTCCGCCCGTCACCGTCAGCGGGCGCTCGTCACCCGAGGCGGGTCCTCCGAGGCCAAGCTCGACCATCGACAGCTGCACCGCAGCCGGGAAGCACGAGTAGAGGTCGAACCGGGCGACGTCGTCGAGCCCGACGTCGGCCGCGTCGAGCGTCGCCCGCGCCGCGAGGCCCATCGCCGGTGAAGCATCGAGCGTCGCACGCTCCGAGAAGAAGTAGTGCTCGTGCGCGGTGGCGCCCGCCAGCGGGTACACGAGCTGCTCGTCGGGGACGCCCGCGTCACACGCCGCCGCGTAGGAGCACAGCAGCAGCGCTGCGCTCTGGTCGACGTCGATGTTGGCGCACATGCGCTTGGGGTACGGGAACGACACCATCCGATTCTCGGGGGAGACCGTGCGGATCTCCTCGGGTGTCCACGCCGTCCGCGACGAGGCATGGGGGTTCTCGGCCGCGACCGCCGCGAAGCCGGACCACAGCTCGCTGACGGCGCGCTGGTGCTCGGCGACGTCGCGACCTGCGGCGTGGCGGAGCGCGGTCTCGAAGAGCGGGTAGATCTGGGTCGGTGCCCCGGCGAGATGGGCGAGCTCGTAGTCGCTGCTCCCGGGCCGGTCGTCGCCGACGACCTCGGGGCACGGTGGCGCGTCGTCCTCGGTCCACTCGAGCCAGGTCTTCGGGTCGCGCCGGGCCCGCCACCGCGTGTGCACGCACTCCGCCCCTCCGATGAGCACGACGTCGGCGCGACCCGCGGCGATGTCGGTTGCGAGCGCGGTCACCAACAGCTGCGGGCTGTTGCCGCCCGTCGTCGACGTCACCGTCCGGCGCACGTCGACTGCGCCGAGTCGTCGGGCGAGCAGCGATCCCGGGTCGGGATAGTGCCACGAGACCATCTGCACCGTCGCGACGGTGTCGAGCCGGCCGGCCAGCGAGGGGGCTCGCGCGTCGTCGAACGCGGCGCGGGCGGCGTCGGCGAGCAGGTCGATCGGCTCGCGCGCCTCCGTCGGGTCGTCGATCCGCTGCTCGGCCTGGCCGACCCCGACGAGGACGGGGGTCCGAGGATCGATCACGGCGCGGCGGTCTGCACTGCTTCGACACCGAGGGTCTCGGGCCACTGGGCCTCGCCGCGCGCGGCCGAGTCACGGCAGATCGAGCGGTAACGGCACCACTGACACGTGCTCGGGTCCGCGACGCCCGGGAAGTGCAGGTCAGCGCGCATCCCGACGACCTCGGAACGGATGCGCTCCTCGAGTGCCGCCAGCTCCTCGGCGTCCAGCTCCCATGGCTCGGGCTCGTCGTCGATCTCGGCGGCCAGGTGCTCGTAGCGCAGGCGGAGCCGCAGGCTCCGCTCCATGGCCGTGCGTCCGAGCACCCACGCCTGGATCCAGGCCCGTCGGTCGTCGGCGACCCGCGCCGTGCGCACACGTCCGGTCTTGTAGTCGCGCGCGTCGAGCACGCCGTCGTGCACCCAGACGGCGTCGAGCCGGGCGGTGGCGAGGAACGAGTGCAGCCCCGGACGGGCGAACGAGAAGCGCGCGACCTCCACCTCGTGGCCGAGCGCCTGCGTCGGCGACGGGCACCGCACGACGTGACGCGCCACCTCGCCGCGGACGCGGTCGGACGCGCCGTGCGAGTCGAGGACGTCATCGACGTGCTCGGCGTCGTGACAGTCGCCCCGCTCGTGCACGAGGCGGAGGATGTCGTGCACGAGCTGCCCGTGATCGGGAGAGGCCGGGTCGTCGCTGGCCGCGACGGTGAGCACGTCGTGGAGCCACCAGTCACGTGGGCACCGTGACCACGTGTCGAAGGACGTGGGCGTCAGACGCAGGATCCCGGGCCGGGGGTCGTTGCGCGGCGTTCGCACCGGCAGCGCATGCTCGTGCGCGGGGCAGCGGACGAGGTGCTTGCAGCGTCCGCAGTCGAGGCCGGGCACCGGGCGGAGCCGGTCGCCGCGGGATCGCAGCGCCGCGAGCCGCTCGTCGAAGCGGGCCCGGAGCTCGTCGAGCTCGTCGTCGAGCACGATCGTCCGCTCGCGTCGGGCGCCGCCGACGAGATCGGCCCACGACACGACGAGCCGATCGCTGCCGACCCACGGACGGAGCCGCAGCACGGCCATCCACACCGACTCGAGCTCGAGGGGGTCGTCGCGGGGGGTGCGCGGTCCGCTCCAGAGGTTCAGCTGCCGGAGCTCCTTCGTGCCGTCGGTGCGGACGACCGTGAGATCGACCCAGCCGCCGACGCGCACGCCGCCACGCTCGGTCGGACGCTCGCAGTCGTGGAGGTGCAGCTCGACGTCGCGGTCGCCGTAGAGCTCGAGGTACCACCGCGCCGCGTGCTCGAAGACCCGCTGCTCCTCCGGCTCGAGCGTCTCGGGGGCTCGGAACGCGTCGGCGCGGGGCGTGCCTCCCGCTCCGTGCGCAGCGCGCGCCGCGTCGAGGAACGCGTCCCGGAGCCGGCCGCGGTTCACGGGATCCGAGAAGCCATCGTCGTCGAAGTCGAGTGCGACCTGGCGAGAGCATCGGTGCTCGAAGCCGCGCATCGACGACGGCGTCACGCGGGGAAGACGCTCCTCCGATCCACCACCAGGGACGTCACCGGGCACCTCACGAGCATGGCATCGGCGGTCGGCCATGATGCGGAGCGCTTCCGTGCGACAGCCCGTACACTGAGCCGAACCAGCACTGCGGGCCGGCCCGCCCGAGCCATTTCGGAGCGTACGCGTGAGCGATCCCCTCGAGACCGCCGACCCGGCCATCGCCGACATCGTCCGGCGAGAGGTCGAGCGCCAGAACACCACGATCCAGCTGATCGCGTCGGAGAACTTCACCTCGCCGGCGGTGCTCGCGGCCCAGGGCTCGGTCCTCACCAACAAGTACTCGGAGGGCTATCCGGGCAAGCGGTACTACGGCGGCAACCTCGTCGTCGACGAGGCCGAGGAGCTGGCGCGCCAGCGCGCCTGCGAGCTCTTCGGAGCCGAGCACGCGAACGTGCAGCCGCACTCCGGGGCCAACGCCAACATGGCCGCGTACCTCGCGCTGCTCGAGCCCGGCGACACGGTCATGGGGATGCGCCTCGACCAGGGCGGGCACCTCACGCACGGCTCGCCCGTCAACTTCAGTGGGCGCCTCTACCACTTCGTGGCCTACGGCGTCGACGACGAGCGTGAGACGCTCGACTACGACGTCATCGCCGCCGTCGCGCGCGAGCACCGACCGAAGCTGATCGTCGCCGGCGCGACGGCCTACCCGCGCATCATCGACTTCGAGGCCTTCAGAACGATCGCCGACGAGGTCGGGGCGATCCTGCTGGTCGACGCCGCGCACATCGCCGGGTTGATCGCCGGAGGCGCGCACCCGTCGCCGGTTCCCTACGCCGACGTCGTGACGTTCACGACCCACAAGACCCTCCGCGGGCCCCGCGCCGGTGCGATCGTCTGCCGCGAGCAGTACGCGGGCGCAATCGACAAGGCGGTGTTCCCGGGTCTCCAGGGTGGGCCGCTCATGCACGTCGTGGCCGCCAAGGCCGTCGCGTTCCACCTCGCCGGCCAGCCCGAGTTCTGCGACTACGCCGCGCAGATCGTCAGCAACGCGCGGGCGCTCGCGGGCGCGCTGGCGGAGGAGGGGTTCCGGATCGTGTCGGGCGGCACCGACAACCACCTCATGCTGGTCGACCTCCGGCCGTTCGGGGTCACGGGGAAGATCGCGCAGGAAGCGCTCGACCGCGCCGGGATCACGTGCAACAAGAACGCCATCCCCAACGACCCCGAGAAGCCGTTCGTCACCAGCGGGCTCCGACTCGGCACCGCGGCCTGCACGACGGCCGGGATGGGGGAGCCCGAGATGGCCGAGGTCGCGGCGCTCATGGCCCGCGTCCTGCGCGCACCCGACGACGAGCAGGTCGCCGGCGAGGTGCGCGAGACCGCGGCGCGCCTGTGCTCGAAGTTCACGCCCTATCCCGAGCTCGCATGACCCTTCTTCCGGCGGCGCGGTGCCGGAGCGAAGCGGAGGCACTCGCCCAGCGAACGAGCGCCCGCGGGCCGGGCATCCCGGTCCGCAGCGAGTGAGCGGGACATGTGGGGGTACCTGCTCGTCGGCGGCGTAGGGGCGCTCGTCACGTTCGGCACCGCCTTCGTGGTGCGGCGTGTCGCTCCCCGCGTCGGCGCGATCGCGCAGCCGGGGCCACGCTCGGTGCACGCCGATCCGACACCGTCGCTCGGGGGTGCGGCGATGTTCGTCGGCTTCTGCGCGGCGCTCGCGACCGCGTCGCAGGTCGACCAGTTCCACGAGATGTTCGACTCGTCGTCCGAGCCCCTCGGGCTGCTCCTCGCCGCGGCCGTGATGTTCGTCGTCGGGGCGGTCGACGACGTCCGCGAGGTCTCGCCGCCGGCGAAGCTCGCGGGCCAGATCCTCTCCGGCAGCGTCCTGTCGGTGCTCGGGGTCACGATGCTCTACTTCCGGGTGCCCTTCGCGAGCTACGACTACGTTGTCCTCTCGCCCGACCTGGCGACGTTGGTGACGGTGCTCTCAGTGGTCGTGCTCGCCAACGCCATGAACCTCATCGACGGCCTCGACGGGCTGGCGACCGGGATCGTGATCATCGCCGGTGCCGCGCTGTTCCTCTACTCCGACCGGCTGCTCAAGGCCGGCCTCCTCGACGGCTCCAACATCGCGCCATTGGTCGCGGTGATCGCGGTGGCGATCTGCGTCGGCTTCCTGCCCCACAACTTCAGTCCGGCGCGCCTCTTCATGGGCGATGCCGGCTCGATGTTCCTGGGGCTCCTGCTCGCAGCGATCGTCATCACGATGGGTGGGCGCACCGCCGACCAGTTCAGCGGTCAGACCTACTTCTTCTTCGCCCCGCTGCTGATCCCCATCGTGATCCTGGCGGTGCCGTTGCTCGACACGGCCTTCTCCTTCGCGCGGCGACTCGCGCAACGGAAGCCGTTCCACACTGCCGACCACGAGCACCTGCACCATCGACTGATGCGCCTCGGTCACGGACCGCGTCGTTCGGTGACCATCCTCTGGCTGTGGACCGCGCTCGCCTCGGCCGCGGCGCTCATCCCCACCTACACCAACCGCGGCAACGCGCTCGTCCCCATCGCGCTGGCCGGTCTCGCGCTGCTCCTCTTCACGTACTTCCATCCGGGGATCCGGGGGAAGGACGACGCCGACGACTGGGAAGGAGCGGGACACGACGGCGGCGCGGAGCAGCCCGATGCCGACGTGCTCGAGCTCGACGGTCGGCGCCGCCTCCGAGACGGGACCGGCTGAACGATGCCCGAGCCTCGCGACCGCGGATCTGCCTAGGATCCTGCGCCGCGGGCGCCCCGACGGTTTGACCCTCGACGGCCCTCGGGGTACTTTGAGAAATGCTTCACAAGCGCTTCACGCGGCCAGTCTCCGGGCCGGGAGGGGCGTGCGACGACGAGAGGTACCGGTGAGCGCGAGCGAGCGTCAGCCGGCCGGGCATCCCGGCCGGCAGCAAGCGACCCCAGCGAGATGGAGCAAGTCGGCGCTGCGGACGATGCGGTACCGCCCCGCACCGACGGCCGAGAACGACGCGCTCAGCCACGGCATGGCCCTGGCGGCGGTGCCGGTGCTCTTCGGCTTCCTCGGCTACCTCCTCGACGACCAGCTGGGCACCGGCTGGGTGTTCGTCGCCCTCTTCGCCGCGTTCGGGGTGGCCTGCTCGTTCGGCTCCGCGTACTGGCGCTACGAGCGCCGCATCGCCCAGCACGACGAGGGCAAGCCGTGGGCACGGGCTCGCGCCGGTCGGGAGGGGCTCGAGTGACCGACGACGCGGTGCGTGCTCCGGAGCCACCTGTCGGGGAGCCGATCGATCACATCGAGTCGCGCATCGCACGCGACCTGGCCAAGCATGCGCTCTACGCGGCTCCGATCGCGATCCTCGCGGTCGGCATCTGGCGCGGCGTCGACGCGGGAGCCGCGGTCGCGCTCGCGCTGGCGCTGGTGATCGGGAACTTCCTCCTGTCCGCCGCGATCCTCGGCACATGCGCGCGCCGCAACCCGGAGCTGCTGATGGGTGTCGCGCTGATGAGCTTCCTGGTCCGTTTGGCGCTGCTGACGGGCATCGGCATCGGCATCAAGGAGCTCGACATCGTCGACTGGCCGGTGTTCTGCGTCACGCTCGTCGTCAGCTACCTGGGACTGCTCTTCTGGGAGATGCGGTCGATCAGCGTCTCCCTCGCGTCGCCCGGCCTCAAGCCGAGCCCGAACCGAACCGGGCCAGCACGAAGGATTGGATGAGGGGTTGACCGTTCTCGCCGAGCTGCTGCCGAACATCAACGAGCTCTTCGACTGGAAGGGCATCGTCAACGAGCACACCATCCTCGAGTTCAACAAGACCGCGTTGATGGCCTTCGTGTCGACGGTCATCTGCGTCGCGTTCTTCTGGATCGGCGCCCGCAAGCAGGCACTCGTGCCGACGGGGGTCCAGAACCTCGCCGAGATGGGCTACGACATGGTCGAGGAGAACGTCAGCCTCGCCGCCATCGGTGAGGAAGGGCGGAGCTGGACGCCTTTCTTCGCGACCATGTTCTTCTGGATCTTCTTCATCAACATCTGGGAGGTCGTCCCCGGAGTCCAGTTCCCGGCCACGTCCCGGATCGCGATCCCGCTGTTCCTCGCGCTGCTGAGCTGGGCGACGTTCATCGTCGTCGGCGTGATCAAGCAAGGACCGGGCTACTTCTGGCACGCGATCAACCCCCCCGGTGTGCCGCTGGCGCTCAAGTTCCTCGTCGTGCCGATCGAGTTCTTCTCGAAGTTCTTGATGCGGCCGTTCTCGCTGGCGGTCCGGCTCTTCGCCAACATGACCGCCGGACACCTGCTGCTCACGATCTTCGCGATCATGACGAACGAGCTGCTGATCGTGCACAACAGCGGTCTGTTCCAGGTGGCGTTCTCGCCGCTGCCGTTCGCGGGGCTCGTCGCCTTCACCGCGTTCGAGATCCTCGTCGCGGTCCTGCAGGCGTACATCTTCACGATCCTGACCGCGGTGTACATCGCCGAGTCGCTCCACCCGGAGCACTGAACCCAGCTCTCGACAGAGAAGATCTCAACGACACAGACAAGGAGACACGAACCGTGCGAACCGTCCTCGAGTTCCTCGCACAGCAAGAGTCGATCGGGCCCGACCTGAAGAGTGGTCTGGGGTCGGTCGGCTACGGCCTCGCCGCGATCGGTCCGGGCGTCGGCATCGGCCTCATCGTCGGCAACTCGGTGCAGGCCATGGTCCGCCAGCCGGAGATGCAAGGCACCGTGCGCACGACGATGTTCCTCGGCATCGCGTTCGCCGAGGCGCTCGCCCTCATCGGCTTCGTCCTGAAGTTCATCTAGCCATGAGGACGCGCAAGCTGGTCGCCGCGACGGTCCTCGGGCTGGTCGCCGCGCTCGCGCTGTCGGGGGTGGCGTACGCCCAGGACCCCGGCACGAAGGCGGGCGAGGAGCTCGTGGAGTGCGTCGAGTCGGCGCTGGTGGACAACGAGGGTGACATCGCCAAGGAGGACTACCAGGGCTTCGAGAACGCACTCGAGGACTGCAAGAAGGCCAAGAGCATCATCACGCCTGCGGTCCCCGAGATCATCTGGGGTGGGCTCGCCTTCCTCATCGTGTTCCTGCTCCTCGTGAAGTTCGCCTTCCCGGCCCTCAAGAAGGGCGTCAAGGCACGCGAAGAGAAGATCCGCTCCGATCTCGAGACCGCGGAGTCGGCGCGCCAGGAGGCCGAGGACGAGCGGGCCAAGTACCAGGCGTCGCTCGCCGAGGCTCGGGGAGAGGCGAACCGCCTGGTGGAGGAGGCTCGCGAGGCCGCCGAGCGAGTGCGACAGGAGACGATCGCCCGGGCCGAAGAGGACGCGGCCGAGATCCGCTCCCGCGCGGCCGACGACATCCGGCTCGCCCAGGCCCGGGCGATGGCCGACCTCCGCTCGCAGGTCGCCGACATCTCGATCGAGCTCGCCGAGAAGATCGTCGAGCGCAACATCGACCGGTCGACGCAGGAGCAGCTCATCGAGAGCTACATCTCGTCGGTCGGGAACAGGTCATGACCGAGAAGGTCCAGGCGTTCGCGACGGCGATGCTGGAGGTCGCGCGGGTGAGCGGTCAGCTCTCCGCGGTCGAGGACGACCTCTTCCGCTTCGCGCGCACGTTCGAGGGCTCCGACGACCTCCGGATGGCGTTGACCGATCCTCAGCTCCCGATCGAACGCCGCGTCGCGGTGATCGAGCAGCTGATGGGTGACAAGGCGCTCCACACGAGCACCGCGCTCGTCTCGATGGTCGTGGCGACCGGCCAGGCGGCCGATCTCCCCGCGATCGTCGAGCGCTTCGTCGAGCTCGCCGCCTCCGAGCGCGACCGTGAGGTCGCCGAGGTCCGCAGTGCGATCCCGCTCGACGACGCCCAGATGGCGCGCCTCGCCGAGGCGCTCGGTCGCGCGACGGGCAAGACGATCGAGGTCAAGGTGATCATCGACCCCGACGTGCTCGGCGGGATCGTCGCTCGCGTCGGCGACACCGTCATCGACGGCACCGTCCGTCGCCGGCTCGACGAGATGAAAGAGCAGCTGTAGATGACCGAACTCACGATCAACGCCGACGAGATCGCGGCAGCGCTGCGCGAGCACGTCGAGACCTTCACGCCGTCCCTCGAGGCCTCGCGGGTCGGTCGGGTGCTCGAGGTCGGTGACGGCATCGCGCGCGTCGCGGGCCTGCCCGAGACCGCGGTGAACGAGCTCCTCGAGTTCGAAGGCGGAGCGCTCGGGCTCGCGCTGAACCTCGACGAGGCGTCGATCGGTGCCGTCGTCCTCGGTCAGGCCGAGGACGTCGAAGAGGGCCACGCGGTGAAGGCGACCGGACGGATCCTGTCGGTGCCGGTCGGCGACGGGCTCGTCGGACGCGTCGTCAACGCGCTCGGCCAGGCCATCGACGGCAAGGGCCCGGTCCAGTCCGACCAGGTCCGACGGCTCGAGGTGCAGGCGCCCGGCATCGTCGGCCGCAAGCCGGTGCACGAGCCGCTCCAGACCGGGATCAAGGCGATCGACGCGATGACGCCGATCGGGCGTGGCCAGCGTGAGCTCATCATCGGTGACCGCAAGACCGGCAAGACGACCGTCGCGATCGACACGATCCTGAACCAGCGCGGTCAGGGCGTGAAGTGCATCTACGTCGCCATCGGCCAGAAGGGCTCCTCGGTCGCGCAGACGGTCGCGACGTTCGAGGAGCACGGTGCGATGGAGTACACGGTCGTGGTGAACGCCCCGGCCGCCGATGAGGCCGTGTTCAAGTACCTCGCTCCCTACGCGGGCTGCGCTATGGGGCAGCACTGGATGGACGGCGGGGACGCTGCGCTCATCGTCTACGACGACCTGTCGAAGCAGGCCGAGTCCTACCGGCAGCTCTCGCTGCTGCTGCGTCGACCGCCCGGACGCGAGGCCTACCCGGGCGACGTCTTCTACCTGCACAGTCGACTTCTCGAGCGTGCCGCGAAGCTGAACGACGAGCTCGGCGCGGGGTCGCTGACCGCCCTGCCGGTCATCGAGACCAAGGGTGGCGACGTCTCGGCGTACATCCCGACGAACGTGATCTCGATCACCGACGGCCAGATCTACCTGATCGACGACCTCTTCAAGTCGGGCGTGCGCCCCGCTGTCGACGTCGGCATCTCGGTGTCACGCGTCGGCGGTGCCGCGCAGATCAAGGCGATGAAGAGCGTGTCGGGAACCCTGAAGCTCGATCTCGCGCAGTTCCGCGAGCTCGAGGCGTTCGCGACGTTCGGCTCCGAGCTCGACGCGGTGTCGCGCGCGCAGCTCGACCGCGGCGAGAGACTCGTCGAGCTGCTGAAGCAGCCACTCAACTCGCCGATGCCCGTCGAGGAGCAGGTCGTGTCGATCTTCGCGGGCACGTCGGGCGCGCTCGACGACGTGCCCGCCGACGAGGTGAGTCGATTCGAGACCGAGCTGCTGGAGTGGATGCGGTCGCGCCACGCGGGGCTCCTGAGTGAGATCCGCGACACGGGCGCGCTGCCCGAGGGCGGCGCGATCGAGGCGGCCGTCGACGCGTTCAAGGCCAACTTCCTCGCCACGCTCGTCGCCGATGCGGGGGGAGATGCCGACCCGACCGCGACCGACGCCGAGGCAGTCGGCGAGGCCGAGTCCGACAAGACGCTCGAGACCGAGTGATCGAGCAGCACGCGGCCGGAGCGAGCGGGAACCCGCGCGCGGCGGGCGAGGCGGAGCCGAGGCCGCTCGCCAGCGAGCGAGCGTCCGCGGCGCAGGTACCCTGCGCCGCAGCGAGCGAGCGAGACTAGATGGCTGGTGGTCAGGAGCGGATCCTTCGGCGGCGCATCCGTACGGTGCAGTCGACGAAGAAGATCACGCGGGCGATGGAGCTCATCGCCGCGAGCCGTATCGTGCGCGCTCAGGCGCGCGTGCAGGCCGCGGTGCCGTATTCCGAGACCATCACCGAGGTCGTCCGCGACCTCGCAGCGGCCGGCGCGGGTTCCGACAACCCGCTGCTGACCCCGCGTCAGGAGACGCGCCGGGTCGCACAGGTCGTCGTCACCGCCGACCGCGGCCTGTGCGGCGGGTACAACTCGGCCGTGATCCGCGCGGCCGAGGGCGAGATGCGCTCGTTCAGCGAGCAGGGGGCCGATTACGGCCTCGTCGTGGTCGGCCGGAAGGCCGAGAGCTACTTCCGCTACCGCGACTTCCGCATCGACGCCTCGTTCACCGGGTTCTCCGATCAACCGTCGTACGAGAACGCCCGCGACATCGCACGTTCCCTCGAGCGGCCCTTCCTCGACGGTGAGTACGACCTCGTGCAGCTCGTCTACACGAGGTTCGTGTCGGCCGGTACGCAAGAGGTCGTCGTCCGTCCTCTCATGCCCCTCGATCGCGAGACGCTCGAGGGTGGCGACGCCCGACCGACGGTCGACGAGGGCGAGGTCGCATCGACCTACGAGTTCGAGCCGGAGCCCGAGGAGATCCTCGCCCAGCTGCTCCCGCGCTACGCCGAGGCCCGCGTCTACGCCGCGCTCCTCAACGCGGCCGCGTCCGAGCACGCCGCCCGCCAGCGCGCCATGAAGGCGGCGACCGACAACGCCGACGACCTCATCACGAGCCTGACCCGCAGCATGAACCGCGCGCGCCAGGAGCAGATCACGACCGAGATCATGGAGATCGTCGGTGGCGCCGAGGCGCTGCGCGGTGCCGCCGTCGCCGTCGCCGACCAGTCGTTCGAACCCCCGTCATCCAACTGACCAGGAGCAGCACATGACCGCTGTCACCGAGCCGACGACCGAGCTCAAGCAGGGTCGCGTCGTCGCCATCGCGGGCCCCGTCGTCGACGTCGAGTTCCCGCCCGACGCGATCCCGGAGATCAACCAGGCGCTCGAGATGGACCTCGAGCTCGAGGGAGAGACCGTCACGATCGTCGCAGAGGTCGCCCAGCAGATCGGTGAGAGCCGTTGCCGCGTGATCTGCATGAAGCCGACCGACGGCCTCAAGCGCGGGACCGTCGTCCGCAACACGGGTAGCGGCATCGGGATGCCGGTGGGCGACGGCGTGCTCGGTCACGTGTTCAACGTCATCGGCGAGCCGCTCGACATCTCCGACGACCAGCTCACCGGGATCGAAGACCGGTGGGAGATCCACCGCGACCCGCCGACGTTCGACCAGCTCGAGCCGAAGGCGCAGATGTTCGAGACGGGCATCAAGGTCATCGACCTGCTCGAGCCGTACGTGCAGGGCGGCAAGATCGGCCTGTTCGGTGGCGCGGGCGTGGGCAAGACCGTCCTCATCCAGGAGATGATCCAGCGCGTCGCCACCCAGCACGGTGGTGTGTCGGTGTTCGCCGGCGTGGGGGAGCGCACTCGGGAGGGCACGGACCTGTGGCTCGAGATGACCGAGTCGGGCGTCATCGACAAGACCGCGCTCGTGTACGGGCAGATGGACGAGCCGCCCGGCGTGCGTCTGCGCGTCGCCCTGTCCGCCTTGACCGTCGCCGAGTACTTCCGCGACGTCAAGAACCAGGACGTGCTGCTCTTCGTCGACAACATCTTCCGGTTCGTGCAAGCGGGCTCGGAGGTGTCGACGCTGCTCGGCCGCATGCCTTCCGCGGTGGGCTACCAGCCGACGCTCGCCGACGAGATGGGTGAGCTCCAGGAGCGGATCACCTCGACGAAGGGGCACTCGATCACGTCGATGCAGGCCGTGTACGTCCCCGCCGACGACTACACCGACCCTGCGCCGTTCACGACGTTCACACATCTGGACGCGACCACCGAGCTCTCGCGCCAGATCGCCGCGCTCGGCATCTATCCCGCCGTCGACCCGCTCGCCTCGACGTCGAACATCCTCGCTCCCGAGATCGTCGGGCAGCGCCACTACGAGGTGGCCCGCAACACCCAGGAGATCCTCCAGCGCTACAAGGAGCTCCAGGACATCATCGCCATCCTCGGTCTCGACGAGCTCTCCGAGGAAGACAAGGTGACCGTGTCGCGGGCCCGCAAGATCCAGAAGTTCCTCTCGCAGCCGTTCTTCGTCGGCGAGGTCTTCACCGGTCTGCCCGGCATCTACGTGTCGGTCGAGGAGACGGTCCAGAGCTTCGAGGCGCTGGCCGGTGGCGAGCTCGACGAGGTGCCCGAGCAGGCCTTCTTCAACGTGGGCGGCGTCGAGAGCGTGCTCGCCAAGGCCAAGACGCTCGAAGAGTCCTGATGCCCGGCAACCCGACGATGCACGTGCAGGTCGTGTCGCCCGAGCAGGTGCTCTACGAGGGCGAGGCCGAGATGGTCGTCTGCCGCACGGCCGACGGCGAGCTCGCGTTCCTGCCCGATCACGCGCCGCTGCTGGGATCTCTCGGTGTCGCGAAGGTGCGTGCGCTGCTCCCCGACGGTGGAGAGCACGTGGTCGCCGTGCACGGAGGCTTCGTCGAGGTCAGCAACAACAAGGTGGTCGTCCTCTCCGACGTCGCCGAGCTGCCGGAGCAGATCGACATCTCCCGTGCCGAGGCAGCCAAGCAGCGGGCCGAGCGGACGCTCAACGCCGACGCGAACGACGAGTTCGCGATGGGCGCGCTCGCGCGCTCGGCACTTCGCCTCGAGGTGGCAGCCGACCAGCGGCCCGCGCACTGACCCGCGCGCCCAGCTCGGCCGTGCGGCGTCGTAAGGTCGGCACCGTGCCCCGAACGCTTCGCGGTCTCGTCGCGCTCACGTGCGCCGCCGCGACCCTGGCCACCGGGGTGCCGCCTGCTGGTGCCGGGGGCGACGTCGATGCCTTCCGGGGCCTCGGCACCTGGGTCGACGTCTACGACTACGTACCGGAGCTCCAGACCGAGGGTGACCCGCCCGACGTCAAGGTCGACAGCATCGACGACATGGCCGCGCTCGGCATCCGCACGCTGTACCTCCAGGCGGCGCAGGACGACGACCGGATCGCCGGTGCGACCGTCGATCGCAAGCTGCTCGGCAAGTGGCTCGAGCGCGCCCACGACCACGACATCGACGTCGTCGCGTGGTACCTGCCGAAGCTCGACGACGTCAAGGACGACCTTCGGCGAATCAAGGCGTTGCGCAACTTCCGGTCCGGCGGGCAGCGCTTCGACGGCATCGCGCTCGACATCGAGTACACCCAAGCCGTGCCCGACCCCGCGACGCGCAGCCAGGCGTTGGCCCGGGTCACCCGTCGCGCCCGCGATGCCGTCGACGACCGGCCGCTCGGTGCGATCGTGCTCGAGCCGCTCCTGCTCGAAGAGGTCAACCCCGACTACTGGCCCGGCTTCCCGTGGAAGAAGATCCGTGACGACTTCGACGTCTGGCTGCCGATGAGCTACTGGACGAACCGTGACGAGGCGTCGGGGTATCGCGACGGCTTCGCGTACACGAAGGAGAACATCCGTCGGGTGCGCAAGCGTGTCGGCGACGCCGACGCCCCCGTCCACGCGATCGGCGGCATCGCCGACACTGCCGAGACCGCCGACTACATCGGCTTCATCAAGGCCGCCGAGCGCCGCGATGCCATCGGGCACTCGATCTACGACTTCGACACGACGACGAGCGCGGTCTGGACGCGCCTGCGCGACCGATAGCGCACATCTACGCTGCAAGTGATGCGTGCCAACGCGATCATCGCAGGAGTCAACAAGGCGGGCACGACGTCCCTGTTCGTGTCGCTCTCGGCGCATCCCGACGTCGCGCCGGCAGCGGTCAAGGAGACGCGCTACTTCCTCCCGGCACGCTGGGGGCGTGAGCTCGCGCCCGTCGCTGACTACGAGATGCAGTTCGCCGGCGCCGGTGACCGTCCGGTGCGGCTCGAGGCCACGCCCTCGTACTTCTACGGCGGCTCCGACGTCATCGACCCGATGCAACAGGTGTGCGGCGACGACCTGCGGGTCATGCTCGTGCTTCGCGAGCCGGTCGCGCGCTTCTGGTCGTTCTTCAGCTACCAGAAGTCTCGCCTGCGCGTCGAAGAGTCGATGCCGGTCGGCGACTACCTCGCGCACGCCGACGCCCTCTCGGACGCCGACTTCCGCGATCCCGACAACGAGTGCTGGTTCGCGTTCCGCGGCGGCTGCTACGCGGACTGGCTCGGTGAATGGCAGCAGCGCTTCGGCAACCGCCTCGCGATCGTGTGGTTCGAGGAGCTGATGTCGCGACCCGCCGAGGTGCTGCACGACGTCGCCGGCTTCCTCGAGATCGACCCCGCCGCGTACCCCACGACCGAGCTCGCCTCGGAGAACCGCACCACGGCCTACAAGCGGGCTGGGCTCCAGCGCTTCGCGCTCGGGTTCAACGATCGGTTCGAACGGTTCCTCCGGCGCCACTACGGGCTCAAGGAGCGGTTGCGTTCGGTCTACTACCGCTTCAACGGCTCCAGGGCCGAGGACCGCCTGCCCGACGACGTGAAGGCCGAGCTCGCGCGCCGCTACGAGGAGCCGAACCGCCGTCTCGCCGCGCTGCTCGAGACCACCGACGTGGCGCTGGCGCCCTGGCTGCGCGCGGCTCGCTCGCCGGCGAGTTCCTGAGACGAGGGCGCGCTACTCCTGGGGCACCCACGTGGCGTGGAACCCGTACGGCACCCGCGTCGGCAGCTGCACCGTCGCCACCGGTCCGGCGGTCACGTCGCGAGCATCGAGCACCAGGAGATCGCTGCGCCTGGTGCCGGTGTCGTAGGCGTATGTGAGTAGGTAGCCGTCGTCCTCGGCGCGTCCGGTGGGCACGAACAGGAACTCGTTGGGCTGGCGCCCGTGACCGGCGCGCCATTCGTCGACGATGCCGGTGCGGAAGTCCTGCTTCACAACCCCCCGGTACCCGGGGACGGGGCCACGCAGCTCGGTCGTCACGAGGTAGCCGTAGCGGTAGCCGCGACCGACACGACGCGGGTCGCGCGTCGGCAGCTCGCCTCGCCGGTGGTCGTCGACGACGTCTTCGGAGAACGTGAGCTCGTTGCCGGTAGTTCCGACGCGCCAACGGCGCAGCGTGAGGACGCCGCTGTCGGTGACGCCCGGATCGAACATCGTCTGGTGGCGGCACACATCCACGACGACGTTGTCGCCGTCGCGGTGCGCGTTGACGCCGTGGAACACGTAGCACGGGTCGATCTCGCGCCAGCGGATCGCGCTGGCGGGCCCGCCCAACGGCATGACGCCGATCCGAGCGCCGTACGCGGGGTCCCACGAGTACGGGATGCCGGACTCGATGCGAGTGGCGTCGAAGACGACGGGCAGCTCCCAGAACACGACATCACGCTCCGTGATGGCGAAGTCGTGGATCATCGTCGGGCCCGCGACGTCGACGACCTCGCTGTGCACGAGCGCCCCCGTGGGATCGGCGACGTGGTACGTCAGGTACGGATCGGAGAACCAGTAGCCGAAGAAGTGCATGGCGCCGGTCGCCGGGTCGATCTTCGGGTGCGCCGTCATCGACGTGCGAAGCTGCCCCGCGAAGTCGTAGATCCCGAGCGTCGTGAGGTCTTCCGGGGAGAGCTCCCAGGGCAAGCCGATCTCGCCGGACGCGAGGAGTCGGTCGGCATGCCAGAAGACGGAGACGTTGGCGTAGCCGTCGGCGAGGCTCGGCGGCCCGCCCGCGCCGAGCGCCGCATCGGAACGAAGCTGGTTCGTGCGCACGAACCGGTTCCGGTACCAGCGGGCGTCGCCGTCTTCCAGGCGTACGCCGTGCACCATGCCGTCACCGATGAACCAGTGCGGCGCGGTGGCCCCGGGATGCGCGTCCGTGCCGTTGCGGACGTACAACCCGTTCAGCTCGCGGGGAAGGGCTCCGGTGACGGGGAGCCGCGATGAGCTGTGCTCCTCCATGAGCGGTGCGTAGTTGCCGCGCGCCCACCAGGCGTCGTCCGACTGCACGGCGAGCGCCGTGCCCGCAGGGAGGGCGCGGAGCGAGAGGGCGCCGCCGAGGCCGAGCGCGCCCCGGACCAGGAACTCACGGCGGTCCACGACCGGGCGCAGGTCTCAGTACTCGAGCGTGGAGTAGCGGCGGAGCTTGTCCCACTTGTGGGTCGCGCGGATGGTGCGGATCGTTCCCGACTTGGAGCGCATGACGAGTGTCTCGGTGCTCGCACCGTCGCCGCGGTAGCGCACGCCCCGGAGGATGTCGCCCTCGGTCACGCCGCTCGCGGAGAAGAAGACGTCCTCGCTCGACACGAGGTCGTCGGTCGTCAGCACGCTCTCGATGTCGTAGCCGCCGTCGAGTGCGGCACGCCGCTCCTCGTCGTTGCGGGGGTAGAGCCGCCCCTGGATCTCGCCGCTGAGTGCCTTCAGCGCGCACGCTGCGATCACGCCCTCGGGTGTGCCCCCGACGCCGAACAAGATGTCGGACCCCGAGTCGGGCCACGCGGTCTCGAGCGCTCCCATGACGTCGCCATCGGGGATGAGGCGGACCATCGCACCCGCGTCGCGGCACTCCTTGATGATGTCGGTGTGACGGTCGCGGTCGAGCACGACCGCGGTGACGTCTCGCACCTGCTCTCCCTTGGCCTTGGCGACGGCCTCGAGGTTCGCTTGCACCGGCGCGTCGAGGTCGATCATCCCCCGCGCCTCGGAGCCCACCGCGATCTTCTCCATGTAGACGCAGGGTCCCGGGTTGAACATCGAGTCGCGCTCGGCGATGGCGATCACCGAGATGGCGTTGTTGCGCCCGAGGGACGTGAGCGTCGTGCCGTCGACCGGATCGACGGCGATGTCGCAGGCGGGTCCGCCCGCACCGATCTCCTCGCCGTTGAACAGCATCGGGGCCTCGTCCTTCTCGCCCTCGCCGATCACGACGACGCCCTCCATGGCGACCGTGTTGAGGACCAGGCGCATGGCGTCGACCGCGGCCTGGTCGGCCGCCTCCTTGTCGCCCCGTCCGATCCACCGGGCTGCGGCGAGGGCGGCCGCCTCCGTGACCCGCGCCAGGTCCATGGCGAGATTTCGATCGGGGGCTTCCCGCTGCTCCATCAGGTCTGCACTCCTCGGATGCGCCCGCCCGGTGTGGCGGAAAGGGTACCGGAGGCGGTCGGTGCTCCCCGGGGCCGGCTCAGGTGGTCTTGACCTGCTGCTCCTGGTCGATCTTCGCGGTGATCACCTGGGGATCCTCGCCGCTTTGGCGGACGCGGGTCTTCTGCACCGACCTCGCCGTGACATCGGCGTCGAGCGGCACCGGGGTGGCGAGATCGAGGCTCATCGAGCCGGATCCGCGCGCGCGCAGCGCGACGAGCCGGTAGCGGTCGCCGGACCGGGCTCCCGGGGGATCGAAGCGCTGAGGACGGGCGGTCTGGCGGAGCTCCACGGTGAGGTCGATCCCGGTGCCCGCGACCGACTCGAGGGTGAAGTCGTACCGCTGCTCGGCCTCGACGCCGGCGAGCTCGAGTTGGGTCGTCACGCGCCACCGGGCGCCCGCGCCGACCGGCTCCTCTGGGAGCGGCGGGGAGACGGACTGGAGCTGGGTCTCGAACTGCTCGAGCACCGTCTTGATGGCCGCGGGGAGTGAGCCCGGGATGTCGTAGCCGGCGTCGAGCACGACGCCACGCGCGGTCGCCGTCGTCTCACCGCTCGACCCGACGATGTCGTTCAGCTGGAGCTCGATCGCGAGCGCCTGGTCGGCGCTGCGCGCGGTGCCGTCGCCTTTGGTGTCGACCGACGTGAACGCGAACGTCGTCCGGAACGTCCCGTCGGGAAGGACCTCGGCGACGTCGGTCTGGAGCCCGAGGATGATCGTCGGGACCTGCGTGGTGGTGCGCACGCCATCACCGTCGATCTGCTCGATGGTCTGGTCGACCGTCTGGGTCGCCGCGAAGCTCGTTCCTGCGACCAGCGCGTAGCGCAGCGGCGTGCGCGGCTCGTTGCCGGCGTCGACGAGCTCGATCGTCGGTTCGCTGCTCGCAGCCTGACCGTCGTCGGTGCCTGCGCCTGCCAGTGCTCCTCCGCAGGCAAGGCACACTGCCACGACGGCCGCGAGCCCGAGGACCGGCAGGCGGACACCCATCGAGGCATCCTACGTTTGGGGCGTGTCCGCAGATCGAAGCCTCGTCGCGGTCGTCACCGGTGCCGCGTCGGGCATCGGTCGTGCGGCGGTGACCCGCCTGCACCGTGACGGATGGTCGGTGCTCGGTGTCGACGTGGACGCCGAGCGGACGAGCTGGATCGAGGATCTCGGCGACTGCGCCGCCGCGTTCGCGGCCGACGTCAGCACTGAGGACGCGAACGAGGCGATGGTCGCCGACGCGATCGACCGGTTCGGCGCCCTCCACGGGTTGGTGCTCAACGCCGGTCTGGGAACCGCGGGCCCGATCGAGTCGCAGCCCCTCGTCGAGGTCGACCGTGTGCTCGCGGTGAACCTGCGCGGCACCATCCTCGGCCTGCGCGCGGCTGTGCCGGCGCTGCGCGCGAGCGCAGGCGCAGCCGTGGTCACCGCGTCGGTCTCGGGCATGCTCGGCGACCCGAACATGTGGGCCTACAACGCGTCCAAGGGCGGAGTGCTCAACTTCGCCCGGGCGGCGGCGATCGACCTCGGCGTCGACGGTGTGCGGGTCAACGCCGTGTGTCCCGGTCCGATCGCGGGCACGGGCATGACGAGCCCGCTCGAGCGCCACGCGCCGGATCTCTACGAGGAGATGCGCAGCCACGTGCCGCTCGGGCGGTGGGGACGCCCGGAGGAGGTCGCGGCGGCGATCGCGTGGCTGCTCTCCGCGGACGCGGCGTACGTGACCGGGGTGGCGCTGCCGGTCGACGGCGGCGTCACCGCGAGCACGGGGATGATGCGCCCACGCTTCGGCGTGGGCTGACGCGCCTCAGCCGGGCATCTGGCTGTTGAACTCGGCGAGGTCGAAGTAGTCGCGCCACAGCGTGATCTTTCCGTTCTTCACCTTGAAGACCCCCGCGACGCGCAGCTCGATCTGGTGACCGCCCTCGAGCCAGAAGCGGTCGACGCGCTCGTTCATCACGACGTCGCCCCCCTCGACCTGCTCGAGCACCTCCCACTCGATGCGCTCGGCCATCTCCGCGAACGGACCGAGCATCGCCCGGACCTCGTCGGGACCGTTCATGACGTTCATGGGCACGTTCTCGTACACGACGTCGGGAGCGAGCACGGCGAGAATCGCGTCGACGTCGCGCGCTTCGTTGGCCTTGATCAGTGCGGTGACGGTCTCTCCTGGGGTCATGCGCCGGAACGTAGCAGGAGAGCGTCGCCGGTACGCTCGTGGAATGGGTGATGCGAGAGCCCGCTGGCGCGCCCGGTACGCCGATGCCCCGAGCCGGGACGCCGACTTCGAGACGATGTCGGGCGTCCCCGTCGATCCCGTCTACGCGGGTGACGGCGCGGAGTACCCCGGATCCTTCCCGTACACGCGGGGGCCCCATGCCTCGATGTACCGCTCGAAGCTCTGGACGATGCGGATGTTCGCCGGGTTCGGCACGGCCGTCGACACGAACGGTCGCTTCCGCGAGCTGCTCGCTGCGGGGGGCGATGGGCTGTCGACGGCGTTCGATCTGCCGACGCTGATGGGACGCGACTCCGACGACCCGCTCGCGCTCGGCGAGGTCGGCAAGTGCGGAGTCGCGATCGACACGCTCGCTGACGTGGAGGACCTCTACGCGGGCATCGACCTCAGCTCCGTGACGACGTCGATGACGATCAACGCACCGGCGGTCGTGCTGCTCGCGATGTACGTGGCCGCTGCCGAGCACGGTGGGGTCGCGCGGGCACGCCTCGGCGGAACGCTCCAGAACGACATCCTCAAGGAGTACCAGGCGCAGAAGGAGTTCGTGTTCCCGCCGCGCCCCTCGATGCGACTGGTCGCCGACTCGATCCGGTTCTGCGCCGCCGAGATGCCGCGGTGGCATCCCGTCTCGATCTCGGGGTACCACATCCGCGAGGCCGGCTCGACGGCCGCCCAGGAGCTCGCGTTCACGCTCGCGAACGGCTTCGCGTACGTGGAGGCGGCGCTCGCGACCGGGCTTGCGGTGGACGACTTTGCACCGCGCCTCTCCTTCTTCTTCAACGCGCACGTCGACTTCTTCGAGGAGATCGCCAAGTACCGCGCCGCCCGCAGGATCTGGGCGCGCTGGATGCGTGACCGCTACGGAGCGACGAACGAGCGATCGCTGCAGCTGCGCTTCCACTGCCAGACCGCCGGTGTGTCGCTCACCGCGCAGCAGCCCGAGGTCAACATCGTGCGCACCGCGGTCGAAGCGCTCGCGGGTGTGCTCGGTGGTGCACAGAGCCTGCACACGAACTCGATGGACGAGACGCTTGCACTCCCGACCGAGAAGTCGGCGCGGATCGCCCTCCGCACCCAACAGGTGCTGGCCCACGAGACGCGGGTCGCCAACGTCGCGGACCCGCTCGGCGGCTCCTGGTTCGTCGAGGAGCTCACCGACGAGATGGAGCGGCGCGCCGAGGAGATGTTCGACCACCTCGACACCGTCGGCGATGGATCGATGCTCGAGGGCGCGCTGCGCGAGGTCGAGTCGGGGTGGTTCCAGCGGGAGATCGCCGACGCGGCCTATGAGCTGGAGCGCAAGCTCAACGACGGCCGCCACGTCGTCGTCGGGGTCAACACGGCGCTCGAGGGCAACGACGAGCCGCCCCCCGACATCCTCCGCATCGGTGCCGAGGTCGAGGAGACACAGTGCAAGCGCCTCGCCCAGGTGCGCGCCCATCGCGACGACGAACGTGTCGCCGACGCGCTCGGCGCGGTGCGGACCGCTGCGGCCGACCCGACGGTCAACGTCATGCCGGCGCTGATCACCGCCGTCGACGTGTACGCGACCGAGGGTGAGGTCATGGCCGCGCTCGCCGACGTGTTCGGCCGCTACGTCGAGACGCCGGTGCTCTGACCGGACCGATGGATCCCGAGCTGCTCCAGCACGCTCGCGACGCGATCGGCTTCATGCCCGACGACGAGGGACTCGCGCTGCACGAGGCCGGGCTGGCGGGAGCACGCCACGGACCGCTGCTCGAGGTCGGGACGTACTGCGGCAAGTCGGCCGTCTACCTCGGCGCCGCGGCGCGGGAGGGAGGCACCTTGCTCTACACGGTCGACCACCACCGCGGCTCCGAGGAGAACCAGGCCGGCTGGGAGCACCACGACGAGCGCCTCGTCGACCCGCGCACGGGCCGCATGGACACGCTGCCGTGGTTCCGGCGCACGATCGAGGCGGCCGGGCTCGAGGACGTCGTCGTCGCCGTCGTGGGTCCGTCGAGCACGATCGCCCGCACCTGGGCTCCGGGTCTCGGGATGCTGTTCATCGACGGCGGTCACGCGCTCGACCTCGCGATGTCCGACTACGAGGGCTGGAGCCCCCACGTCACGCCCGGCGGGCTGCTCGTGTTCCACGACATCTTCGAGGACCCGCGCGAGGGCGGGCAGGCGCCCTTCCAGGTGTGGCAGCGCGCCGTGAGCGACGGCTGGTTGCCGCGCTCGAAGACCGGCTCGCTGCGCGTGCTCGAGTCGCCCGTGTGACGCCCCGCGCCCGAGCATGTGACATGGGCGCGCCGGGCGCGCCGAGTCGCAGCTGTTGCGCTCGGCCGAGCGCGACGGGCTGCGCACGTTGCGAGACCGCGCCGACGAGCAGCGACATACCCCCGCGGCGTGCCACGCCGCCTCCGGGTACGAGGTCGCTGGTGCGGCTTCGCAGTCGCTGACGGCGGTGCCGCGCCGCTAGCGATCGAAGCGGCGGCTGCGAGCCATCTCGTCCTCGATCTCGGCGCCGGCCTCGATCAGCTCCTGCGGCGTGAGCCCGACCGGGAGCCCCTCGCCCCGGAAGAGGCCCGAGGTCGGGCCGGTCCCGCCGAGTGCGTTGGCCGCGAGCACGACCGCGGCCGAGTTCCAGGTCGGCTGCTCGACGGGGTAGAGCTCGCCGGGCTCGTGGAAGCGCTCGTCGTCGAAGTTCATGCCCGTCCAGTAGCCGCCGTCGTCGTGGCGGAGGAACTGCACCGACGCGAACAGCTCGCGGGCGCGTCCGTCGAGGCCGATGGCGTCGAGTGCCAGGACGAGCTCGCACGTCTCGGCCGCGGTGATCCACGGCCGGTCGGAGACGCAGCGCGCACCGCGACCCGAGACGACGAAGGTGTCCCAGCCGGCGGCCACTCGCATCTCCGCCGCCTCGCCCCGGAGCACACCGCCGAGGATCGGGTAGTACCAGTCCATCGCCCAGCGCGACTTGTCGAGGAAGGCATCGGGTCGGTGCGCGATCGCGATCGCGAGCTGACCGAGCGACAGCTCCCAGTCGGGGCGTTCGTGGCCGAGGCGCTCGGCGATCGCGATCGCACATCGCAGGCTGGCGTGGATCGACGACGAGCCGGTGAGCAGCGCCCCGGGTGCCGACTCGTCGCCGCGCCACGCGATCTCACCCGTCTCGGACTGCAGCGACAGCGCGAAGTCGATGCCGCGCTCCACGCTCGGCCAGAAGTCCTCGAGGAACGCGGTGTCGCCGGTCGTGAGGTAGTGGTGCCAGGCGCCGTTGGCGAGGTAGCAGGTGACGTTGGTATCGGTCGCGGGGTCCTTGACGTCGTCGCCGACGTAGTACGCGTACCAACAGCCCTCGGCGTGCTGGAGCTCGCGGAGCCACTCGTACGCGCGCACCGCTTCGCGGTGGCGCCCACCGATGTCGAGCGCCATCGCGGCCTCGACGAGGTTCCACGGGTCGGTGTGGTCGCCGGGCGACCACGGGATGTTGCCGTCGGGCAGCTGCACCGACGCGATCGCGTCGACGGTCGCGCTGACCTCGATCGAGGTGATGATCCCCTCGACGCTCGGGATGGCGTGCTTCGGCATCAGCTCACTCTCTGCACGTAGACGACAAGGCTCTTCCCCAGCACGGGGTTGAGGATGCGGTCGATGGAGCCGAGCCACCGGGGCTGCTCCGTGATCTGCCAGGCGAGGAGGTCGTGGTAGCGGCGCACCGCCCAATGGGGCTCGACGTCGTCGACACCCGTCGCGCACTTCAGCCACCAGTACGGCGAGTGGAGCGCGTGCGCATGGTGCGAGCCCCGCAGCCAGCACCCGGCGGCCTCCAGCTTCTGCTCGAGCTCGTGCTGGCGGTAGATGCGCACGTGTGAGCCCGGTGTGTCGTGGTATCGGTAGTCGAGCGCCCAGCACACGCGCTCGGGCCAGCGCGTGGGCACCGTGACGGCCATCCGCCCCCCGGGCTTCAGCACACGCACGAGCTCCGCGATCGCGCCCGTGTCGTCCCAGAGGTGCTCGAGCACCTCTGACGCGATGACCACGTCGAACGTCGCGTCCGGGAACGGGAGGCGAAGCGCGTCGCCGTTGACCGCACCTCCGACGCCGCTCGTGGTGTCACCGGCGCGGCCGCTCGACGTCGGCTCGACTTCCCCTGCAGCGAGCATCGCGCCGAGAACGGCGCGCACCTCCTTGAGCTCTGCCTCGGAGTAGTCGAGCGCGGTGACCGTCGCGCCGCGCCGCCACGCCTCGAACGCGTGCCGTCCCCCGCCGCAGCCCATGTCGAGCACGCGCGCGCCGCCGCGGACGCCCACGCGGTCGAAGTCGACGGTCAGCATCAGGCGGCGTCCCACCGTTCGCGCTCGTGCTGCTCGAGCAGCAGGCGGTAGTGCTCGGCGGTCCGCTCCGCGGTGCGCCGCCAGGTGAAGTTCGTCAACGCCCGCTCGCGCCCGGCGTCGCCGATGCGCGCGAGCAGCCCGGGGTCGGCGAGCGCGTGGAGGATGCCCTGCGCGAGGGAGTCGGGGTCACCGGCCGGCACGATGAGCCCGGTCTCGTGGTCTCGTCCGAGCACCTCGGGAACCGCCCCGCCGGTGGTGCCGATCACGGGCACGCCGCAGGCCATCGCCTCCACCGCGGGCAGCGAGAAGCCCTCGTACAGGGACGGCACGCACGCGAGCTCGGCCTCGGCGTACAGCTCGACGATCCGCTCGGTGGTGACGCCCTTCACGAACTCGACGTGGCCAGTGAGGCCGAGGCGGTCGATGAGCGCGGGGATCTTGCTCTTGCGCTTCGGCCGGCCGATGACGACGAGATGCACGTCGTCGCGCTCGGAGCGGACCTTCGCGAGCGCCTCGAGGAGGTGGGTGAGGCCCTTGAGCGGCACGTCGGCACTGGCCGTCGTCATGATGCGGCCGGGCACGCGCGCGATCTGGGGGAGCGGTCGGAAGATCGCCGGGTCGCTGCCGACCGGGACCACGTGGAGGTTCTCGGCCGGGACGCTCATCTGGTCGACGATGTCGCGTCGTGACGACTCCGAGACCGTCAGCACTCGGGGGATCTGGCGGACGACTCGGATCTGCATGTCGAGGAACGCGTACCAGCGACGGAACGAGAAGCGCCGCCAGGGGTTGGTGGCGTGCGCGAGGTCGAGGTCGCGGTCGACGGTGATCGGGTGGTGCAAGGTGGCCACGACGGGCCAGCCGTCCTCGCGCATCATGTCGAGGAGCCCGGTGCCGAGGCACTGGTTGTCGTGGACGAGGTCGAAGTCGGATCGACGGTCGCGGAGCAGCCGCCGGGCCCGCATGCTGAAGCCCCAGGGCTCGGGGTAGCCGGCTGCGGCCATGATGCCGACCTCCCCGACGTCGATGCGGTCTCGCACCTCGTGGGGCCACGGGATCCGGAACGGGTTCGTGGCGCGGTAGAGGTCGAGGCCCGGCACCTCCCACAGCTGTCCCGGATCGACGAGGTCCGGGTAGGGCGGCCCCGACAGGACGGTGATCTCGTGCCCGAGCTCGGTGAGCTCGTGGGCGAGCGCCCGCGTGTACACGCCCTGCCCGCCGCAATGAGGGTTTCCCCGGTACACGAGGTACGCGACGCGCAGCGGCTGCTCGGACATGGAATCGCACAGCCTACCGGCCGGTCCCGAGCGCAACCGCAGGTCAGGCCGCCATTTCGGCGTCGCGCGACGCCACGACGAACCGGGCGCGGCGCCTACCCTCTCGCCGTGGCGCCGCCCCTGTCCGCATCCCTCGTCGCCCGGACGGGTGTCGTCGCCGAGGCGCGCTGGTCACCCGACGGACGTCGCCTCGGGTGGGTCGAGGGCCGCTCGGGCCGCTTCGATCTCGTGGTGGCTGGCGCACCGGGACGGCCCGACCGCGCGCCCGTGGTCGTCACACCCGACACGGGCGTCGCCCACACGCGGGCCACGGGTGGCGGCGTGTGGTGCTGGATCGGACCGGCGCACGTCGCGGTCGTCGACCCGGAGGGACGGCTCGTCGTCCTCGCCGCCGACGGCGGGACGCCCCGCGTCGTCTCGCGCGAGGGGCTGGCCGGGGCGCCGGCAGCGAGCACCGACGGTCGCCGGCTCGCGTTCGTGGTGGAGCGCGACGACGCGTGCGACATCGCCGTCGTCGACCTCGAGCAGTCGTCGTGGCCGCGCCGTTGCTCACACAGCGACTTCGCGTGGGACCCGGCGTGGTCGCCCGACGGCGCTCGACTCGCATGGCACGAGTGGGATCTCGACGCCATGTCGTGGGATGCGTCCCGCATCGTCGTCGCCGACACCGAGGGCGTCACGACCAGGGAGGTGGCGGGTGGGCGCGACGTCTCGGTCGGCCAGCCGCGCTTCTCGCCGACGGGCGACGCGCTTGCCTGGGTGAGTGACGAGAGCGGCTGGTGGAACGTCGTCGTCGCCGACGCGGACGGCTTCGGCGCGCGCCCGGTCGCACCCGAGCCGTTCGAGCAGGCCGAGCCGGCCTGGGGGATGGGGCAGCGGTCGTTCGCCTGGTCGCCCGACGGGCACTCGTTGGCGGCGTGTCGCAACGAAGCCGGCTTCGGCCGGCTGGTCGTCGCGCCCGCCGACGGCAGCGGCGACGCGCGCGAGGTCGCGCGAGGCTGGCACCACGGTCTCGACTGGGGTCCGGGCGGCATCGTCGCGGTCCGCTCCGGGGCCCGCACGCCCCCGAACGTGTGCCGCACCTCCATCACCGCCGACGAGCCGAAGCGGGAGATCCTCGCCCACGCCGCGCCCGGGGGCATCGTGCGCGGCGACCTCGTCGAGCCCGAGCCGGTCACGTGGACGGGCGAAGACGGGGCGACGGTCTTCGGGCTGCTCGTGCGCCCCGCCGCCGTCGGCGAGCCCGGGCGGAGCGGCACGGCGGCGGACCGCGCCCCGCTCGTCGTCGATGTGCACGGTGGCCCGACGGGGCAGGCGACGGCGCAGTGGAAGCCGTTCCACCAGCACCTCGTGACGCGGGGGATCGCGGTCCTCGCACCCGACCCGCGCGGTTCGACCGGCCATGGCCGCGCGTATGCGCAGGCGCTCGCGGGCCGTTGGGGCGACCTCGACGTCGCGGACTGCGCCGCCGGCATCCGCGCCGCCGTCGATCGCGGATGGTGTGATCCCGCGCGTGTCGTCGCCGCCGGTGCGTCGTCGGGCGGACTCACCGCGCTGATGCTGGCAGTGCGCCATCCGGACCTGCTGCGCGCCGTGGTGACGATGTACGCGGTCACCGATCTCTACGACCTCGCCCGCACCACGCACCGCTTCGAGTCGCGCTCGCTCGACCGGCTCGTCGGCGAGCTCCCACGCGACGCGGCGACCTACCGCGAGCGCTCGCCCATCACCCACGCGGCCGCGATCCGGGTGCCCACGCTCGTGCTCCACGGTGATGCCGACCCGGTCGTGCCGCCGGCCCAGGCCCGGGCGCTGGTGGAGGCGATACGCGCCGCGGGCGGCACCGTCGAGCACCACGAGTACGCCGGCGAGGGGCACGGGTGGTCGCGGGAGGCGACCGTCCGCGACGCGTACGAGCGGATCGACGGCTTCCTGCGGCGGAGCTGCGCGCCGACATGACGCTCGCAACCGACTTCCGAGGACCGAGGCGGGGGGCTGATCGTGGCGTGCTCCTCGCGCCGGGTGCAGGTGCCGACCGTGCAGCTCCCGCGCTGGTCGCGGTCGCCGACGCGCTCGCCGACGCGGGGATCCCATCGCTGCGCTTCGACTTCCCCTACCGCGCCGCCGGTCGCAAGGCACCCGATCGACCGCCCGTCCTCGAGGCCACGACCCGCGAGGGCGCGGCCGAGCTGTGCCGGCGCGCCGACCTCGAGCCGGCGCAGGTGGTGCTCGGGGGGCGGTCGATGGGCGGTCGCATCGCCTCGTTGGTCGTCGCGGACCCCGACGACCCGCAGCCGGCGCTCGGCCTGCTGCTCCTCGGCTACCCGCTGCACGCGATGGGCAAGCCCGAGCGCCGCCGCGACGACCACTTCGCGCGCATCCACTGCCCGGTGCTGTTCGTGAGCGGCACGCGCGACTCCCTCGCCCCGAAGCCGGCACTGACGCGGTCGGCGAAGAAGGTGCGGGGGCCGGTCACGTCCCACTGGCTCGACACGGCCGACCATGGGTTTCGCCCCCTCAAGCGCAGCGGGCGCTCGATCGACGATGTGCTCGCCGACGTCGCTGAGACTTCCGTCACATGGGTCGCGAGCCTGGGCCGCTCGGCCCGTCGCGCGGCGTCGGGAACGAGCGAACGCCGAGTGAATCTCCCATGAAGGGCGGGGAATTGTTCCGATTTCCGGACCGCCACCGGCCACACTGGCTTCATGCGCGTGGATCGCTCGTTCGCCTTCGTCGACCTCTGCGGCTTCACTCGTTTCACCGACACGCACGGTGACGAGGAGGCCGTCGGTGTCCTCACGCACTTCCGCGCGGTCGTTCGGGAGATCGCATCCGATCACGCCGTCCGGGTCGACAAGTGGCTCGGCGACGGCGCGATGTTCGTCAGCACCGACGACCACCGGCTGATCACGATGCTGCTCGAGCTCCAGGACCGCGCCGACAGCACCGACGTGGCGCTCCACCTGCGTGCCGGCGCCGCCACGGGCCCGGTGATCCTGCTCGAGGGTGACGACTACGTCGGCAGCGCGGTGAACCTCGCCGCACGCCTCTCGGGGGCTGCTGGGCCGAGCGAGCTGCTCGCCACGACCGACCTCGTGGATGCGGTCCCGCCCTGGGCCGACGTCGTGCGCGTCGGCGCGCTCGAGGTGCCCGGCTTCGTCCAGCGCGTCGAGGTCGTGCGAATCGAGGGTGCCGTGCGGGCGGCTGCCGTCGCCGCCGGCTGATCACCTCGCCCGCTCCCGGTGCCCTCGGCACCGGGCCGCTCGGGCCGGGGCCGGTAGCCTCTGGGCCTCGTGGGTGAGCAGCGGTCATACGCGACCCTCCGGTTCGATCAGCACGACCATGTCGGGCAGCTGACGCTGGCCCGCCCGGAGAAGCTCAACTCGTTCACGATCGAGATGTGGCGCGAGCTGCGCGAGCTCGGCGAGTCGCTGCTGGCCGAGCCGGGTCAGCTGCGAGCGTTGGTGGTCACCGGTGAGGGTCGCGCGTTCTCGAGCGGCATCGACACGAGCGTGTTCTCGCAGGCACGCGGCGCCGGTGATCTCTCGGCCGAGGAGCGGCCGCCGCGCCACGAGGATCCCGCGGTCGACGGCATCCTCACGACCCAGGATGCCTACACGTGGCTCGAAGAGGCGCCGTTCGTGGCGATCGCCGCGGTGCGCGGGTATGCGCTCGGTGCCGGGCTGCAGCTCGCGCTCGCCTGTGACCTGCGCGTCATGGCGCACGGCACGAAGGTCGGGCTGCTCGAGTTCAAGTACGGGATCATCCCCGACCTCGGCGGCACGCAGCGGCTGCCGCGCCTCGTCGGTCCGAGCAAGGCCAAAGAGCTGATCTTCACGGCCGCGCAGCTCGACGCGGCCGAGGCCGAGCGCATCGGTCTCGCCGACCACGTGGTCACCGACGAGGAGCTCGACGAGTCCGCCACCCGACTCGCCGAGCAGATCGCGGCGCAGCCGCCGCTCGCGGTACGTGCCGCGAAGCGCGCGGTGAACGCGTCGATGACCGTCGGCGACGTGCGTGCCGGCCTCCTCGTCGAGGCGGAGGGGCAGGCCGAGTGCCTGCGCTCCGACGACATGCGGGAGGCCGTCACTGCCTTCCTCGAGCAGCGCTCGCCTCACTACTCGGGGACGTGAGCGCGCCTCCCCGTTCGTCGGACCGGGCCGCGTAACCTGGATCGATGGACCGATACGTGGTGCGCCCCGGCGCGCGCCTCGCCGGCACGGTCCGTGCCGCCGGGATGACGAAGAACGCCGGCCTCAAGCAGATGGCCGCGGCCCTGCTCGCGCCGGGCACTTCGACGTTGCGCAACGTCACATCCGTCGTCGACCTCAAGACGATGATCGAGCTCCTCAGCGCCATCGGCGCCGAGACGACCTGGGTCGCCGACGACGCCGTAGCCATCGAGGTCTCGGAGCAGCTGGTCGCCGAGGCGCCCTACGAGCTGGTCAGTCGCATGCGAGCGTCGATCAACGTCCTCGGTCCGTTGCTGGCGCGCACCGGCGCGGCGCGTGTCGCGATGCCCGGCGGCGACAACATCGGGAACCGCAAGCTCGACATGCATTTCGCCGCGCTCGAGGCGATGGGCGTGGAGCTCGCGGTCGTCCACGGCTTCATCGACGCGCGCTGCAACGCTCTCGGTGGGACGCGTGCGATGCTCGAGTTCCCGAGCGTCGGCGCCACCGAGACGATCCTGACCGCGGCGGTACTCGCGAAGGGCTCCACGGTCATCGAGAACGCCGCACGCGAGCCCGAGATCCGCGACCTGGCGATGTTCCTCTCCGAGATGGGCGCTCGGATCGAAGGTGCGGGCACATCGACCGTCGAGATCGAGGGCGTCGACGAGCTCTTCCCGGCGGAGCACTCTGTGGTCGGCGACCGCGTCGAGGCCGGCACCCTGCTCATCGCCGCCGCCAGCGCCGGCGGGGACGTGACTGTCGAGGGCATCGAGCTCGCGGACCTCGAGATGGTCGCCCGCAAGCTCGACGAGATGGGAGCCGAGGTGTCGCGCACGCCCGACGGCGTCCGCGTGCGTCGCGACGAGCGGCTGCACGCGACCGACATCCAGACGCTGCCGTTCCCGGGCTTCGCCACCGACTTCATGCCGCTCGCCGTCGCCGCGCTCACGACCGCGGACGGCAGCGCGATCGTCACCGAGAACATCTTCGACAACCGGTTCGCGTTCGTCGACGAGCTCAACCGGATGGGTGCCGACGTGCGCACCGAAGGGCGCCACGCCGTCGTGCGCGGTGTCGAGCGGCTGTCGGGTGCGCCGGTCCGGGCCCACGACGTTCGGGCGGGTGCCGCGCTCGTGCTTGCCGGGCTCACGGCCGAGGGTGAGACGACCGTGCTCGACCCCCACCACGTGGAGCGGGGCTATGCCGACCTCCCGGGGAAGCTGTGCGCCCTCGGCGCCGACGTCCGAAGGGCCTGAGAAGGCTGGTCGGTCGGGTCGGTCCGGCGGGCGTCAGCAGCCGAGCGAACGGCTGCGGGCCGGGGATCCCGGGCCGCAGCGAGCGAGGCAGTGCCGCCGGGAAGGGTTGTCCGCGATACTGGGTTGTACGAAGCCCCGCTGGTCAGGAGCACCGATGGCTGCCACCGCCGAGATGGAGACCGATGTCCTCAGCGCGATCGAGGCCATCCGCCCGGCGTTGCAGGCCGACGGCGGCGACATCGTCTTCAAGGAGATCGATGCCGACCACGTCGTGCACGTCGAGCTCGTGGGCGCGTGCGGCACCTGTCCGGTGTCGACCATGACCCTCAAGGCCGGCGTCGAGCGCATCATCAAGGACCGCGTCCCCGAGGTCGCCGAGGTGGTCGCCGACAACGTCGACACCGACGCGGAGCTCTACTGAAGCCACGCCGAGCGGGTCGTGCCGGTCGAGGCGAGTGAAGCGTCGGCGGACCGCGTCGGCGACCTGGTCGCCCGCGTCCTCGATGCCGACCGTGGCGCGGTAGCCCGGCTGATCTCCGTCGTCGAGTCGGGTGGCGCCGAGGAGCCCGCGGCCGTCGCTCGGCTCTACCCGCACACGGGGCACGCCTACACCGTCGGGCTCACGGGCGCGCCCGGCTCCGGGAAGTCGACGCTCACCGATCGCCTGATCGCCCGGCTGCGGCGCGACGGCGCGCGGGTCGGCGTGCTCGCGATCGACCCCACGAGCCCGTTCACGGGTGGCGCGATCCTCGGCGACCGCGTCCGCATGCAGGACCATGCCACCGACGAGGAGGTGTTCATCCGCTCGATGGCGACGCGCGGGCACCTCGGTGGGCTCGCGCTCGCGACGCCACAGGCGATCCGAATCCTCGATGCCGCCGGCAACGACTGGGTGCTCGTAGAGACGGTCGGCGTCGGTCAGGTGGAAGTCGAGATCGCCGGCGCCACCGACACCACGATCGTCGTGGTCAACCCGGGTTGGGGCGACGGCGTGCAGGCGAACAAGGCCGGTCTGCTCGAGATCGCCGACGTGTTCGTCGTCAACAAGGCCGACCGCGCCGGGGTCGACGACACCGTGCGCGACCTCACGCAGATGCTCGAGCTGTCGCCGGCCCGCGCCTGGGTGCCTCCGATCGTCCAGACGATCGCGACCGATGGTGCAGGGACCGACGAGCTCCTCGCCGCCATCGAGTCGCACCGCGCGCACCTCGACGGCGGAGGTCTCCACGACCGACGCCGGGCCCGCGTACGCGACGAGCTGCGTGCCATCGTGCTCGCACGTCTCGCCGAGCGCGCAGCCGACGTGTGTGGTGAGCGCGCGTTCGATGATCTCGTCGCGCGCATCCAGGCGCGCACGATCGATCCCTATGCCGCGGCCGACGTGCTGTTGCAGCATGAGTGAGCGTCGCGGCGCACGTCGCGTGCGCCGCAGCGAGCGGGGCCCGAGCGGCCCGGCCCGCGGGGCCGAGAGCGGACATGATGAGTGATCCGCTCGTCCTCGTCGAGGAGCACGCCGACGGCGTCCGGCTCGTCAGGCTCAACCGCCCGCCGCTCAACCCGCTGTCGGCGGCGCTGCTCGCCGAGATCGCTCGGGTCGCCGGCGAGCTCGGTGCCGATCCCGCGGTCAGGGCGGTCGTGGTCGCCGGCTCCGATCGCGCGCTCGCCGCGGGCGCTGACATCGAGGAGCTCGGCAGATCCGACGACGCTCGCGGCATCGCTGCCGGGTTCCGCGCCGCGTTCGACACCCTCGCTGCGGTCCCTCGGCCGGTGATCGCCGCGATCCGCGGCTTCGCCCTCGGTGGCGGCCTCGAGCTCGCGCTCGCGTGCGACCTGCGCGTGGCGGCCGACGCCGCGCGCCTCGGCCAGCCCGAGATCCTGCTCGGCATCATCCCGGGCGCCGGCGGCACGCAACGCCTGGCGCGCCTGATCGGTCCGGCGCGGGCGAAGGAGCTGGTGTGGTCGGGTCGCCAGGTTCGGGCCGACGAGGCCCACGCGATCGGCCTCGTCGACCGCGTGGTGCCCGCCGAGGAGGTCGAGTCGAACGCGCTCGAGTGGGCCACGTCGTTCGCGACCGGTGCCGTCGTCGCGATGGGGCTGGCGAAGCGGGCGATCGACGCGGGCCTCGACGGCTCGCTCGCCGACGGTCTCGATGCCGAGGTCGCCGCGTTCGTCGAGGTGTTCGAGACCGAGGACGCGGCGACGGGCATCCGCTCGTTCCTCGAGCACGGCCCGGGCAAGGCGAGGTTCCGAGGGCGCTGACGAGCGCGCCGGATCGGCGGGCGGTTCGGCTGTCGTACCCCCCTGTCATGCTGAGGGCATGACAGGTGCAGAGACGCGCGATCTGCGCACGGCGCTGGAGAAGTGGGCTCGCAGCTACGAGCCGCGGCTGCTCGACGGCACCGGCGCGCAGCGGGCGTTGCGCGACGTGGCGCGGATGGAGGCGATCTGCGCGTCCGTGAAGGCAGGCCTCGCGCAGCGCGTCGCCGAGACCAACGTCTGGTCCCGCGGTGGCCACAAGACGCCGGCGCACTCGGTCGCCACGACCACCGGCACCAGCGTCGGCGAGGCGCTGCGGCTGCTCCAGACCGCGGGGCGCCTCGTGGAGCTGCCCGACACCGCCGAGGCGTTCACGACCGGGCACCTCACCCAGGCGCAGGTCCACGAGATCGCCTCGGCCGCGGTCGAGGCTCCCGAGTGCGAGCGTGAGCTGATCGTCACCGCCAAGGACCGCAACCACACCCGCCTGCGCGAGCACGCCGCTCGGGTCCGCGCCGCCGGGCGCGACGAGCGCGAGCGCGACCGGCGTGCCCGCGCCCAGCGGTCGGTGCGCACCTACACCGATGTCGAGGGCGTCTGGCACCTCCACGCCCAGGGCGCGCCCGGCGACGGCGCCACGATCAAGGCCCGCCTCGACGCCGAGACCGAGATCGTCTTCACCGAGGCCCGCAAGGCCGGCGTGCGCGATCCCCGCGAGGCCTACGTCTTCGATGCGCTGGTCCGGATCTCCGAGACCACCGCTGGCGAGCGCACCCCCGCGCCGGCGCAGGTGCTCGTCAACGTCGACGCCGACACGCTCGTCGGTGACACCGACCGCCCCGGCGCCCGCTGCGAGATCAAGGGTGTGGGACCGGTCCCGGTCGAGACCGCCCGCGCCTACCTGGGCGAGGGGCTGCTCACGATCCTCGTGAAGAAGGGTGTCGACGTGACCACCGTCGCCCACGACGCCACCAGGGCCATGCCGACCTCGGTGCGGCGCGCCGTGCTCGCCCGCGACCAGGAGTGCGTCGTCGACTCGTGCTCAGCCGCGGCGAGCCAGATCCACCACGTCGAATGGCGCTCCCGGGGCGGCAAGCACTCCGTGCACAACTGCCGCGGCGTCTGCGACTGGTGCCACCACCTCGTCCACTACCAGGGCTACCAGCTCGAACCCAACGACGACGGCACGTTCAGACTCCGGGCACCGCCGTGATCGCAAGCGCGTCCTGAATCAGGCAGTACGTCCTATCCAGGCAGGGCGGCGCGTAGCGCGCTCGCAGCGTCGCGAGGGTCGACCGTGTTGACGAGGATCGCGGTGCCCATCTCGAAGCCCGCGACGACCGACGTGCGAACGGCGATCGAGATCCACCAGTGGTATTCGACGTCGTCGTGCGCCGGTCCGTTGTGCACGACCACGTTGTAGGGCGCGCGCCCGTCCGCGGTGTCGAGCACTCGACCGAGCGCGGCGAGGACGTCGCGCAGGACGAGGGCGACGCCGAAGATCTGGCCGTCGGACGCGTCCTCGAAGCGCGTGCCGGCGGCGGTGGCCGCGATGCGCGTCTCGAAAGGCGACGCGGCCCCATGGGGGCACCAGGCCTGCACGGCGCCCCCCGACACGACGGTCTGGTGATCGTCGGCCTCGGCCTGGTCGGCGAGCACGGGGTCGGACGCCGCCGCGGCGTAACGATCGACCGCGACCGTGACCGCGGGCGGCACGAAGTCGACCGCGAGGAGCTGCGCGTGGGGGTGCTCGATGGATGCCCCCGCGGCCTTCCCCTGGTTGATCAGCACCTGGGAGTGCGCATGACCAGCGGTCGCCTGGGCCCGCGCACGGTCGCGCAGCACGACGAAGACGTCGATCGCTCGGTCGTCCGCGAGATCGCCGAACGTCGCGTCGTGCTCGGGTGAGAGGATCGCCACCTCGTGAGCACCGCTCGCGCCTGGCCCGGCGTCTGCACCGCCGACGATCGGGTAGAGGTTCGGCACGACGCGCACCTGCCAGCCCGGCCCGTCCGCCGGCCCGCCAGCCGGTGTCGGCGGGATGCGCGCCACCTCCGGCGGCGTCTCGGCTTCATGTCCAGGGCAGAAGGGACACGATGTCGACCCGCCACGGGCGGCGCGGGTGCGTGCGTGCGTGTCCGGACGGGCGCCGCGCCCCGGGGCGAGCAGCACGAGACGACCGGTGAGCAGGTCGTGGCGCAGCTCGGACACACGATGCTCCTATCACGCGGCGGCGCCGCGAGCCCTGCACGCGCGGGGTCGCCGCATACCCTGGTGCCGTGTCGACGACCCAGCTCGTCATCATCGGTGCCGGACCCGGCGGGAACACCTGCGCATCCGTCGCGGCGCAGCTGGGTGCCGACGTGACGCTCGTGGAGCGTGAGGTGATCGGCGGCAGCGCTCATCTCTGGGACTGCATCCCGTCGAAGGCGCTGATCGCGACGGGCGGCGAGCTCGCCGAGCTCTCTCGAGCGACCGCGATGGGGATCCAGGCCGACGGGCGGCTCGATGCCGACGCGCTCAAGCACCGGATCTCGACGATCGAGTCGCACCTGCGCACGTCGATCGAGGAGCTGCTCTACTCACAGGGCGTCCGCGTGGTCACCGGCACCGGGCGGCTCGTCGACTCGCACACCGTCGCAGTGGAGACCTCCGCGGGCGAGGAGCGCACGACAGCCGACTACATCGTGGTCGCCACCGGTTCCCGCCCCCGCGTCCCCGACTTCGCACCGGTCGACGGCGAACGCGTGCTGACGACCCGCCACTGCTATCCGCCGCCGGAGATCCCCGACCACGTCGTGATCATCGGGTCGGGTGTGACGGGCGTGGAGTTCGCGCACATGTTCGACTCGCTCGGGTCGAAGGTGACGTTGCTCGTGTCGCGCCAGCAGGTGCTGCCCATCAAGGACGCGGAGGTCGCAGCCGCGCTCGAGGAGGCGTTCCTGGAGCGGGGCGTCACCCTGCTGAAGGGGGCGCGTGCCGATGGCATCCGGCGTGAGCGCGACGGCGTGCTCGTGCACTGCGAGGACGGTCGTGAGGTCGAGGGCAGCCATGCGGTCCTCGCGGTCGGATCGGTGCCGAACACCGAGGGGCTCGGTCTCGCCGAGGCGGGCGTCGACGTCGACGACCAGGGCTTCGTGCGGGTCAACCACAACTGCCTGACGAGCGTGCCCCACGTCTACGCGATCGGCGACATCTCGGGGAACCTGCCCCTCTCGTCGGTCGCGGCGATGCAGGGACGCAAGATCGCCGAGCACCTGATGGGCATGCACAACCGCCCGCACCGCAACCTCGACTATGGCAAGGCAGCCTCGGCCGTCTTCACCGAGCCGGAGATCGCCGACGTCGGGCTCGCGGAGGCGGAGGCGTTCGCGTCGGGGCGCAAGATCCGAGTGACGAAGGTGCCCTACAGCGCGAACGCGAAGGCGCTCATCAAGGGCGACCCCCGCGGGTTCGTGAAGATCCTGTCCGACCCTGCGACCGGCGTGGTGCTCGGCGGATCGATCGTCGGGCGCAACGCGGCCGAGCTGATCGGGATCCTCGCGGTGGCCGTGACGAACGGGCTCAAGGTGATCGACATCGTCGACTCGCTGCTCGTGCATCCCACGATCAGCGAGTCGCTGGCCGACGCCGCTTCCTGACGCTTCGCCGCGCGGGACTCACCTTGCCATCCGCTGCTCCCGCTCCGAGGTCGATCAGGCGAGCAGCTCGCCCTCCCAGATGGTGACCGCTCGGCCCTCGAGCGTCACGCGTCCGGGGCTCGGCTCGTCGACGCGGATCCGGACGATGCCGGTTCTCCTGCTGAGCTGCTTGCCGGTGAGGTGAGCCTTCTGGAGCTTGTCGGCCCACCAGGCGGCGAGGCTGGTATGGGCGCTGCCGGTGACGGGATCCTCGGTGATGCCGTGTCGGGGGGCGAAGTAGCGGGACACGAAGTCGACGCCAGGCTCTCGGGCGCCGGCGGTCACCGTGACGGCTTCGACGCCTTCCACCTTCGCGAGCGCGTCGGCGTCGACCGCGAGCCGGGCGACGGTCGCCTCGTCGTCGAGCTCGGCGATGTGGTGGAGGTCGTTGACGCCGACGGCCACGGGCTCCGTGCCGAGCGCCGCCGCCAGACCTGGCGGCGGCGGTATCAGCCGCGACGGCGCCGCGGGGAAGTCGAGCGCGACACCGCCGGCGGTGCTGGTCGCGATCAGGACGCCACGCCGGCGCGTGTTGAAGCGCACGGGTTCACCGCGCTGCACGCGTCCCGTCTCGTAGAGGACGTGGGCGCTCGCGAGCGTCGCGTGGCCGCACAGCTCGACCTCTTGCGTCGGTGTGAACCAGCGCAGGCCGAGCTCGTCGCCGCCATCGGCGGCGGCCGGACCGACGAACGCGGTCTCCGAGAGGTTGAGCTCCGCGGCGATTGCCTGCATGCGCGGCTCAGCGAGCGGCGCGTCGAGGAGGCAGATCGCCGCTGGGTTGCCGGCGAAGGGCTCATGGGTGAACGCGTCGACGCAGAAGAGCGGTGTGCCGGCGCGCGTCACTCGATGACGACGAGCACGTCGCCGGTGCCGACGGTGTCGCCGGCGCCGACTCGGACCTCCTGCACCGTGCCGGGCGCCTCCGCGTTGATGTGGTTCTCCATCTTCATGGCCTCGAGCACGAGGATGGCCTGGCCGGCCTCCACCGTGTCGCCGACCGCGACCATCACCTTCACGATCGTGCCCTGCATCGGTGCAGCGATCGTGCCGCTTCCCGCGCCGCCTCCGCTGCTCGCCACGGGTCGCGGCCTGCTGCGGCGGGCAGCACCGCCGCTGTCGGCTGCGCCGGCCGGGGCGTCGGGCATCCAGAGCTTGACCTCGAAGCGCTTGCCGTCGACCTCCACGGGGACCACTCGCTCGATGCGCTCCTCGGCCGGCTCGGCATCAGGCACCGCGGGAGGAGCCGACGCGACGGCAGCCGCGAACGCGCTCTGGTCGAAGTCGTTCTCGACCCACTTGGTGGAGTGCTCGCCGTTGCGGAAGTCGTCGTGGGCGAGCAGCGCCTCGTGCGCCGGGATCGTCGTGCGAACACCGCCGACCTCCATCTCGCGCAGCGCCCGCAGCGCGCGACTCGTGGCGGTGGAACGGTCGGGTGCCCAGACGACCAGCTTGCCGATCAGGTTGTCGTAGTACTGCGAGACCGTGTCGCCCTCGTCGTAGCCGCCGTCCCAGCGGACGCCGGGCCCGGTCGCGACGCGCAGTCGGGTGATCGTGCCGGGCGACGGGAGGAAGCCCTTCGCCGGGTCCTCGGCGTTGATCCGGCACTCGATCGCGTGGCCGCGGCGGACGATGTCGTCCTGGGCGAACGAGAGCCGCTCACCGGTGGCGATCCGGAGCTGCTCCGCCACGAGGTCGAGGCCGGTGACCTCCTCGGTGACGCAGTGCTCCACCTGCAGGCGCGTGTTCATCTCGAGGAACCAGAACTCGCCGTCCTGGTACAGCATCTCGACGGTGCCCGCGTTGACGTAGCCGCACCCCTTCGCGACCTTGACCGCGGCCTCGCCCATCGCGGCACGGACGTCGTCGCTGATGCCGGCCGCCGGCGTCTCCTCGATCAGCTTCTGGTGACGACGCTGGGTCGAGCAGTCGCGCTCGCCCAACCACACCGCGTCGCCGTGGGCGTCGCAGAAGATCTGCATCTCGATGTGGCGCGGGGCGGTGAGGTAGCGCTCCAGATACGCCTCCGGGCGGCCGAAGTACGCCTCCGCCTCGCGGGCCGCCGACTCGAGCGCGCCGACAGCTCCGTCGGCGCTCTCGCACACACGCAGCCCCTTGCCACCGCCACCGAACGCTGCCTTGATGGCGACGGGCCAGCCGAACTCCTCACCGAACGCGACGACATCCGAGACGTCGGTGATCGGCTCGAGGGTTCCCGGGACCGCGGCAACGCCGGAGGCAGCGGCGGCCTTGCGCGACGAGATCTTGTCGCCCATGACCTCGATGGCCTCGGGCGGCGGTCCGACCCAGGTCGCGCCCGCATCCGCCACGGCGCGCGCGAAGTCGGCGTTCTCGGCGAAGAAGCCGTAGCCGGGATGCACGCCCTCGGCGCCGCTCCTGTCGATGATCTCGAGGATGCGGGCGGTGTTGAGATAGCTCTCGGCCGCGGTCTTGCCGCCGAGCGCGTACGACTCGTCGGAGTAGCGGACGTGCAGGGCGTCGCGGTCGAGGTCGGAGTACACCGCCACCGTGGCGACGCCGAGCTCGCGACATGTGCGCATCACGCGGACCGCGATCTCGCCACGGTTGGCGATCAAGATCTTCGAGAGCACCGCACCCCACAAGCGTGTTCTGGGCAAGTCGTGTTCTGGGACGTGCCGCTGAGGAACGCCGTATCCTACGGGCGATGGCCGAAGGCCCGGCGACTCGGGACTGGGCACCGCCTCGGCCCGACGGCTGGTCGGTCGAGCACGTCGCCTCCGTCGACTCGACGAACCGCTGGCTGCTCGACGCCGCCCGAGGCGGTGCGGCCGCGGGCCTCGTGGTCGTCGCCGACCACCAACACGCCGGGCGGGGAAGGCGGGACCGCTCGTGGGAGTCGGCGCCGGGCGAGTCGCTGCTCGTCTCGGTGCTCCTCCGCCCGGAGCTCCCGGTCGACCGCGTGCACGTCGTGACGATCGCCGCCGCAGTCGCACTCACCGACGCCGTGGAGCACACGGCCGGCGTCGTCGCACGACTCAAGTGGCCCAACGACCTGCTCGTCGGTGAGCGGAAGCTCGCGGGGCTGCTCGCCGAAGCCGAGGTCGTGAGTGGCGACGTGCGCGCGGTCGTCGTGGGCGCCGGCTGCAACCTGGCGCAACGCACGTTCCCCGAGCCGTTCGCGAAGCTTGCGACGTCGTGCGCGATCGAGGCCGGGGAGGCGCCGGACCGCGACGTCGTGCTCGACGCGTTCCTCGCGGGCCTCGGCGAGCGACTCGACGCGCTCGGCGCCGTCGTCGCCGAGTACCGCAATCGCCTCGCGACGCTCGGTCAGGACGTGCGTGTCGAGCTCGACAAGGGCGTCGTGGAGGGAACCGCGACCGACCTCGACGCTCTCGGACGGCTCGTCGTCACGCCCAGAGGCGGTGCGTCGGTCGTCGTCAGCGCCGGAGACGTCGTGCACCTCCGCCCCGGCTGAGGCGCGCGGCACTCTCAGGGGTCGGTGTCGCGCGCGACGAGAGCCGCGAAGCCCTTCGCGAGCCGGTCGCTGATCGGCCCCCGAGTGGTTGGCAGCGCCCGGCCGTCGACGTCGGAGATGGGCTGGACCTCGCGAGTGCTCGACGTGAGGAACGCCTCGTCGGCCTCGGCGATCGCAGACGCCGCCAGCGCGCGCTCGTCCGCGTCGATGCCGAGCTCGGGGCAGAGCTCGAGCACGAGTGCGCGGGTCACGCCGAGCAGGCAGCCGGAGTCGCCGGGCGGCGTGAGGAGCGTCATGTCGTGGACGACGAACACGTTCGACCCGGTCGCCTCGCACAGCTCACCGCGCGTGTTCAAGAAGATCGCCTCGGTCGCCTCGCGCTCGTGCGCGTACGCGAGTGCCCGCACGTTCTCGGCGTAAGAGATCGTCTTCAGGCCACTCGTGGCGCCGCGCTCGTTGCGAGGCCACGGCACGGTGACCACGCGCTCCGAGGGCGGCCACTCGCGCGCCTCGCTCACGGCCACGATGACGGTGGGCGTGCCGCCGCCGCGCTCCGACCCGAGCGGCGACGGCCCGCCCGTCACCGTGATCCGCAGCCGGCCCTCGCGGAGGCCGTTGCCGGTGATCACCGTGTCGGCGGCGCGGCGCAGCGCGGCGCCGTCGGGGACCTCGAGTCCGAGCCCGGACGCCGACGATCCGAGCCGCTCCAGGTGCCGGCGCCACGCGAACGGCACCCCGCCGTACACGCGCAGGGTCTCGAACACCCCGTCGCCGACGAGGAGGCCATGGTCGAACGGCGAGACGCGCGCCTGGTCGACCGGTGTCAACGCGCCATCGATCCAGACGACCGCAGCGTCAGAGCTCATGGCGCCGCGCTCGCCACGGCGTGCCTCGTACGTGTCCCGGTGATCGCGCGCAGGAGCCGAGCGGCTTTGAGGTCGGTCTCGGCCCACTCCGCGGCCGGTTCGGAGTCGGCGACGATGCCGCCGCCCACGCCCAGCATCGTCGCGTCGGTCGTGACCGTGAAGGTTCGGATCGCGACGGAGAGGTCGCCTTGGTCGCGTGCGGTGTCGAGCCAACCGATCGCGCCGCAGTACACGCCGCGCCGAACCGGCTCGAGATCCTCGATGGCCTGGAGGACGCGCGGCTTGGGTGCTCCGGTCACGGAGGCCGGCGGGAACGTGGCGCGCACCAGGTCCCCCACGCCGGTGCCCTCGCGTCGCCGTCCGCGCACGGTGCTCGCGAGGTGCACCAGCCCCGGGTGGGGTTCGACGCCCAGCAGGTCGGTCACCTCCACGGAGCCGCGTTCGCACACGCGGCCGAGATCGTTGCGCGCCAGGTCGACGATCATCACGTTCTCGGCGCGATCCTTGGCGCTCGCGCGCAGCGACGCCGCGTCCGTGCCCGTTCCCTTGATGGGTCGGGTCTCGACGAGGCGACCCCGCCACCGGAGGAAGCACTCGGGCGAGGCGCTCACGATGCCGAGCCCGCCCTGCGGCCCTGGCAGCTCGAGGAGCGTCGCACGGGGCGACGGGTTCACCCGCACCAGCGCGCGGTGCAACGCGGCCGCGTCGACGGGTTGATCCCACGTGAGCCGCCGTGTGAGGTTCACCTGGTAGCAGTCGCCGTTCTCGATCAAGCCGACGATCGCACGCACACCGGCCTCGAAGGCCGGGCGGTCGAGGCTCGAGACCGGGTCGCCCTGGGGCGTGACCGGCGGAGACGTCGGCGCGCGCTCGAGCCGCCGCTCGAGCGCGGCTCGCGCGCGCGGGCTGCCCTCGAGGTGGCCGCCGGCGTCGTCGACGACGAGCCGCGCGTCGTACCGGGCGAGCACGAGGTCGGGGATGCCCGGTTCCGCGGGCAGTCGAGGTCGGACCGTC